>Ga0075152_10003845_pt1 | contig 10422 bp, 8 predicted proteins | sample JI61114C2DNA_FD_70964 | JGI IMG/M metagenome (GOLD analysis project Ga0075152, IMG submission 70964) | Wastewater effluent complex algal communities from Wisconsin, to seasonally profile nutrient transformation and Carbon sequestration -... | ecosystem: Engineered > WWTP > Effluent > Algae...
TCTAAAACGTTCCTGGTTCCTATTTGCAATGGGATTGTTGCTCTACAATTGGTGGACGGGCGACATTTTGCATTTTTATGGCGGCTATATGCACGTTGCAGCTTTCCTCCTATTTGTGCCGAAACGTTTTTATTTGTGGGCAGCTTTAACAGCAGTCATTGTTTTCCATATATTACTTACAGTCATTCCAATAGACACAAGTTGGGACTTTGCAACGTATGAATACACCGACTTTTGGACACCAATCGGCTTTCTGAGAAATACATTTTATAATGGATGGAATTCACTATTCCCTTGGATTTCATACTTTTTTGTGGGTATGTGGCTTGGCAAATTAAATTGGCAGGAGAAACACATCAAACGGAACATTTTTCTGATCGGATTATTTGTTTTTATAGTTATTCAAGCATTGCGGTTGATGGTTCAACAGGATGTTTTCAACCCGTTTTGGAGTGATTACATCATGGCTGAATATTTCCCACCTTATTTGCCATTCGTATTGGTGACCATGGCCTTTGCATTTATGGTCCTTTCCATTTGTATGGCACTCGGAGAACGGTTTTCAAACAACAAATTTGTTCTAGCGCTACAAAAAACAGGACAGATGACACTATCACACTATGTTATTCATTTAACCATTGGAATGATTCTTTTCGCTTTGCTGTCAGGCAAACATTATACAGGCCTGCTTGAAGACGAAAAACCAACAGCATCCATTTATATTTTAATCTATGCTATCCTGTTTTACATTTTTAGTATCCTATTCAGCATTCTTTGGAGCAGGAAATTTAAAAATGGACCACTCGAATCGCTCATGAGAAAAATCTCAGGATGAAGAAAAATCCACGAGCTATCAGCCAAAGTGTCTATGCTTCCCGCCGGCCGCGGATGCTTGCTCCAATGGGAAATTCTGTATCACACTGCTTGCCTGGACACAGTTGACAAACCTTCGATAGAAAGAGTGAACATTTTGTACTTTGAGGATTAGACAAAATAGTTAACCTTTGGTGTTTCATTTTTGATGATAAACCGAAGCGCTCTTTTAATGCAACCATTAAAGAATTCTCTCAATCACTGCAAAACAACAATGAACGAAGAAATAAAAACATACAACGCAAAACAAACGCCTGAGGACAAAGCAATTTGCAACCAGCTAGCAACAATTATTGATCGTCATCTAACCAATTCAGAAAGTAAAATTTGGCACTCCCACCCTGTTTGGTTTTTAGATGGCAATCCTATTGTAGGCTACAGCAAGCAGAAAAAAGGACTTCGACTCATGTTTTGGAGTGGTGCCGACTTTGACGAAGACAAATTGAATGTGAGAGGAGAGAAATTCAAAGATGCGTCTATCTTCTTCAATCATGTTTCTGAAATTGAAACCACCGATTTAAAACGTTGGCTGATCAAATCAACAGAAATCCAATGGGACTATAAAAACATCGTGAAGCGCAAAGGCCAACTTGAAAGAATATAATAACAATACATAATTGCGAAATGGAAAAATTACAATTCAAAGTAAACATCAATGCACCTGCAGCGAAGATTTATGATTTTATGCTAGGCATCCAAAGTAAAACGACGTATGAGCAATGGACTTCATTGTTCAACCCAACATCGAGCTACGAAGGAAACTGGGAGAAGGGAACTAAAATGCTTTTTGTCGGAGTAGATTCAAATGGTGAAAAGGGTGGCATGGTCTCCAGAATCGCTGAAAACATTCCCAACCGTTTTGTTTCAACTCAACACTATGGTCTTGTAAAAGCGGGCGTAGAAACTACGGAAGGGCCAGAGGTTGAAAAATGGGCAAACGGCTATGAGAACTATACTTTCGAAGAAAACAATGGAACCACAACCTTGATTGTCGACCTGGACACCACTGAAGACTTTCTCGACTATATGAATGAGCACTACCCAAAAGCCCTTGAGAAGTTGAAAGAACTTTGTGAAAAGAACTAATTTATTCGTTTCCAAAAATACCAGGAAACCAATCGTTCTGGAGTCGAACAGGCGGTCAACGCTAAATTTTGATTTCTTCATTTTTTTGGTTTTTATATGTATAAAAAGCGACATTTAAACTGTCCAAAATTTCGAGGAGGTTTCATTGAAGGTTGAAGACTTTGAAGAGCTTTTGAGAAGGAAGCTTTGCTGTAATTCATTTTATTGATGTGTTGATTTGAATTATATTGTTCCACTTTTGCCGACCGCTACAACCGACAAGATTTTACTGCCAAATGACCACGATATGAAAAAGACGACTACAGCTCTGTTTGCATTGTTCACTACCATTAGTCTATCCCAAGCACAAAACTTCATACAAAAGGGAATTGATATCGATGCAGAAGCAGCAGGCGACGAGTCGGGCTGGTCTGTGAGCATGCCAGACGCCAATACGATAGCCATCGGGGCCTATCAGAATGATGGCATCGCGAACAATGCCGGGCATGTGCGCATTTACACCTGGGATCTCTCCAATGGCGGATCATGGTTGCAAAAAGGAAACGACATTGACGGAGAAGCTGCTGAAGACCGTTCAGGTTGGTCCGTAGATATGCCTGATGCCAACACCGTTGCTATTGGAGCCTATTTAAATGACGGCAGCGGAATCAATTCGGGCCACGTGCGTGTTTATGTCTGGGATCCGTCAAATGGTGGTGCATGGATACAAAAGGGAATCGACATTGACGGTGAGGAAGCCGATGACCGTTCAGGCTGGTCGGTAAGCATGCCAGATGCCAATACCATCGCTATTGGAGCTTATCAAAATGGAGGAAATGGGAATGACGCTGGCCATGTTCGTGTTTACAGCTGGAGCGGCAGCGCATGGTTACAACTAGGTGGTGACCTTGACGGAGAAGCGCCGAGCGACCAATCTGGTCAATCTGTGAGCATGCCTGATGCCAACACAGTTGCCATCGGAGCTAATCGCAGTGACGGAAATGGCAACAATGCTGGCCATGTGCGCATTTATACATGGAGTTCAGAAAATGGCGGATCCTGGATGCAAAAAGGCACCGACATCGATGGCGAAACAGCCGATGATTATTCAGGCTATTCAGTAAATATGCCTGATGCCAATACCGTAGCTATTGGCGCCTGGGGCAATGACGTCAATGGAATCAATTCAGGCCATGTGCGCATTTACACCTGGAACAACAACGCATGGACACAACAAGGAGCCGACATCGATGGACAATCGGCAAATCAGGAGTCCGGTTATTCAGTCAGCATGCCAGACAACAACACCGTTGCAGTCGGCGCATATCGTGATAATGGAAACGGACTTGAAGCGGGTCATGTTCGCATTTACTCTTGGAACGGCAACACATGGGCGCAGCTAACTGCCGACATTGAAGGAGAAGAAGCTGGTGATCAGGCAGGATGTTCTGTAAGTATGCCAGACGCCAATACCATTGCCATAGGTGCTCGTTACAATGGCGAAAACGGAAGCAACGCAGGACATGCCAGGGTCTTTTTCGTTGGAGAAAGTGTGAATGTGTTGGAAGATCATTTTGGTGATGACATCACTGTCTATCCCAACCCAACGAAGGATCTATTGTATATCAATACAGGAAACATTTATAATAATCTGAACGTTACAATTTCAAACCCAATGGGACAGATCATGATGCAAAAATGCTATTCTGAATCAAGTCTATTGAAAGTAAACTTACCGTCACAAATGGGGATTTACTTTATTGAATTGCAGTCAGGCGAAATGAAAACTCAATTCAAAGTTCTGAAACAATAACACTCTGATTTATGTTGGATTGTGCTTAATGGCCAAAAGGGAGATAGCATTAGAGAGTGATGCCAACATAGCTGAAGTGACTTGCTAAAATCAGCACAGGGTGTCGTGTTGGCCTCCCCTGTCCTATTAACGCGTCAATCACGGATCTTTGGACTATACTCGCGTCTTCAAATTTTAACCGGAAAAAGATGCATCCAACAATTGTGTCGTCACCAGAAAAAAAAATCATCGGTAAACGGATGACCATGAGTCTTGCGGACAATAAAATGGCAGACCTCTGGAAGAGTTTTGGTGTGCGACGAAAAGAGATTTCCAATGCCGTTTCGAATGACCTGATTTCGCTGGTTGTTTATAGTGGTGGCTATTTCGAAAAATTTAAACCAACCAATTCATTCGAAAGATGGGCTGCAGCAGAGGTTTCGGATTTAGGAACTATCCCGCTTGACATGGACTCTTATATTGTTCCAGGCGGACTTTATGCAGTTTTTAACTATACCGGACTGAACACCGATAGTTCCATCTTTCAGTACATTTTTGGAACATGGCTGCCGGCTTCTGAATATGAGTTAGATGATCGAGCTCATTTTGAAGTTCTCGGAGAACGCTACAAAAACAATGATCCCACTTCCGAAGAAGAAATTTGGATTCCGGTAAGACTAAAAAAAGCATAAGATCAGACCAAAAAATTGTTCACTGCCGCAATATTGTAGATTGACTGTGAATTGCATTAAATGAGAAAACAAAACCATGATGAACGAAATTATTTGTCCTCACTGCCATAAGGCATTTAAAGTAGATGAAGCCGGTTTTGCCGACATTGTCAAACAAGTGCGTGATCATCAATTCGAAGAAGAATTGCAGAATCGATTGAATCTTGCTGAAAAAGAAAAAGAGAGTGCCGTCAAGTTAGCAGAGGCGCAGGTTCGAAATTCGCTTCAAGAATTACTCGCCAAAAAAGACAATGATCTAACACTTCTAAAAGCACAGAATGAAGTAGCGCTATCCGAAAAATTATCGAAAAAAGAAGCCGAAATCACGCAGCTCAAAGCGCAAATTGACAATGTCGAAGTCGAAAAAAAGTTGGCAGTAAATGAAGCTGTCCAAAAGGTGGAGAAAGAACGGGATCGTTTGGCAAATGATATAAAGACCAAAGAACTCGAAAAACAAAATCTGGAAAACTCTTTAAAACACCAATTTACAACGGAGTTGCAAAACAAAGATGCCATTATTAAATACAAGGACGACGAAATAGCGCGCGTAAAAGATTTGAAGCAAAAACTGTCGACCAAAATGTTGGGCGAAACGTTGGAACAGCATTGCGAAATCGAATTCAACAAATTGCGCTCTTCAGCATTTCAAAAGTCGTATTTTGAAAAAGACAATGACTCAAGATCTGGAAGCAAGGGCGACTTTATATTCAGAGAGATGGACGAGGCCGGCAATGAAATCATCTCCATCATGTTTGAGATGAAAAACGAAGGAGACGAAACAAGTACAAAAAAGAAAAACGAGGATTTTTTTAAAGAATTGGACAAAGACAGAACGGAAAAAAAATGTGAATATGCCGTTCTGGTTTCCTTATTGGAGTCGGAAAGCGAACTCTATAATTCAGGGATAGTTGATGTGTCGCACAAGTTCCCCAAAACATACGTTGTCCGTCCTCAATTCTTTATTCCGATCATCACCCTTCTGAGAAATGCAGCCCTCAACTCGATGCATTATAAAGCCGAACTCGCATTGGTGCGCAGTCAGAATATCGACATCACCAATTTCGAAGAAAAAATGAATCGATTCAAAGAAGGATTTGCGCGGAATTATGATCTGGCAAGCCGCAAATTCAAGGATGCCATTGATGGCATTGACAAAACGATCAAAGAATTAGAAAAAACAAAAGCTGCGTTATTGTCTTCAGAGAACAACCTTCGCCTGGCGAATGAAAAAACAGAAGACCTGACGATTAAAAAACTCACGCATGGAAACCCGACTATGAAAGCAAAGTTTGATGAGTTGCAATAAAACAGAGAAAAGAGTATGTTCCTGAGATTCAATCACAACAGCGCCAATGCTTTCAGAGCACATTGCGAAAAACCACCTTCACTCCTACACTGATCATGTTGTTGCCATTTCGGAAAATGCCATGCCATTGAGCAAGATGAAATACATTCAAAGCTTCGTCCTCCCTTTTCTGATGGAACTGTCTGTACTTGGGCAACACACGAACACAAAACCAGAAGAAAAACAGTCACACATTTCAATCGAAATCCCTGAAGTGCATGAATTGATGTTTGTAATCTATGCACTCACTGAGGCCGGAATATCTGATTCCATGATGATCAATCACAATTTCGATTATTATAGAAAAGTGATGGCCCATTTCTCACACCACAGCCATGAAAAAATAGTCAAGAAGATAGGCAAAAAGCTCCCGACGCATTACAATCAAATTCGCATGGATGCGTTCAATTATCACTTTGATGAACAAGGCAATGTGATAAAGACCAATGAGCATGCCCATGCATGCTGGGGGCGCCACGATTTTCTCAAGCCTTATCTGCGTGATCTCAAGAAATTCAGCGCACAATCCGGTTTTCGGGACTTCTATAAAAGTAATTGCGACTACTATAGTTCCTTGACTCAACTGATAGCCAAACATGGGGCCTTAGAGCAACAAACTATGTGGCTAGAATCGCGCTTTCCAATCAAACATAAACATTATACGGTAGTTCTCTCACCATTGAGTTACGGAATGCATGCTACAAACTATCAACTCGAAGATGTAGTTGTTTTTGTAAGCGCTCCTGACGAAAATTCTCAATTGACAAAAACCATATTTGATGCGCAGGTTACGCGAATGCTATTTACCGAAATCGACCACAACTTCGTAAATCCGATTAGCGATGAATACAAAGCTGAAATCAAAAAAGCATTCTGCGATAGAAAAAAATGGACCGCGGGCAAGTTTACAGATGGCTATGTCGATGAATATGCTGTTTTCAATGAATACATGACCTGGGCCATCTTTATACTGTATGTCATGGATACATATTCAGCGGAGGATTTCCAGACAATCAAAACCCACATCGAAAACACCATGATGGAATACAGAGGCTTCATTCATTTCCACTGGTTTGTAGATCGAATGATTGAACTATATCTGAAAAAAGAAAAAACGGCTTCAATTTCAGATCTTTTTCCGAATATACTTCAACAATGTGCGCGGGAATGAAACCGAAAAGGTTGATTCACCTTGCACTCACGATCATGAAAACGAAACAAAAACGCCAAATTTGAGCTCCACGCTCATGCTGTCAATTTGACGGACACATCAGAAGCGCTCCACGAAAAAGTCATTTTAAACAACAATGAATTTGTTACTATGATTTTATCGAGTTCATTTTCATGTACAGATTTTCGTGTACAAAATTTTGTACACGAAAATCTGTACACAGCAAAACATCTGAAAGCCCATTATGTCATGAAAATGTACAAAATTCCATGTACAAAATTTTGTACACGGAATTTTGTACACAGAAATTCAGATGAAAAATTCCTTGTTTTTTTTTGTGCCTCCAAAAAACTCATTTCAAATTTCACTCTGAAATCACGGGCAATTTGTCAGGCCTTTTTTTATTCTGGTCAAAAAATGGAGTTTGAACGACATCCGAAATTTGCGCATCGTGTGAGAGCGTTTTTCCAAAGACATCAGTTATGAAGACTTCATTTCACACATGCCTGGCATGCAGCTACCTTCGAACCTCCTACATCGCAACGCTTTGCAAAGCCATACTTCGAATCCCGCTGAGAATTCGTCGGATAGTAAGGGTGATTCGCAGTAAATTTGTGCATTCACCTGTTTTCGATTGAAAGTCAAAATCTGTAGCATACTATTGATTTCGTGTTTGGTTGTTCCGTTAGCCACATGCTTTGTTGTGCTTCAATTACAGAAAATTCAGATTCGAAAAGAAGTCAAGTGGCAAATGATTGCCGGGTTAGATAAAGAGGAACTGGTGCATTTAAAATTTTCGGAAGCAGAGAAAAAGTCAGAGCTGAAGTGGGAGCACTCTCGTGAATTCGAATACAAAGGCGAAATGTATGATCTCGTTGAAATCGAATTAATCGGCGACACAACCTATTTCACGCTTTGGCACGATCACGAAGAAACGCAGTTGAATAAACAGCTCAACGTATTGGTTGCCAAAGCACTTGGAAATAATCCTACAAAACAGGAAAATGAGAAAAAAGTCGATGACTTTTTCAAGACACTTTATTGCAAGTCCTGTGAAATTGAGCGGCTGCCTTTTGAAATAAACGTCAAGGTAAAATACAATCCGGAAGAAAGTCATTTCCAAGAAGAAATGCATCTGCCGCTCTCTCCACCTCCGGAAAAAGGATAAAACCGTATTCAAAAATTGCCGATCTATTTTCAGGAGATTGGCCTAAACGCGTTTTATTCTTTTATACACTTCGACAATGAAATTTATTTTATCGTTGTGTTTGTTGTTTGGATTTGTGTGCGCAGCAAGAACACAAACAATAAACATAACCGACATTGAAACCGGTGAACCCATAGCTACCGCGGAACTCTCGAGTATTTCACCAAAAATCACAGCAATCACCAATGAGCTGGGGCAGGCAGATATTTCTGCATTCAGCACATCGGATAAAATTCTGATTAAACATACCTTCTATAAATCGGTGCAACTAAGCTATGCGCAATTGCGGATGCTTAAATTCAAAGTGGAGTTGTTCCGTAATATTCACACGATGAGTGAGGTGAGCGTTTCAACACAGCGCAGAAAACAAAAGACGATTGACACACCCAATCGCGTCGCTTCTATTGATATGAAAGAAGCAGCGTTTCAAAATCCGCAGACCGCAGCCGATCTGCTTGGCACAAGTGGTTATGCCTTTATTCAGAAAAGTCAGATGGGTGGTGGTTCGCCCATGCTGCGGGGCATGGCCACAAACCGTGTTCTTTTGGTAGTAGATGGCGTTCGAATGAACAACGCCATTTTTCGTTCGGGCAATTTGCAGAATGTCATTTCATTGGATGCAAATGCAATGGAAAGTACGGACATACTTTTTGGACCTGGATCAGTCATGTTTGGAAGTGATGCCATTGGTGGGGTGATGAGCTTTGGTACACTGACGCCAAAATTTTCCACATCCGAAAACAAAAAACCAACCATAGATGGCTCAGCCCTGGCTCGTTATTCTACAGCCAACAATGAAAAGACAGGACATCTGGATTTGAGCATTGGATTCAAAAAAATCGCTTTCACAACAAGTTTTACAAGTGCGAATTACGGAGACTTACGCTCAGGCTCTGTGAAAGGAGTTCCGTATTTCTACCGAAATGCCTATGTAGTAAGTTCAGAAAATGAAGATTTTATGGTGACAAACAACGACTCCACATTGCAGTTGGGATCAAAGTATAGTCAAATCAACTTCATGCAAAAAGTGCGGTACAAACCGAATCAATATCTCGACATAGACTATGCATTTCATTATTCTGAGACCTCACGTTTTAATCGGTATGATCGACTTTACATCATGCGAACAAGCGGACAATACAAAGACAAACTTCGTTGGGCTGAGTGGTATTACGGCCCACAAAAATGGCAGATGCATCGCCTGGGTGTGCAGTTTTCTAAAAAGAACAAAGCGTTCGACACTCTGCGCATGATTGCGGCGTATCAGCTTTTCGAAGAGAGTCGCTACGACCGTGAGTTCATGAAGCGAGAATTGAACATGCAAAAAGAAAATGTAAATGCCTATTCGATCAATTTGGATGCAGACAAAACCGTCACCGAAAAACTAACACTGTATTATGGAGCAGAATTCGTGCACAATACTATTTATTCCATTGCATCCGTAACGAATATAGACACTGACTCCCTGAGCCTTGCAGTAACAAGGTATCCTGATGGCTCCACCTGGCAATCCAAAGGCGTTTATTTAACTGGAAATTACAGACTAAATAAAAAGTGGCTTATCACCGCAGGCATTCGTTACAATCACTTTGAGATCAAAGCAGATTTTGACACTACATTTTTTCCATTCCCATTTACTAAAACAAAAATGAGCAGCGGATCAGCCATTGGAAGTTCCGGTCTGGTGTTTACACCCTATCAAAATTGGCAAATTTATTTGAATGCTGCCAATGGATTCAGAGCACCCAATGTAGACGACATGGGAAAAGTATTTGAGTCAGTTCCCGGATATCTTGTGGTGCCTAATCCCGCTTTAAAACCAGAAAAGGCATATAACCTGGAACTCGGCACAGTAAAATCATTCGGCTCATTTCTTACAGTTGATGCCACCGTGTATCGCACATGGCTAACAGATGCAATGGTGCGAAAAGAGTCTACTTTGAATGGTGACACGACCATTTTATTTATGGGTGATACGAGTCGAATTCAATCGCTTCAGAATGTGACAAAAATCAACGTGATCGGAGTGCAGGCAGGCATTGAACTTTATTACAAAGGGTTCGGACTTCGAAGCAATATATCATTTCAAGACGGCAAAGAACAAACACCGGATTCATTAGTTTTTTACCCACTTCGCCATGCCGCACCGACATTCGGAAGTACACATCTTACATATGAATATAGGAATAAACTAAAAGCAGACTTCTATGTAATATACAACGCCAAAATGGACTTCGA
>Ga0075152_10003846_pt1 | contig 10416 bp, 3 predicted proteins | sample JI61114C2DNA_FD_70964 | JGI IMG/M metagenome (GOLD analysis project Ga0075152, IMG submission 70964) | Wastewater effluent complex algal communities from Wisconsin, to seasonally profile nutrient transformation and Carbon sequestration -... | ecosystem: Engineered > WWTP > Effluent > Algae...
GGTGAAAAAAGGAACAACCAATACGGTTACCCTTTCCTTGCAAAGTCTGAGCGGCGGTGTATACTACCTCCATGTAACCGGTGCCGGTATGAATCAGAATGTGAAAGTGCAAAAGCTGAATTAACAGCTGACTGAGTAAATAGTAAAATAAAATGCCTGTCATCTTTTATATGATGACAGGCATTTTTATATAAGTTTATTCAATATAGCACAGAGCTGGTATCTGTAAGGCTTTTCATAAAAAGAACAATATCACTGATTTCTTTTTTTGTTAGCTTAAGTTTATCAAACGGTAGGGTCTGATTGGATGGAGCAATATGTAATCCTTTGCCACCCCCGTTATTATAAAACTCCATCACTTCTTCCAGGCTGTCATAAACGCCATTGTGCATATAGGGTGCAGTTAGCTCAATATTTCTGAGGGAAGGGGTTTTGAAGGAGTACTTGTGTATTTCAGACCGGGTGAATATATACTTTCCTTCATCCGTATCCAGGACCGGCTGTTTTTTATCTTTTGTAGCAGGAACACCGACTACTTCAGATTCTGTAACTGCATAAAATGGCGGCACCACCCCATTAAATAACGGGATAAAATGGCAGGTGGCGCATTTGGCCTTGCCGGCAAACAGGTTGAAGCCGTTTTTCTCCGCGGCTGTTAAACGGCTCCGGTTGCCGCGCATATACTGATCAAAGCGGGAGTCGAGTGAACGGAGTGACCGGACATAAGAGGATATGGCATTTGCTATTGTAAACGCATTCAATGGTTCTTTTTCACCAGGGTAGGCTTTTTCAAATTGTAATTTATACGCCGGAATATTTTTCAGATCGGCCACACTTTTTTTAAGGGACCCTTCCATCTCCTGAAGATTATGTACCACTTCCCCCAACTGGTTTTCAAGGATATCCGCACGGCTGTCCATGAATTGCCTGGTCTGAAAACCGGAATTCCACAATGTTGGTGTATTACGCGGCAGAACGGTTTTGCCATCCAGTGCAAATGGTTTTGCCAGTCCGTCTGTAAAAGCCAGCTCCGGTTTATGGCAGGAAGCACAACTCCGGGTATGTGGCCCGGAGAGGATCGGATCACTGAAAAGCTGTTTACCCAGTTGTACCCTTTCCGGCGTAACCCAGTATTCCTGAGGGGGAGAGTAGAAGTTCAGGTTGATTGTTTCTTTGTCAAATATGGAAGTGGCCATATAATTGATAGCGCTGCGACCTTCCGGAACAGGAACTCCGGCGGCGTTTCTCAGCGTTATTACTTTTTCATATAGCGGATTAATGTAGCTGGTTATAAAACCCAGCCGGTCAAATTGATTAAAATTTATTTGCCCTTTCAAATGAGCACCCGTTTTACTCAGTAAATTATCCAATTCTGTTATTTTTCCGGCAGGTACCTGTGAAAGGGCAGGCCTGAGCAATTCCAGTAAGGACCGGATACCTTGTAAACTGGCAGCGGCCTCAGGCAATGAATTACCGGCCACGGGTGAGTCAAATCCGGTAATACCGGTACTGGTCACTTGTACTACTGCAGCACGCATGGCATCCCAAACCAGACCGATTCTGAATTTATACTGCCTGTCAGGCTCTGTTTCCAGTTTTTGAATCGTGCCGAGCATTTCATCGAGCAGTGATTTCAACTGATTGTAATGATCAGGTATCCATTTTTCAGCAAATAATATTTGTTCGATTGCCTGGTACCCTTTGGGGTGAATGATTCTGTCAGCCACTTCGGATTCAATGCGATCGATAGCCGGACTATTCAGCACTTTTGTTTCATACGGGTTATAGTATTCTGTAAGTATGGCTATTCTTTTATAGACCAGCCGGCTTTCTTTGAATATCACTCGCAACTGGGTTACGGGGATTTTTCGGGCAGCCTGCAGTTTGAAATGAAGGATATTGGTTTTCAGTAAGCCGAGTTGTATAGTATAGTATTTGTTTATTGTTTCTTCAACGGGTGATGCCGGATTCCGGAAAGCGGGTAACAGTATAATAACGGTCAGCATCAGTAATGAGATAGTAATTATCCGGTACCAGGTGATTTTTTCCCTGTATATACGGGCTGCTAAGGGGTGAAAAGAAATATCCATTCAGCTAAGTTACAAATGTTTAGAAATGAATTTTGTAAAAACTAGGGGCAATAACTTACTTGTTGTAAGTGCTAACACCGATTGTGGTTCTCGTTAATTAACGTGATATTTATTGTTGCAAATTATCAATACTCCTATCTTATGAAACCCCTTCTTCGGTATAGTATCACTGGTTGCTGCTGCTTATTCATCATCTGTTTCTCTGCAGCAGCTCAGGTTACTGTAATACCATATGGCAGTACCTGGAAATACTGGGCCAACACACAGGCAAATTATCAATCCAATTGGCAGACTGTCGCATATGATGATGCGGCCTGGCCATCGGGTGCCGGAGAGCTGGGCTATGGAGATGCGGACGAAATCACCTGTATACCTGCGGCAACACCGTTAGCGGGTACATTATGTGCACCAACAGGCAACAAATGGCCGGCCTATTATTTCAGGAAAGTGGTGAATATTCCGGATCCATCCGTCTATTCCAATTTTACTTTTAATGTGGAAAGGGATGATGGCATCGTGGTATATGTCAATGGCGTTGAAGTATCGCGTGAAAATATTGCTGCCGGAGCTGTGAGTTATGGAACACCGGCCACTACGGCGGTCGAAGACGGAGTAGTGAGTTTTTCAGTGGCCACTTCTGCTTTTGTCCCGGGAAATAATACCATTGCTGTAGAAGTTCACCAGGCTACCGTTTCCGGCTCACCACCCGTTTCCAGCAGCTCCGATATTTCATTTAACCTGCAGCTGCTGGGCAATGATGCCTTTTCCGCCAATCTGTCCAGAGGCCCTTATCTGCAAGCGGGGAGCCAGGATGGCATTACATTACGCTGGCGGACCAGCACGGCGCAAAATTCAAAAATTGAAATAGGTACGGTTTATGGAACTTATCCGGTTACGGTGAATGACGGTGCGTCTGTGACGGAACATATTGTGCGGGTAAACGGACTTTCTGCCGATACAAAATATTATTACCGGATCGGAAATTCCTCAGTTATGCAACTGCCGGATGCCAATCAGTTTTTTACCACATTGCCACCACCCGAAACAAAACGGAAAATCCGTGTTATCGCTTTTGGAGACTGCGGCCGCGGTAATATTGCTTACCAGGATGACAACCTGGCGAATTACCTGAATTATTTATCGGCAAACAGTATAGATGCCGCTGATGCCTGGCTGTTGTTGGGGGATAATGCCTATGATTTCGGTACGGATGCTGAATTCTCCAGTAAATTTTTTGGTATATATGGTTCCAATATGATGGAGAATCACAAACTCTATCCTTCACCGGGCAACCACGATTATGGGAACAATGCAGGTAATAAAGCCCTGCGGAATATGGCCTACCATAACAGTTTTACGGTGCCGCAAAGCGGGGAAGCCGGTGGTGTGGCATCTAACAAACAGAATTATTATTCATTTGATATCGGCAATATTCATTTTCTCTCCCTTGATTCTTATGGTACGGAAAGTGACGGAACCAGTATTGAAACAGCGGGCAGCAGTGCATTAAAAACCTGGCTGACCAATGACCTGGCCGCCAATACGAAAAAGTGGACGATCGCTTACTGGCACCACCCGCCGTATACCAAAGGGAGTCATAATTCAGATGCCGAGGGCGACCTGGTGAATATTCGTCAGAATTTTATTGCTTTTCTTGAAACAAGAGGCGTGGACATGATTGTCTGCGGACATAGTCATAATTATGAAAGGGGTTACCTGGTGAAAAATTATACAGGAAACTGGGCGTCTTTTAATGCGGGTACCCACGCTGTCAGCAGCTCCAGTGCTACGTATACCAACGGATCCAGTTGCCCGTATGTTTATAATTCCGCTCCGGCAAATCATGGAACCGTGTATGTGGTATCCGGATCAGCCGGCGCCAGTGGTACAATGAATACCGGTTTCGGTACAGGACCCATGCCTTATGCCCTGAATGACGGAGGTGTTTTTTATTTTGAAGTGGAAGACAACCGGCTGGATGCAAAAATGTTGCGCCGTAATGGCACCGTCTTCGATCAGTTTACCATTATAAAGGATGTAAATCAAACAACGGATTATACCATTCCAAACGGGTCTTCACAATTGCTGACAGCCTCATGGCCGGGTTCTTATAGCTGGAGTACATCAGCCAGCACAAAAACGGTAACAGTAACACCTCCGGTTAATGCCGTTACCAATTATAATGTAACCGATAATTATGGTTGTATTACCGACCAGTTCAATATTACCACATCTGGCATTTTGCCGGTAATCTTTAAATCATTTGAAGTAAAGCGTACCGGTACTTCCGTGCGGCTGAGCTGGAATGCAGTAACGGATCATCCGGCCGCGCAGTTTATCGTTGAACGCGCTGTAAATGGACGTGACTTTACCGCACTGGCTGCTGTGCCTGCAGGAGCTCCGGGGGAATCCCGCTTTGTTTACACGGACGAAACACCACTGCCGGTTACTTCTTATTACCGGGTGGCCGTTTCCGGATCAGCCGCCTCTTCCGTTTATTCAGGAATAAAAAGAATAGAACCTGAATCCGTAACCGGATTTGAACTTAAAGCATTAACCGGTGCAGCCGGCAAACTGTTGCTGGAGTTTAACATCCTCCGGGAGGACCAGTTCAGCTTGTCTGTTTATACCGCAGCCGGTATGCGCGTGCATAAGGAAGAGATTCGTTTATCCGCCGGTTTATCACGAAAGGAATTCAGTCTGTTGCCTGGAGTATATATCTGTGAACTGAGAAACAGTAAAGGAGCCGCTATCCAGCAGAAAATGGTGATTCAATAACGTGTATGAAAAGTAAACTGATCATATTGGTAATGCTGGCTGGATTTTTCAGCACCCGGGTTCAGGCCCAGGTACTGAGAAGTTTTACACCCAGGTACTATAATGCATCAGTGAAAGGGAATATCACTTTTGTTGCCAATAATATTATTACTTCTTCGGGTGTTACAACGACGGAAGCGCCTCCCGGTGGTACGGCAGTGAATAATGGGAATACCGGGGCCAATATAGATATATCCGGTACCACCCTTATACCATTTGGTTCTTCCTGGAAATATTTTTCAACCGGCGCCGCTCCGGCAGGTACCTGGAAAAACCTGGGCTATAATGATGCGGCATGGCCTGCAGCATTAACTGAACTGGGGTATGGCGACGGTGATGAGGCCAATTGTATTCCTTCCGGTGGAGGAGGAACGCTTTGCCTGCCAACGGGAAATAAATATATAACCAGCTATTTCCGGAAAACCATCAATATCCCCAACCCATCGGCGTATGGGGCTTTCCGGTTTAATGTGGAAAGGGATGACGGTTACGTGATTTATGTAAATGGCGTGGAAGTGGGCAGAAACAATATGCCGGGAGGCGCTGTGGTATATGGAACCACCGCGTCATCCGCCATTGAAGATGCGGTTATCAGTTTTACCATTGCCAATACTTTTTTCAGCGCCGGGAATAATGATATTGCGGTTGAAATGCATCAGGCCAATGCCAGCAGTTCGGATCTGTCGTTTAACCTGGAATTAACCGGCGTGGATCCGCTGATTTTTAATTCATCGTCTGCCGATCTCTCATTGCCTTCCTGTTCACAGGTATTGTTTGCCGGTTTATACTGGGGCGCTACACAGGGTACGGATGGCACAAACACGGCCTGGATAACCGGGGAAACAGCCGTGAAACTGAAATTGCCAGGAGCAGGCAGTTTTACGGATCTGGTTTCCGGACAAACAGATTATCATAACGGCACACTGGTTCCCGGTCTGCCACACACCGGCTATCGGTGTTTTGCCGATATTACTTCATTGGTGAATGCAACCAATCCAAACGGCACATATACGGTAGCGAATGTATGCAGTCCGGCGGGTATCGTTAATGCGGCAGGTGGCTGGACCATTGTGATTGCCTATTCAGATCCGGCAACTATTGTACGTAATCTCTCTGTGTTCGACGGGTCTGCCATTATGAATGGAGGTGATCCATCACTCCATATTCCCATCTCCGGCTTTTTAACACCGCCAACCGGCCCCGTCAGTTGTGAACTGGGTGCCGTGGTATTTGATGGCGACCGTGTATCCACCGACGAATATTCCTTCAAACAGAATTCAAACCCGCTTATCGGGACATATACCAGTCTGACACCGAATGCCACTGCCAACCTGAATGATATGTGGAACAGTACCATTTCAAAATATGGCGCTGTGGTGGCTACGCGTAACCCGGCTCATAACAATACACTTGGCTATGATGCCGATATTTTACTGGTGCCAAATGTAGCCAATGTGGTGCTGGGTAACAGCCAGAGTTCGGCCAGTATCCGTTTCAGTTCTCCTTCGGAGAATTATATGCTGCAGGTGGCCACCACCGCTATTTCACAGTACACACCCACTTTCTCCATGCTGAAGTCATCCACGGATCTGAATGGGGGTGCTTTACAACCAGGCGATGTGCTCCGTTACAGGGTGGATTACCAGAATAACGGGAACGACGCCAGTACAAATACTATTATCTACGACAATATTCCTGCCGGCGCCACATACCTGCCCGGCAGCCTGGTGATTAACGGGGTGGCGAGAACAGATGCCACGGCGGATGATCAGGCTGAATACGATGTCATTAATAACCGGGTGCTCTTCCGGTTGGGTACCGGTGCCAGTGGCAGTGCGGGTGGTGAACTCGCCATCGGGGCGTCTGGTTATATTACGTTTGATGTGTACACGGCATCCTCCTGTGAAGTGTATACCTGTAATAATACATTAAGCAACAGTGCACGGATTGATTATACAGGTAAACTGTCGGGAATTAATCTATATGATTCCAGTGGAGTACTGATAAGCGGTTGTGAAGTGATCGGCCCCGTTGTAAATACCATCACGGGCGGATGTATGCCGCTTGGCGATACGATCCTGACCAATAGTTGCCCGGTTACAACTGTTACAATACCTGTGGCCCGGTATGGCGGATACCAGTTTTTTACCGGATATCCATTCTCCGGGGCAACCGTTTATAATCCGGCCACCCCAGTGACTTTTACGCGGGTCATTTATGCGTGGTATGATGGCCCGGGTTCCTGTGACGACACCCTCAGTCTGAATATTTATATCAATGCCTGTCCCGATATAGATGATGATAATGATGGCTTACCGGATTACCTGGAACTGAATAACCCGGTGGCTCTGCAGGACCATGACAGTGATGGATTGCCCAATTGGAATGACAACGGTTACCCGGGATTTACGGATAACAATGCCGATGGCTTTAATGACAACTTTGATCCCAGCGCCGACTCCGATAATGATGGCATTCCAAATTTTTACGATACAGATTTTTCCGGGTATGCAGATAGCAATGGTGACGGGGTGAATGATGCCATGGACAAAGATCTGGACGGTATTCCCAATCACCTGGACCTGGACAGTGACAATGATGGCATTCCGGATACAGTGGAGAGTTTTGGGGTGGATGCCGATGGCGACGGCCGGATTGATAATTACAGCGATACGGATAATGATGGATTCTCCCAGAATGTGGATGCCAATAATACGGGGGTCAGCGGTTCTTCCACCGGCCTTGGTGGGCTGGATACTGACGGTGATGGATATCCTAATTATCTGGATCATGACAGTGATAATGACGGTATTCCGGATATTACGGAAGTGTATGGGTCGGATCTGGCGAACAGCGGAATGGTCAGTGTATACACCGATACAGATGGAGACGGGTATGCCGACGCGCTGGATGCAGATGTGGGGAATGATGCCGTAGCCGAGAACGGGGCAGCCTCCCTGTTGCGAACCGGAGCGGATGGTAATAATGACGGGCGTTGTGACAGCTGGCCGTATAAAAATATGGATGTGGACACTAAGCCGAATCCGTATGACCTCGACAGTGATGGTGACGGCATTACGGATGTAACGGAAGCCGGTTTCCTGGATGGCAACTGGGATGCACGGGTGGATGGAGCAGTGAATCTAAACGGTCGCAATATACTGCTGGCGGCACTTGGAAGTCTGCCTTTACCCAATGGCGATTCAAACGGCCGGGCTGATCCGTATGATATTGATGCGGATAATGACGGTATACCTGATAATGTGGAAGGGCTTACAACGGCCGGGTATTTATTGCCGGCAGCAACGGATACCGATGCGGATGGAATAGATGATGCCTATGATAATTTTGCCGGTTTCGGCGGAGATGGAATTCACCCCTGCGACATTGACGGGGATACAACGCCTGACTACCTGGACAGTGATACAGACAGTGATGGCCTGATAGATATCGTGGAAGGAAATGACCTGAACCTGAACGGGCTGCCGGATGACCTGGTAACATTGACCGGAATGGATACGGATGATGACGGACTTGATGACCGCTTTGATAATATTAACAGCAGTGCGGAAGCCACATCTGCTTATATGGGCAATGGGGGTACAACAACCGGCGATCCAACGCCTGGTTCCATCACTACGGTACAGCGCACCCCAGTCGCTTTTGGTTGTCCGTTTGAACGGGATTGGCGTTGTATACCGTATGTGTTGAGTTGTGAGTTTATTTCTTTTACTGCCCGGTTGCAGGGAAACCAGGTCAGCCTGAACTGGTCTGTACTTTGCCGGCAGAATCCGGACTATTTTGTGCTTGAGCGTAGTACAGACCGGCAACATTTTGTACAGGTATCGAAGATTGCTGCGCGTCCGGCACTGAATGAAGTGGAAGATTATACAGATGTTGATCTGCCGGGAAATCCGGCTGAAGCCATTTATTATTACCGGTTAAAATCCGTTATGCGTTCCAGAACAATATTGATCAGCCCGGTTGTGGCCATTCACAGCGCAGTTTCTGGCCATACCGCTTTGCGTGTAATCCCAAATCCGGTGAATGATATGCTGCAATTATACATTCAGGCAGATGTGGCTGGCCAGGCTTCGTTTGATATAACCGGCAGTGCAGGCAATATCCTGTTCCGGTTTAGTGAAAACCTGGTAAAAGGCGATAATCTTATCCGGTATCCGCTGCATCATCTTCTTCCGGCGGGTATATATTTTATACGGGTATATAAGGGCGGCTTTACGCTTACCACCCGGTTTTATAAGCGCTGAATATCACCCTTACATTTCTTTAAAAGACCAGAAAGTCCTCAAATGTATTTTGCATTTTTGCAAACAGTCTCCGCTTTTTTTGTAAAAAACGTCATCCCCCGTAAGTAACTCTTCGATTTACTTATAGGAATTATACTTCATTTGTGATGAAAATGTCTCATTTAATATCGTAACTAAGGTTTTCTACTCATATTTGTGTAAGCAATCCAGCAGTTCGGTTAAGTAGTTTTTTTCCTCCTCTACGGGTTTACTGGTAAATAAACTGGTTACGGACTTTTGATAGTGAGTTTTATCAAATCGCTGACTTGTTTCAAGCTGACATCCTTTTAAAAACCACAAATATGTTCTCTAATTGCTTCTCCATCTGTCGAATCGGGTTTTCCCTTTTGATTGTATTATTGTCCGGGTACGGACTTCAGGCACAAACTACCGGCTTTAGTGGTACGGGGGCCAATATTGACGTTAAGTATCATCGTTTTGAGTGGACAATCAACCCGGGTGCCGGCAAAGCCATCGCAGGAACAGTGACCACGTATTTCGAAACGAAAGTGAACAACGTATCACAGATTACATTTGATTTTACAAAATCTTCTTATAATAATGGCAGCCTGGTTGTGAAATACCATGGCAGTACGACAGGTGTGGCTTTTTCGTTTCCCACGACGGGTAATGTAAACATACTCAGGATAACACTTCCTGTTACGTTAGCAATAAATACACTGGATTCCGTTTCCATTACATATGCCGGTACACCGCCCAGTTTTGCAACCTATGGTGAAGGGATAGATATAAAAACGGTAACCGGGATGGGTACTGCCGTATATTCCCTGGCAGAGTCCTATGGCGATGATGATTTCTGGCCTTGTAAGGCGGATATGCAGGATCGTATTGATTCTGTGGATTTCATTATTACTACTCCTTCGGCTTACCGGGCTGCGGCCAATGGTAAATTAATCAGTGATGTAGTGTCTGCTCCTAACAGGATTATGACGTACAAACACCGTTACCCGATTCCTTCTTACCTGGTATCGATTGCGGTAGCACAATACACTGTTTATAACCGGACGCCTGTGACTATTGGCGGAACCAGTGTGCCAATTACATATTATATCTATACCGGTCGTGCCGCTACGGCAGCCAACCTTAGTGTAATGGATTATTGTCGTGACCAACTGACTGCATTCAGTAGCGTTTTTGGAGATTATCCTTTTAAAGATGAAAAATACGGCATGTATGAGTTT
>Ga0075152_10003847_pt1 | contig 10414 bp, 9 predicted proteins | sample JI61114C2DNA_FD_70964 | JGI IMG/M metagenome (GOLD analysis project Ga0075152, IMG submission 70964) | Wastewater effluent complex algal communities from Wisconsin, to seasonally profile nutrient transformation and Carbon sequestration -... | ecosystem: Engineered > WWTP > Effluent > Algae...
AATAATAAAATAATTATTCCGATTTTAATTTTTATACTTTGCAATTTCTGCTTGAAACCAAGCTAAATAAAAATCTATTTGTGAAGCCAAATAATAGGGCAAACTCAATAAATGGTATTTTCAATCTAATATGTCACAGAATTATGGTAATTTTTTGAGAAAGTTGTAATAGAATCAGAGTAAATGTAGGTTTTAGGTTGATTTTGGTGTGTTTTAATCAGAGATTGTAATCTGTATACACGAGTCATCCTTTGAAAGACTTTGCTGAGTAAAGATTTTCTACCAAGGGTTATCACTTATTAGTTTTATATTTTGAATAAATCCTTTATTTGAAGAAGTTATTTTAGTAATACCAATCATGACTGCATTAATTTTCATTGGATGTACATGCTTGCTACATATTAAACTTGAAACTTGAGAATCATCTTCAAAAGCAATACCGATTAAACTATCTAGTACGCATTTTGCAAGATTATCTACATCAACTTCTTTAAATCTTTTTTCCATTACAGAAACTGAAATAATAACTTCAACCAAATCTGGTTGCATAATTTTTTGTTTTCGGATTTGTATCAATTTTTCTTTGACAAGATTTGAAAACCCAACGATAGAATTTTTACCTGGTTTTTTAACGTAGAAGTCCTTTAATATTTTTTCTGTTCCATCTTCTTGAAATTCATACAAATCAACAGGTGCATATTTATCTTGTTTAGTTGGAATAGGGTTTTCACTTTGCAATAAACATACATAGTCAACTTTAGGATTTAAGTAAAAATTCGTATATTCTTTATTCATTATTTCTCATTAGAAGTTGTTGTCTTTCAACTTTTTTTTGAGCACGAGTCATCTTTCGGAAGACTTCGCATGCGATAGGTTTTTAATCTTTATTTTATAAAACCGAAAAAATTGAGCAATTAATATTCAAAGAAGTTCCCTAAAATTCCAATATAGTATCTATTTTCCTTATTCCATCTACCATTTGTTTGTCTAAATGTAGAAAATATAAAAAAGTTGTTCATTTTATAGAAATGTTCATCAATATTAACAACTCTAATTCCACCAATTCCGTACTTATATTCACTAAATTTTTTTAATGAAGGATTGGTAATAATTAAAACAGCCAAAACGATACCAATAATTATAAATACTCTATTTTTTTTCATAGCTACAGAATTAATTTAGATTATAGCAAATATACATAACTCATACTGCTAAACAAAAATTCTATTAAACTATTTTTAATAACAAAAAACCACAATACATTCTTCAAACTCAAACTCACTGCTTTTAGTGTGGTCATTAGTATGTCTTCTTCACCAGTTTCTATTTCGGCAGCTTTGCTTTCGTCGGTATCAATATGCATTTCCAATTTAAATTTATCAGAAACACGTATAACCACATTTTTAAAAGTAAGCGGTTTGTCTATATCGTCAATATCAACAGAATCAACATCGTGGTATTTAACGCCAAATATGTCAGCATCATTTGGATGCATGTGTATGTGTCGCAGTGCGACAATAACACCTTCTGTAAGCGTTGTGGTTGCGCCATCTTTGCCAATTAAATGAATGCCTGGAGTGCCGCTGTGTGTCCGCTTTCGCTCACAGGTGCATCAATTCCTATAAAGAATTCATCTGTTTTTGAAATTTTTATTTGGTCTTTTGGTCGCAGTAGTCCAAGTATTCTTACGTTCTTAATTTTATTTTTTTTTGCCGACTAATGTCACGGTTTCATTTGCTGCAAATTGTCCTAGCTGCGATAATGGTTTGTAAGGTGTTTACTCATAATCTTTCCCAAATAAAATTTCTAAGGTAGCTCTGCATAAATGCACATGTCGCGCAGAAATTGCAATGGGTATTTTTGGAATACAATTTACTTTATCTTTTTCTTCCACAATTTTTTGTGCATCAAGAGCAATAGATATTTGTTCGTCTGTTTTTATAGCTAAAATATTAACGCGTGCATTTTCATCAGAAATATTTACCACATTATTTTCATGCGATAATTTTACGGATTCATTTTTATGTTCATCTGTTTTAATATCTAAATAATCCATTCCTGTACAAATTCTGTTTCTAATTGCAGCGCTATTTTCTACAATTCCAGCCGAGAAAACCAACACATCAACACCATTAATAACTGCTAAATAAGCGCAAATAAGTTTTTGGTAATTTGCTGCATGTTTAAAAATAATAAAATAATTCTTCCGATTTTATTTTCTACAACGAACTCAATCATCAAACGCATTTAATTTTAAATTTTTACTATGAGTAAGAATATCTTAGAAAAAATTATTGAATAAACATTTTTTATACCTTTGCGCTATGAAAAATAGTTTCTTTTTTCTTTTTGTCTCATTTTTATGTTTCAACTCGCTATCTCAAAATATAGATAAAGGTAGAATTTTCGACAATGTTAAATTAAAAAGTGACACTGCCTTGAGTTATGCTATTTATATTCCTAAGAAAGTAAGTACCAATAACCTTGTATTTGTTTTATTTGACCCAAATGGTAATGGTGTTTATCCGATTAGTTTATATAAAAATATTGCAGAGCAATTTGGTATAATTTTAATTGGTAATAATACTTCAAAAAATGGTATGGAGTTTAACGTAATCTTATCTAATTACAGTAAACTAATGAATGAACTTTATTCAACGTATAAAATTGAAAGTAAGAATGTTGCACTTTGGGGTTTTTCAGGTGGTGCAAAAGCTGCCATGTATTGCGCAAACAATTCTAAAACCATACAATACTGTATATATGGTGGTGCATATTTGCCGTTGCAGAATCCGATTGAGTGTCTTGGTTTTAATGGAACAAAAGATATGAACTATACTGATTTATTAGCATATAGTTATAATCAGGAAACTATAGGAAACAACAAGCATTTACAACTTGAGTTTAACAGCAAACATGCTTGGCCTGATAGCATTGTTGCTCTCAATGCATTCAGGTGGTATTTGTTAAAGAATATGCAAAAAAAAGAAATGCCTCAGGATAAAATTTTTATTGCTCAATGTTTTTTAAGTTTTAAAACTGAATTTGATAAAGCATTGTCAGCTAAAAAATATAGACAAGCTTTTATTGTTGGAAAGAAATCGATATTAACAATGGATAAAATGTTTGATGTTTCATACTTTAAATCAAATGTCGCAAAAATTGTTGTGAGTGAGCAATTTAAAAAAGAAATAAAAACACTTCAGGCAAATTATCAGAAAGAGACAACTACAAAAGAAAACTATCAAAAAGACTTTTTAAATAAAGATTCTATTTACTGGAAAAATGAAATTGAAAAATTAAACCAAAATATTAAAACAGATAAAACAGGAATTAACGAACGTTTATTAGGTTTTTTATCGTTGGCTGGATATTCATATGCATTGCAATCATTCAATGAAAACAATATACCAAATCTTGAAAAGATACTCTATATTTATCAGCATGCAGATCCAACCAATCCTGAACAAGCGTTGATGCGTGCCAAATTATTTGTACTTAAGAACGATGTTACGCAAGCAAAAGCATGTTTGCAAGAAGCAATCGATTTAGGCATCGATAAGAGCAGAATTGATAATGATGCAGTGTTGAAAGCAACGTATAATTAAACACCAACAATCTTCTTTGCATCGGCTAGTTTTGCATCTACTTTTCCTGTTAAAAAATGGAAAAACATAATGAAATCGGATGCTAGACTATAAAATGGATATTGAAAAGTTGCTGGTTTATTTTTCTCAAAAATAAAATGACCCATCCATGCAAAACCGTAACCTACAATAGGTAATAGAAATAAGATTTTTGCAATACCAGTTACAATTGATGCTATCACAATTACAAATAAAAGTGTAGTGCCAATATAATGAAACAATCTACAAGTCGGATCGCTGTGTTCTGTTAAATAGTAAGGATAAAAATCTTTTAACGTGTGATATTTTCTTTCCATAAAAAATTAATTTTTGAACGATAAGATTACAGAATTGTAGAATAAAGTTAAGCATAATTTAGAAATAATACGTAAAACTTGTCAACGATTTATATGCTACATATATTCGCAGCATGCAAAACAAACGTACTGCATATTTGCAAATGCATATCACCACATTTCTTTGGGGTTTGACTGCTATTTTAGGTAAACTCATTTCAATAAGTGAGTTGCCTTTGGTTTGGTATCGTGTTTTAATTGTTTCTGTGGTAATGTTGTTTATTCCAAAAATAGTTGAGAATATTAAAACACTTTCATTCAAAAAAATAAGTACAATTGGCGGAATCGGTATAATTTTGACTTTGCATTGGGTTGCTTGGTATGGTGCAGTAAAATTTGCCAATGCATCGGTTGCCGTAAGTTGTATCGCATTAATTTCATTTTTTATTTCTGTTTTAGAACCAATCATTACCAAAAACGCTTTCAATAAATCGAATTTATTTTTTGGAATTATTGTAATTCCTGGAATATTACTCATCAACCAATCATTAGATATTAATTTGAAATTTGGTTTTTGGTTGGGCATTTTAGCTGCTGTATTAGCTGCTTTTTTTTCTATCTATAATAAAAAATACACGCAAGAAATTGAACCCAATTCCATCACGTTTATTCAAATGTTAAGTGGCTTTTTATTTTTGAGTTTTTGTTTGCCATTTTATTTGCATTTCACAAAACAATTGTTTCCAATACCAACATCAAAAGACTTTATTTTATTGATGATTCTGTCTGTTGTTTGTACTATTATTCCTTATAATTTATTTTTGCGTGCATTGAAAGCAACCAACGCATTTACTACTTCTTTAATCAATAATTTAGAGCCAGTTTATGGTGTGATTTTAGCTGCAATTTTTTTACATGAAAATGAACAACTCAATTGGAAGTTTTACATTGGTTCGGTCATTATTGTAAGCGCCGTTTTTTTACATGCAATGTTTGATAGAAAAAAAAGCAATTAAATTGAGCTTGTTTTATTAATCGGAATATCAACAATAATAGTTGTTCCATTTCCTAATGATGAATCAATAGTTAAATGACCTTTTAAAAACTCACTTCTAAGTTTCATGTTTTTCATTCCAATTCCATTTTTTTGCAACATCGCATCTATATCAAATCCTTTTCCATTATCTTCAATCAACAAAGTAAGTTCATCTTCATCTGAAGTTAATTGCACATTTATTGTTGTTGCATCAGCGTATTTTATTGCATTATTTACACTTTCTTGAATAATTCTATACAACATTAACTGCGATGTTTCGTCTAAACAAGTTGCATCAAAATTTGTACTTTCAAAATTAATTGCTGTTGATTGGTTTTTAATTTTTTTAATAAATTCTTCCACAGCTTTTACCAAACCAAATCTCAACAAAACATCAGGCACCATGTTGTGTGATATATTTCTAATTTCCTGAATAGATTCATCTAAAATATTCATTGATTGCTGTATTGATGCTGTCGCGTTTTCAGTATTTTTCAGATTTGCTAGATTTAATTTTGTAGCGGTTAATAATTGGCCAACACCATCGTGTAATTCTCGTGCTAATCGTTGACGTTCGTTCTCTTCAGTTTCTAAAATTACTTTTGCTCGTTGTTCTTGTTCCTTTAAACGCTCTAATTGCAATTGTTTTTCCTGCTTAGCTTTATTTTTAGAATAGATTAAATAAAACAACAATGATGCAATTAATAACAGCGAAAATAATCCAACCAATAAAAAATTTCGATTTTTAATTTCTAATTGTTGTTTAGCAATTTCTTTTGAATTTTTTTCAGTTTCATATTGTACATGTAATTTAGCAAATGCATCGTTACTTTCTGTTGAGAAAATAGAATCTTTTAATGCATCATGCTTTTCAAAATATTGGATGGCTTCCTCAAACTGCTTTATTTCTTTGTAGTTTTCAGCCAATCCTAAATAAATATCTTTTAATTTAGATTTAGAGTCTAACTCAACTGCAATGCTTTCTGCTTTTTTTAAATAGTCGATTGATTTGTTATTATTTTTTAATTTAGAAAAAACATGACCGATTGCTTCATAAGTTGTACATAAACCAAACTTATCATCTATTTTTATTCGAATTTTTTCTGCATCAAAATTTAAAGCTAATGCTTTGTCGTACTGTTTGAGTTTAGTATACTCGCTTGCCATATTATTTAAATTTATAGCAATTCCATAATCATCCTTTACTTTCGTTTTTATATCAATCGATTTCTGATTAAATGCTATGCATTTATTCATTTCATTTAAATTAGAATACAAAGAAGCCAAGTTGGTATAAGAAATACTTAATCCATATTCATCATTTATTTTTTCGCGAATAGTTAATGCCTGCTCGCAATATTCCATTGCTTCTTTATCTTTATGAATGTCAGCATAAATCAATCCAATATTACTTAACGTATTAGCTTGGCCTTTTTCATTTTTTTCTTGTATATATAATTTATTTGCTTCAAATTATTTTTGCAACGCAATTTCGTAGTCACCTTTATTCCAATGAATCATACCTATATTATTGGTAATTGCAGCTGTAACTTTATTGTTTTTTGCTTCTTTTGCAATTTGCAAACCTTTATTATAATAGTAGATTGATGAATCGTAATTGCCTGCAACATCATATACAATACCAATACAATTATATGCTTTTGCTTTTCCAGTTAAATAATGTTGTTGCTCACTAAGTTTAATTGCTTGATTTGCAAAGAACATAGATTTCGTTGCATCTGTTTCTGCAAACGACATACTCAAATCATTAATAGAATCAATAGATTTATTTGTTTCGATTGAAAATAATTTTGATCCAATGACTATTAAAAAGAATAGACTAAATGTTGATTTCATAAATTAATTATTCACCAGGATGATAAATACGTTCGGCACTTTTTAAAACATCTTCTTTCAGTAAAGACATTATTTTTGTTTTTTCATTTACAAATAATTCTAGTTGATCGTTATAGTGTTTACTATCTGAATGTGTTGATGCGCCAAATGGCGAAATGGTTTCCAACTCAACACCAGTTTTGCTAAATTTTGCAAACTGCATATAACCATCGCCAGCAGTCATTTTATAAATAAGATTTTTCTTATCGTACTTCGTATCAACAGCGCGCGGCACTTCAGACAAACCACTAATTGGAAACGATTTATTACCACGAATAATTTGTTGCACATCGCCTAATTTTACATCAATGGTTTGGTAAGTTTTGAGTAAATATTTTTTAGTTTTTTTCAATGCAGTTACAACTTCTTCTTCTGTTAGTGGTTTTTCTTTTATCATTAAAAATGCATACGGCATTTTAGATTTACCAGTCATAAATTTATTGGTCAACATCGCAATGCTTGCATTTTTATCATTTTTATCACCACTTAAATTCCATGCTTTTATTTTTGTAATTACATCTTTTAGGTTTGGATATTTAGTAGCATCTAAATTAAACAATGCTTTAAAATTTCGCATGTACGTTCCTGCTGAATCATACGATTTATCAAACTTAATACTTTTAAAATCTTGCCAAGTAAACACACCTTGATGGTCATTCAGCAACCGTGAAAACCGTTCGTTTCTGTTATAGGTAAACAACTGCAAACCGACAAAATAATCTGTAGAATTTTCGTCGTAAGCAGTAGCATTTAAAGGCGTTCCGTTGCAATTAAATAAAAAACCACACTTCGGATTCAGGTATTTTATTTTGCGTTCATACGGCAACATTTCTGTCCATTTGTAGCTGGAAGAAACACCAGTAATTGGTCTGTTCCAATTCAAAGTTGAATCGCGCAACGGTATTTTTCCATCAGAAATTAAAAAAATATTTCCTTCTCTATCTGCGTAAGTTGTATTAAACAAAGGCATCGCTTGCATTTTTATAGCCGTTTCAAATTCGTTAAAATTTTTCGCTTTGTTCATCAAAAACCATTGTTCTGCTTGCCTGATTTCCATGGCACTTGGATAGCGCAATGCATACCAGCCATGCTTGGTTTTAAAAACAGGTCCATATTCGCAAACCGGATTTTTCTTTTTAACAGGTAAAATAATTTTACCTAATTTAATTTTCAGATGCACCGTTTTATAAGAAAAATCTTTCCATTGATTATCATAAAAATATTGCTTTTTATTGTTGCTTAATTTTAGCAAATACACATCGCCAAAATTGTGATAATCTGTTGTATGTGTCCAACCTAAATTTTCGTTGCATCCAACAAAAATAGATACACCACCTGGAAACAAAGCGCCTAACATATTCCAACCTTCATTGCTGTTTACATGTGCCTCATACCAAGCCATTTGTCCTTCAATTGGCTGATGTGAGTTGCTCAAAAACCAAGTTTTGCCATCTTCGGTTCGCGATGGAGCCAATACCATTGCGTTAGATCCACTACCTTTTTCATTTGGTTGAAAAACTTCTGCTGCAATATTATCTTTTATCGCTTTCAAATCTAAACCAGCTCCAGCCAATAAAATACCCATTGCAACATAACCTTTCAGCACATCTTTTGGCGAAAACGGAAATGTGTTTTTAACTAAAATTTCTGTTGGATGTTTGGCTGCATAATCATTCACACCTTGTATATAACCTTCCAAAACTTTTTTAAATGCTGGCGAAACATCTTTTTCATATCGGTTCTCCACCAATGTATCTACACCGAAAAATTGCATCGCATAATCTAACAAAACACCATTTTTCCCAAGCACTGAACCGAGTTTATTTTTAGTCGCTAATAAATTATATTGAATCAATGTAAACGCATCTTCGCAATGCGCATAAGCCAAACCATAAGCAGCATCTGCATCGGTGATACCATAAATATGTGGCACACCAAATGTATCACGTACAATGGTTACATCTTTAGGATTAATTTCTGATGAAAATGTGAAAGTGAATGTGAGAATGAAAGTGAAAGTGATAAGTATTTTTTTCATGAAAATCTAGTTGATTTTATTAGCGTTAAGATATAGATAAAAAACTGTATTCGGTAATAGGTTACTCAAAATAATGTAGTTGATTTCTTATCTTTAACCAAAATTTATATACATGCAAATTTTGGTAATTAATTGTGGCAGTTCATCTATAAAAGCAGATATTATTGATACTTTAACTAAAAAGTCAATTTTTGAATTAGATGCTGAACGTATAAATACAAGTCCTGAAATAACAATAAATAAAAATTTAGTTGAATATAACGGAGAAATCAATTTTAAAAATATTCTCCAATTTTGTTTTCAAAAAATAAAAAATGATGAATTATCAAATTCTATTGTTGGTATTGGTCATCGTGTGGTGCATGGTGGTGACGTCTATCAACAGCCAGTTTTAATTGATGAGCATGTAGAAAAAATTATTGAAGATTTATGTTCGTTGGCTCCATTGCACAATCCTGCAAATTTAGCTGGCATTCAAGAAGCAAAAGAAATTTTTCCTTCTTTACCAAATGTTGCTGTATTTGATACTGCGTTTCATCAAACAATTCCAAACCGTGCAAAATATTATGCAATAGATAAAGCCTTTGCCGATTCATTAAAAATAAAACGATATGGATTTCACGGAACCAGTCATAAGTATGTTGCCGAAAAAGCAAGTAATTTTTTACAAACAGATTTAAAAAACCTACGAATTATTTCTTGTCATTTAGGAAATGGCGCAAGTGTTTGTGCCATAGAATATGGCAGAAGTGTAGAAACATCGATGGGTTTTACACCGTTAGAAGGCTTATTAATGGGTTCGCGCAGTGGCGATATTGATGCTGGAATTATTTTTCATTTAGCAAAAAAAGGAAATTTATCGCTAGAACAAATTGAAGAATTATTAAATAAAAAATCTGGCCTAACAGGTTTGAGTGGTATTGGAAATGACATGCGTGATATTATTTTACAAGCCGAAAATGGGAACGAAAATTGTCGTTTAGCTATACAGGTTTTCACACATCGTTTAACCAAATATATTGGTGCGTACGCTGCAATAATGGGTGGATTTGATGTTTTATTATTTACAGGTGGAATTGGCGAAAACGCTGTAGAAATTAGAAATCGTGTTTGCCAGAAAATGAATTTTTTAGGTATTGATTTAGATGATGATAAAAACAAAACGGAAAAATTATCTGATGAAAAAGAGGTAATCAATATATCTGATGAAACTTCTAGAATAAAAATTTTAGCCATTAAAACAAATGAAGAATTAGCCATTGCGTTAGAATCTGAAAAAATAATACAAGAAAAAAACAAAGTAAATTGTGTACCAAAAATTCCAATTGCGGTTTCAGCTCGTCATGTGCATGTAACACGCGAAACGTTGGATATTTTATTTGGTAAAGATTATGAGTTAACTGTTTTTAAAAATTTATCACAACCTGGACAGTTTGCAGCCAATGAAATGGTAACCATTGTTGGTACGAAAAACAAAATTGAAAATGTAAGAATTCTAGGTCCGATTCGTCCCAAAAATCAA
>Ga0075152_10003851_pt1 | contig 10406 bp, 15 predicted proteins | sample JI61114C2DNA_FD_70964 | JGI IMG/M metagenome (GOLD analysis project Ga0075152, IMG submission 70964) | Wastewater effluent complex algal communities from Wisconsin, to seasonally profile nutrient transformation and Carbon sequestration -... | ecosystem: Engineered > WWTP > Effluent > Algae...
ATTCACCAAAAATAATTCCTTTTTAGCACTATTTTTGATAAGTTTAATATAGAAAAATAATTAGCGTAAATTCGTGTAATTCTTGGCACAAAAAACAAAATCAAACCTTGAAAAAAATACTTTGCATATTATTTCTTTTTGTTGGTGCATCTTCGTTTGCACAAGATGGTGATTACGATGCATTTCTCGCACGTCAGTTTTTACAAAATGGCGAATATGAAAAAGCAGCCGAATATTTTGAAGATTTAGTTAAAATAAATCCAGATGAGTATTATCAGGAATATCTAAAGTTGTTAATTCAATTAAAACAATTTGAAAAAGCTGAAAAAGCAGTTAAAACTTTATATAAACAATCTGATGAAAATCCAATGTATTTATTGGATTTGGGAAATTTATATTCAATACAAGACAAAGATGCAGATGCTGAAAAACAATTCAATAAAACCATTAAAGAATTAAAACCAGATCGTTTTAATATTAATGAAGTAGCTCAAAAATTTATCGAAATTAATCAAATCGATTTTGCACAAAAAACATACCTGAAAGGAAAAGATATTTTGAAAGATAAAGGCGCATTTAATTTGGAAATGGCAAATTTGTATTTATTGAAAAATGATTTCAATAGTATGTTGCAAGCTTATTTAGACGAAGCACCTTACAAAGAAAATGAATTATCTGTCATTGAAAGTGGTTTGCAAAAAGCATTGAAAGATGAAAAGCAAAAAGATGCGTTGGAAAAAGAATTATTGAAACGTACGCAAGCCAACAAATCGCAATATGTTTATCAGGATTTATTGGTTTGGTTGTATATGCAACGCAACGATTTTGATGGTGCATTGTTACAGGCAAAATCACTCGATGTACTGCGCAATGAAGACGGCGAAAATGTAATGCGCATTGCCAAGTCTGCTGCGGAACAAAAAGACTACGATGTAGCAATTAATGGTTATCAATATGTCGTAAATAAAGGTGCAAAATTCAGAAATTTTGTCGATGCAAATCTTGAATTGATTAATGTAAAACGCGATAAATTAGTCAATTCGCCAAACTATACAAACGCAGATTTAATTTCATTAAAACAAACGTATCAAAACTTTATTAATGATTATAAAAATGAGTATACTGCAACAAATGCAACTATAGAATTAGCACAACTCGAAGCGCTGTATATTCATGAAATTGATACTGCAATTTCTTTGTTAACGCCAATTGTTGAAAATACAAGAACGTATAAAGATTTGTTGGCGAAATCGAAATTATATTTAGGTGATTACTATTTAATTGCCGATCAACCTTGGGAAAGTATTTTGTTGTATACACAAGTAGAAAAAGAACAAAAAGGAAATCCAATTGGTGAAGACGCAAAATTCAGAAACGCCAAACTTGCCTATTATAAAGGCGATTTCGAGTGGTCGCAAACGCAATTGAAAATTTTAAAAGCATCAACTTCTGAATTAATTTCAAATGATGCAATTGATTTATCGGTTTTTATTTTAGATAATTTAAATACCGATTCTATTGACTTTCCAATGCTGAAATTTGCAAAAGCAGATTTGTTGCGCTACCAAAATAAATTAGATGAAGCAGAAGATACGTTGAATGAAATTGCTAAAAATTATGTAGGTTCTTCTTTAGATGATGACATTTTATTTCTGAAATATAAAATTGAAAAAGACAGACAACATTACGATAAAGCGATGAGTTATTTGCAAAAAATTGCAGATAATTATGCAACCGATATTTTAGGTGATAATGCAATTTTCTATTTAGGTGAAATCTATCAAACGTATAAAAAAGACGACGAAAAAGCAAAAGCAATGTATGAAAAAATTATCTTAGAATACAAAGACAGCACATTCGCCATCGAAGCCAGAAAACGCTACCGTAAATTACGTGGTGATATAAATTGATGTTTTTGACAAAACAGTTATTTGTTATAAGATAAAAGTTATAGGTTACAAGATGTAAGTTTTTGAAATCTACTACAATAACAAATAACAAATAACATATATCGAATAACAAATAACCAATAACAAATAACCAATGATTCTATACAACACCACCTTTAAAGTAGATTTAGAAATGATTGAATCGTTTAAGTTATTTATTGAGAATTATTTTTCGGATGAAACGCTAAACAAAGAATTATATCAATTGTTAAACGATGATAATACAGATGGAATTACCTATTGTCTGCAATTTATTTTTGAAGATCTTGGAACTTTCAACACCTATATTGTTGTTAACGATGTTGCACTAAAAACAGAAATTGGCAATAGATTTGGAGAAAAAGTATTATTTTTCAGTTCAGTTTTAAAAAAAGTATAAAAAGTAAAAATTATGGGAATGAATGGCATTTATTTAATATCGATTATCATTATGGCTGTGAGTTGGTTAGTAAGCAGTACACTAAAACGCAGATTTAAAGAGTACTCACAAATACCATTAAACCTTACAGGAAAAGAAATTGCAGAACGCATGTTACACGAAAATGGAATTACAGATGTACAAGTTATTTCGGTTCCAGGACAATTAACAGACCACTACAATCCAGCTGATAAAACGGTGAACCTAAGTGATTGGGTTTATGCACAAGCCAATGTGGCAGCAGCAGCCGTTGCGGCACACGAATGTGGTCACGCAGTACAACACGCACGCGCTTACACATGGTTAGGTTTGCGTTCAAAATTAGTTCCAGCCGTAAATTTCAGTGCTAAATTTGTACAATGGATAATTCTGGCAGGTTTAATGTTAGCATATAAAGGCAATACCACATTGTTATTAGTTGGAGTTGTCTTATTTTCATTAACAACCATATTTGCATTTGTAACCTTACCAGTTGAATTTGATGCATCAGCTCGTGCCTTAAAATGGTTAGATAGTTCTGGAATTATGCAATCACAACAACACGAAAAAGCAAAAAATGCTTTAAAATGGGCAGCTTCAACGTATGTGGTAGCAGCATTAGGTTCTTTAGTTACCTTACTATATTACATTTCAATTTTAACAGGTTCTAGAAATAGAGATTAAAATTGGTATTTATTTCTGGCTAAATTTCTCAGTATATAATTCGTTTCTCTAACCGTTGTTGATTTTAAACCAACGAGCTGGAAAAAGTTTTTTTACTAATGCTGATGATTGAGTTCAAGTTGAAAAGAATAGCGGTTTGTTGGTTGCGAGCCATCAAAAGAGAAGGATTTAATTCAATTAACTATTATATGCTACCACCAACACCATAATTAATTTAGGAATATGAATAAACTATCAAGAAATATAATGTATTTTTTTTTCTTTTCTTTTATAATATGGCTTTTATTAAAAATAAGCGAATCAGAATTACAAAGAATTAACTTAAAAAAGAATGGGAAATACACAACCGCATATATAATTTTCATAAAAAATGTATATGACGTTGGAAATATTGCAACTTACAACTTTACATATAATAATAAAAAATATTATGGAACTATGGGTCTTAATAATGTGACGAAGCTATCAGATACAATTACTGTTTTATTTTTAGATAAAGACCCTAGCAATAATTTAAGTGCTTATGATGTATTTATTTGGAATAAAAAGGAAAGAAAAAAATATGAGAATGAATTTAAAAGCGATTGATAAGAGATCAAACTCACGCTAGTGTTTCGAAGGATCACTCGTGTCTTTTAGCTGTTGTTGATTTTAAACCAGCGAGCTAGGAAAAGTTTTTTTTACTAATTTTAACTAATGCTGATGATTGAGTTGCAAGTTGAAAAGGATAGCGGTTTGTTGGTTGCAAAACAATAAAGGCGACTGATGTATTTTTAAAGATGGAAACTTATTAACTACTAAGTATGAGCAATAAATTAGCAATAAATTTTAGATACATTTTAGTCTTTATACCATTGCTGATTTCGATATCTGTTATTAGTTTTAAAAATTTTTCTTTTTCATGTAATTCTTCTGAAAAACTAAAAATTTTTGTTGATAATAAGGATGTTAAAACTCTTTTATTTGATGTAAAAGAATTTAAAAATGAATATGTTCAAGATTCGGCTTTTAATATCAAAAAAAAACCGAAATTAAGTCAATTTTATACTTCAAAGTATACTTATATTCCCGAAAGAAAAATAGGGTTTTATGAGCAGATTCATGAATTAGATTCTATAACTAAAGCATTATTTTTTGATAGATTTTATGATTATAATATTTCAAAAATAAATGTTGTTGATTCAGTATATAAAATTGAGCTTGATTATGTATATACCTGTAGAAATACGTATGTAATTGATTATGTATATAAAGATGATTCATTTAGTTTGCTGGGAATTAATGGGCCAAAATCAATCTCGCGCTAGTGTTCCGAAGGATCACTCGTGTGTAGTAGTTCTACCAGTCTTTTTTAATATATGGGAATAAAGTAGAAAGTACAATTAATAGCGATGCTGTTATTAATGAAAGTCAAAAAACTGTTGCAAAGTATGCTTTAGATGAAGCGATAGGAGGAGTAGGTGATGCATGTGACGATGAATGTAAATAATTTATAAATATAATATAATGGTATCTTTTATATCGGGACTGTCTTTTTTAATTATAGGATTTTTAGTCTTTATATCTATGAAGAATACACCAAAAGAACAAAGAAATTATTATTCGTACTGGCAATGGATAATACCAATAATAGCCTGTATAATTTGTGGAGTGATTGGAATAATTAGAGCATTTAAGTCTATTTTCAGTCTCGCGCTAGTGTTCTGAAGGATCACCCAAACTCGCGCGAGTGTTCCGAAGGACCACTCATGTCTTTTATAAATCTCGCGCGAGTGTTCCGAAGGATCACTCGTGTGTACTAATTAAACCAGTCTCTGACTGGAAACAAAAATGCATGTAAAACAGTAACTTCTTCTAGATTAAGTATTTCATACTATAATCCAATTAATTTTAAATTATCAATCTCGCGCGAGTGTTCCGAAGGATCACTCGTGTGTAGTAGTTCTACCAGTCTCTGACTGGATACAAAAATGCATGTAAAACAGTAACTTCTTTTACATTAAGTATTTCATTCTATAATCCAATTAATTTTAAATTATTGTCTTTTATTTTGACAATTCAAAAAACTATGCTTATATTTGACGTATGTTTACGTCATAAGTCAAATAGTAAATTTAAAACATGATTTCTAAAATAGAAAATTTTACACCAAAACAACAAGAGTTAGCAGCGTTTGCAAAGCTATTATCGCATCCAGCACGCGTAGCCATTTTAGAATTTTTGGCAAAAGAAAATCGATGCATTTCTGGTGATATCACCAACGAATTACCTTTAAGCAGAACCACCTTGTCGCAACATTTACAAGAATTAAAAAACAGCGATTTAATAAAAGGTGAAATTGAAGGAAAAAATGTATGCTATTGCATCAACTGGAAAACATTTTCCAAAATGGAAAAACTAATGAAACAATTTATCGACAAATCTATCGAAGCAAAACTAAAACAATCGTGCTGCTAATGAGCTATTTTAAACTACACTATAAAGAAAATAATAGTTGCCAAAAAAATCCGAATCTTCAGAACGGCATGACAGCGACGCAGTGCCGCGTCGCTGTCATACTGAACTAGTTTCAGTATCTTTTGCTCTGTAAAAACCCAGTGTTCACTTTGATACAAAACAATATTTTAAACAAATAAAAAATAACAAAAATGAAACTCTCACAAATCAAAAATCAATTACAACAGCTAAACGATGTAAACTTCAAATTAGTTGATGGAACTATGGTTCCAGCGCATTTTCATGTAACCGAAGTTGGTTTAATTACCAAACATTTTATCGATTGTGGCGGCACTGTTCGTAACGAAAAAGTAGTCAACTTTCAGTTATGGAATGCAAACGATACTGATCATCGTTTAAAGCCACAAAAATTATTAAATATTATTTCGCTTTCCGAAAAAACGTTAGGAATTGAAGATTTAGAAATTGAAGTAGAATATCAGTCAGATACTATTGGAAAATATGGCTTAGATTTCGATGGCGAAAATTTTATTCTAACTACTAAACAAACCAATTGTCTGGCACAAGATAAATGCGGAATTCCACCAGAAAAATTAAAAGTGAATATGGCTGATTTACAAACTGAAAAAACGGCTTGTTGCACACCAGGTAGTAGTTGTTGTTAAAAAAGGAATTAAAATGCAGATTAAACAATCTTAAAAAATGGAAACAACTAAAAAATTAAACTTCCTCGACAGATACTTAACTATCTGGATTTTTACAGCCATGTTTATTGGTATTGCAATTGGATATTTTATTCCAGAATCATCAAATTTTATTAATCAATTTAATACTGGAACTACCAATATTCCATTGGCTGTCGGTTTAATTTTAATGATGTTTCCACCGTTAGCAAAAGTGAAATACGAAAAATTAGGCGAACTCTTTAATCATCCAAAAGTATTGCTATTAGGTTTGTTTCAAAGCTGGATTGTTGGTCCAACAGTGATGTTTATTCTGGCAGTTATCTTTATGCATAATTTTCCGGAATATTATACTGGTTTAATGTTAATCGCATTAGCACCATGTATAGCCATGGTTTTAGTTTGGAATGATTTAGCAAAAGGCGACAATGAATTAGCAGCTGGTTTAGTAGCATTTAACAGTATTATGCAAATTTTATTTTACAGCACTTATGCTTGGTTTTTTATTACATTTTTGCCGCCAATAATTGGAATAAAAGGATACGAAGTAAAAATTAGTATGTGGCAAATTACAAAAAGCGTATTAGTTTATTTAGGTATTCCGTTTTTTGGAGGCATGATTACTCGCTTTCTTTTTTTAAAATGGAAAGGCGAAACATGGTACAGCACAAAATTTCTTCCTGCAATTAGTCCAATTACCTTAATTGCATTGTTGCTAACTATTGTTTTGATGTTTAGTTTAAAAGGCAAAATGATTGTGCAAATTCCTTTAGATGTTATTCGAATAGCTATTCCATTATTATTTTTCTTTGGAATAATGTTCTTTTCTACCTTCTATTTAATTAAGAGATTTAAAGGCAATTACAAAGAAACGACTACCATTGCATTTACTGCTGGAAGCAATAATTTTGAATTAGGAATTGCTGTGGCTATTGCAGTATTTGGCATCAACTCTGGTGCAGCGTTTGCAGCCGTAATTGGACCATTGATTGAAGTGCCAGCATTGATATTACTTGTAAATTTTGCGTTGAAACAACAAAATAAATTTAAGTAAGAACAAATAATAATTCTAACATGAAAAAAAATATTTTAGTGCTTTGTACTGGAAATAGCTGTCGTAGTCAAATGGCTCATGGTTATTTGGAGCATTTTGCAAACGATAAAGCCAATATTTATAGTGCTGGTGTGGAAACACACGGATTAAACAAAATGGCAATTAAAATTATGCAAGAAGATGGAATTGACATTTCGCATCATACGTCAAACAATATCTTAGAATATAAAGATATTGATTTTGATTTCGTGATTACCGTTTGTGATCATGCCAAAGAAGTCTGTCCTTATTTTCCGAGCAATGCAAAAATGCTGCATCATAATTTTTCAGATCCATCAAAAATAAAAGGAACAGAACTGGAAATACACACCGCATTTCAAAATACCAGAAACGAAATCAAGCAATATTGTAAAGAATTTATAGAGAAATATTTGAATGTTGTTGAGGAGATTAATTAATCATAATGATGCCTGCATTTTGCAATTTGTATTTCGTCATTTTCAAACTTATAAATTAATCTATGTTCATCATCAATTCTTCTCGACCAGAATCCTGCGTATTTATATTTTAGTGCTTCTGGTTTTCCCAATCCTTCAAATGGATTTCTTGCGATATCTTTTAATAAATCATTTATCTTTTTTAATTTCTTTTTGTCAGTCACCTGCCAATACAAATAATCTTCCCAGGATTCATCTACAAAAACATATCTCATTTTAATTTTCAATTAGATTTTTAGAAAATGAATTTTTAGATTTTAATTTTTCTATTGCAGCATCTAATCTTTGTTCATTCTTTTTTGATGTTAATTCATAATTAGTTGCTATTAATGAATTATATTCATCTAAAGTCATCAATACAATTCCAGTTTCATTGCCTCTATTGATTATTAGGGTCTCAAAATTTTTAGACACTTTGTCTAAATAGGATTTTATGTCTTTTCTAAATTCGGATACATTTGCAACTAACATAATATTTTATTTTATGTACAAAAATACGTACAAACTTTGTGAAAGTCAAGTAAATAATAAACTATGCAAAAAAAACATTACCAGAAAATAAACTGAATTAAATCTAATAGAAAATTACACCTTTGCATCTTTGCGCTCTTTGCGCGAAATAAATTAACAAATACAATTGATAACAAAATCAATGAAATCAAGCAATATTGTAAAGAATTTATGGAGAAATACCTTCCTTAATAAAAAATTAATACTAAAGTTTTACTGTAAATCAACGTTTTATGCAAAATTGATTGAAATTATTTTTGCAAAAAAGTTTGTTTTTCGTGTTTAGATAATTACTTTTGCACTCCAATTTGAAAAGAAAGTAGAATTGGAACAATTTTTAGAATACGAAAAAATAACTCATCGTGGATACATTAAGTTACAAAACACAAGTTGCCAAGCCAAGCACAGTAGTGCACAAATGGTACATCGTAGATGCAGAAAACCAAACATTAGGTAGAATCTCATCTGAAATTGCAAAAATCTTACAAGGTAAAAACAAACCATCGTACACAACACATTTCGATGCTGGTGACCATGTAATTATCATCAATGCAGAAAAAGTGCACTTATCTGGTAAAAAATTAACAGACAAAGTTTACGTTCGACATACTGGCTATCCAGGTGGTCAACGTTTTATGACTCCAAAAATTGCATTGGCTAAAAAACCTGAGTTTGTATTAGAAAACGCAATCAGTCACATGTTGCCTCGTACACGTTTAGGCAGAGCAATGTTCAAAAAATTACACGTGTTTGCAGGTACAGATCATCCACATGCAGCACAAAAACCAGAAGTTTTAAAATTTAACAACATATAATAATGGCAAAGGAAACAATCAACGGATTAGGTCGTCGTAAAACTGCAGTTGCACGCGTTTATTTAAAAAGTGGCAAAGGTACTTTTATCGTAAATGGCAAAGACATTAAAGAGTATATTTCTTTAAAACAATTAGTAGATAGAGCAATCAAACCATTAAACGTTACAGAATCTATCGATAAATTTGACATCACTGTAAATGTAAAAGGTGGTGGTATTAAAGGACAAGCAGAAGCTATTTCTTTAGGCATTGCACGTGCATTGGTAAAAAATGACGAATCGGTGAAGCCAGCTTTAAAAGCAGAAAACTTAATGACTCGTGACTCTAGAATGGTAGAACGCAAGAAATTTGGTAAGAAAAAAGCACGTAAAAGCTTCCAATTCAGTAAACGTTAATCTTCAAAAATTTATAAGAATAATATGTCAGTATCTAAAATATCTCAGCAAGAAATGTTGGACGCAGGAGTTCACTTTGGACATTTAAAGAAAAAATGGAATCCGAAAATGTTACCATATATATTTATGGAACGCAAAGGAATTCACATTATCGATTTAAATAAAACACAGGAAAAACTAGAAGAAGCTGCTTCTGTATTGCGTTCTATTGCAAAATCTGGTCGTAAAGTATTATTTGTAGCAACTAAAAAACAAGCGAAAGAAATTGTTCAAGAAGCTGCTAAACAAGTAAACATGCCTTTCGTTACAGAGCGTTGGTTAGGTGGTATGTTGACGAATTTCGTTACTATCCGTAAATCAATCAAGAAAAAACAAAGCATTGAAAAATTATTAGGCGATGGCGCTTTAAATAACATCACCAAAAAAGAAAGATTGATGTTAGGTCGTCAACAAGAAAAATTAGATAAAGTATTAGGTGTATTGAAAACTTGCCAAGAATTCCTGCTGCTTTATTTTTAGTGGATATTTCACACGAACATATCGCTTTAGCAGAAGCTAAAAATTTAGGTATCAAAACAATTGGTGTTGTGGACACAAACAGCGATCCAACTAAAGTTGATTTTGCAATTCCTGCAAATGATGATGCTACTAAATCAATCCAATTAATTACAAACTACTTAGTAGAAGCAATTAAAGAAGGTTTAGCTGAACGTAAAAAAGACAAAGAAGAAGCTGAAACAAAAACAGAAACAGACGCAAAAGCAGTAGCTGAAGCAGCAGAATAATTCAAGATGAAAAAAGAAAAAAGTAGTAAGTAATAAGTAAAAATTTATTACTTTTTTCATTTCAAATTAACTCATTTTACTCATATCTATATAATGTTTAAAATGGACTTCGAGTATAAAAATTATTTCAAATTTTCAAATTAAATTAATATGTCAACTGTAACAATAAGTGCATCAGAT
>Ga0075152_10003852_pt1 | contig 10404 bp, 9 predicted proteins | sample JI61114C2DNA_FD_70964 | JGI IMG/M metagenome (GOLD analysis project Ga0075152, IMG submission 70964) | Wastewater effluent complex algal communities from Wisconsin, to seasonally profile nutrient transformation and Carbon sequestration -... | ecosystem: Engineered > WWTP > Effluent > Algae...
GATGATGCGCATTCCATCAAATGCCTCAGGCAGATCCGGAAAGGTCAATGTCTCTGACAAAACACGATAAGCATATTTTCCTTTGGTCATGCCATACAGCATGGTGCCTGCCCAAAGCGCGGCTACACCAAGACCCATTTGATTAAAGAACTGCACACGTGTCATCCCCTCGTGTGGCTCTGCATCGGGCTTTTCTGTGAGCCTTACATAAGCCCACTTGCCAAATCGTGTGACATCGTTTAAAAGGTGAAAAGTGGAGAAGAGCAATTTGGTAGTGAGGCATAACAAGAAAAAACCAACGAAAAAATTCAGCATTCCATAATTGCGGTCTACTTGACCATCATGCCTTTGCGACCAGCGAATCATCATGTACACGATGCTTCCGTACACTAATAAGGTGCTGAGCCAATACAAAACAGTCCATACTCTGCGCCACATTGGATCAAGGTTGACCATCAGATTACGAAGCCCCATGAAGGCGTACACTTCGATAAACGTCAACAAGACCAATGTCAAAATAAATTTAATCATTCACGTGGATTTTCGGTGTCAAAATTAGGTTGCATTTGAAGTGGTTCTCCTGTCTGATCTGCGATTTGCAAGTGAACTGATTGCGAACGTCGGTGAGAAGTCTTTTACAGATGGTGAACATTCGAAGTCGACTATTGTTCGAACGCCGACAGCACAGCAACTTCGGATGCACGATGTATGAATTACGGAAAGTGCGACAGGTCTATTGGAGATGTTGCGAAAACCGTTTGGAGAAAGGACTTGCTCCAGTCTTTTTTATTGCTCTATTGAGTATCTATCAAATTGGAGCCATTCCACTAACTTATAAAATGAAACATTTAACGAAACACAAAACTCAATGGAATTGTAAGTGAAACAAAATTCTCTGCCGTTGATATACATCACAATGACATTCATCCCTGAATGTCATAAACGTAATCCTAGTTTCATATATTTGGCCACCACAGTATGCAGTTTTTCGGCGCAATACGCAAAGTTTTGATCGGTCTCCACAAGGAGCTGCCATCCACTCTTTTCTATCACGATGTTGACCATGTAAAAGATGTATATCGCATGACGCGCCACATTGGCCGCAACGAAGGATTGAATGAACATCAGCTAAAACTTGCACTCACCGCGGCGATACTGCATGATTCCGGTTTTACCATTGGCACGGATATACATGAGATTCGATCATGTGAAATAGCTCGCAAGATTCTTCCGCTATACGACTACACGCCAGAAGATATTCAGGAAATAGAAGGAATGATCATGGCAACTACAATTCCTCACAATCCGCAAACACTGTCGGAACAGGTGATTTGTGATGCTGATCTCGATTATTTAGGCCGTGTCGATTTTGCAGAACGTGCTGAGAAACTTTTTCAGGAATTGAAACTTCAAGGCATTGTCACAGACAGAGATCGATGGAACACCATTCAAGTGAGTTTCTTAAAGCAGCACCGTTATTTCACCAATACCGCCATTGAAGCGCGGCAATCCATGAAGGATCAGCACCTTCTGGAGATCAAAAGAGAAATAGACAAAACGCAGAACTAAGTTTTTTTCAAACTTATTTTCGTTTATTCCAGTCAAGCCTCCTTTGCATTATAAAATTCAATTCACGGAGATAATCAACTGAGTTCTTAAGTTTGCTGCTTGAGCTCATTCGCTCTATTACTTTTCTTGCACATGAATAAAACTGAAAAAATTCTCGGATTTAATCCCAATGCTGCCGGGCTTACAGACAGCAACATTTATGGACTTCCCTTTACAGAAGAGGAATCAGATATCATTCTCATTCCTGTGCCATGGGAAGTAACCACATCTTATGGCGCCGGAACAAGCAATGGACCAGCGCATATTCTCGAGGCAAGTTTTCAGGTGGATTTATTTCACCAAGAATTTCCGACTCTTTGGAAAAGCGGCATTGCCATGATTGATATTCCGGAAGACATGCTTCTAAGAAGTGTCGATCTAAAACAAAAAGCGTCACAAATAATCGAGATGTGGGAAGATGGAATAGATGTTCCAAACAATGAAGAAGCGCAAAAGATTCAAGTTGATATTAATGAAGCATGCGGCGCCATGAATGCCTGGGTAAAGTCGAAAGCTCAACTCTGGATGCAAAAAGGCAAGCTGGTTGGATTAGTTGGTGGGGACCACTCCACGCCCCTCGGGCTTTTTCAGGCGCAAGCCGAAGCGCATGAATCATTTGGTATTCTTCACATTGATGCTCACAAAGATCTGCGTATCGCATATGAAGGCTTCCAATATTCACATGCTTCTATCATGCACAATGCTCTTAAAATTTCTGCTGTAGAAAAAATTGTTCAGGTGGGTATTCGTGACTTTTGTGAAGAAGAAAAAAATGTGGCTGACGCACAAGGTGATCGTGTAAAAGTGCATACGTATTCCGCCTTGCAAAAAGAAAAATTCAAAGGCTCCACCTGGCATCAACAGTGCGAACAAATTGTGGATCAGCTTCCAACGAAAGTGCACGTCAGTTTTGATATCGATGGTCTTGATCCTTCACTTTGTCCAAATACAGGAACGCCTGTTCCTGGAGGTTTGTGGTTTGACGAAGCGACCTATTTGTTGTCTATGCTAAACGCCAAAGGAAAAAAAGTGATCGGATTTGATTTGGTAGAAGTCTCGCCGGGAACGGACGATTGGAATGGAAATGTCGGTGCACGAATGTTGTTTCATTTGTGCGGTGTGTTGGCGAAGTCGAATGGAAAACTGGGGTGAGAGGTGAGAAGTGAGAAGTGAGAATTGAAAGCCCATTGGGCAGAGGGCAGAAAATTTTCTGCCCAGGTGAATGAAAAGAAGATGTGAGAGGTGAGAAGTGAGAGGTGGTTGTTCTTTAAAATTTGTAATTGTAATCATAAAAAAAGGCGATCAAAATTGATCGCCTTTTTTTATGCTTTTCGTTTGACTTAATTCACTTTTATGAAATTGCGTGTCACAGAACCCAAGGTTGATGTGGCTTGTGTCCAATAATTTCCTTCTGGCAAATCAGCAATGTCAATGTTTTCCTTTGCTGATTTGATTTGAACTTCTTTCAGCAACTTGCCTTCATAGTTGAATATTTTCAAAGAAGAGCCAATCAACGTTTTGTCAGATTCCAAGGTGATGATGTTGTTGGCAGGATTTGGATAAAGCATCATGGATTGTCCAACCGTTTTGGCAGACTCCTGAACACTCAAGTAGTCCATGTTTTTAAATTCTTTGATTTTGTTTGGAGTTGTTCCCGGATAGCTCGTTCCATTCAATGCAACATATACGGATCCTGTGTATGGATTTACACAAATATCACGAAAACGTTGATTGAGTGACGTAAAGAATTTTTCTTCTGAATCCACCGCTAATCCATCGGCGCTGAGGTGCAGAATAGAAACGCGATCATTGTTACCGCTCGTGCCATTCAACCCGCCCATGACCGCCATCAAAATACTGTTGTTCCACTCAGGAATTGCTGGATGATTGTAGTATTCTATTCCATTCACAGCCACACATGGCGACCATTCTTTCAATGGCTCCATGACATTGTTATTGTTGCAAAAGGTCTGCTCAGTTGCTGTATTGCAAGCGCCCTGCACCGTTGGCCAGCCATAGTTTCTGTTGGTTTCAATGATATTAAATTCATCGCTATTGCTTTGACCGTGTTCACTTTCGTACAAAATACCTGTTGGACCATAACACAATCCCTGTCCGTTGCGGTGACCAAAACTCCAGACATAACTAGTCGGATCCGGATTGTCCGCCGGTATAGTTCCATCCAAATTGATGCGCAACACTTTACCATTTTTAGAAGTAAGGTCTTGAGACAATGCTCCACCGGTTCCAGTATCGCCGGTAGTCATCATTATTTTTTGATCCGGAGAAATAACTAAACGAGATCCATCATGAATGAAATTCCCTGGAATTTGATTGATGAGATAAGTTTCGTTTTCAAGCGTAGTTCCATTCCAATCAAAAGACACAAGTCTTTCTTTTACGGAATTGCTTGTTGGGCTGTAGCAATAAACCAAATACACTTTTGGGGTATTCAAAAAATCCGGATGGAGCGCCATGCCCAACAATCCAGGTTCGCTGCTTCCTTCTTCGGTTACTACATCACCAATATCCAAAATAGTCGTGTAATTTCCCGTTACAGGATCTATATGCAATACTTGACCTGTGCGGCAAGTAGCCCAAATATAGTCATCAGGTCCCCACAAAATTTCCCATGGCAATGTGATGCCCGTTACAAGATCAGTTTCCGTAAGTACTGTCGCTCCAATAGTCCATGTCTGCGCTTTCACCGCTGTTGGTGAGGCACATGAAAGGCACCACGCTGCCAACAAAATCGAGTAAATTTTATTCATTCCTTGCTTTTTTTTAGATACGCAAAAGAAAGGGAATTTAATGTGAACTGCAAACCTATATTTTTGGTAGAGTGGGATTGTTAGGGAATGCGAGAAGAGGGAGGATAGAGGATAGAAGATAGAAGATAGAAGATAGAAGCTAGAAGCTAGAGGATAGAAAGCTAGAGGCTAGAAGATAGAGGTAAGATTTTGGTGTCGATATAAATGTGTGAGACATTAGAGAAGGTAGAGAAATGGGCTTTATAGATTTCATCCATTTCCTGACTTTGTTGCTTAAAAATGTCTGAATTTTTATAACCAAAGTTTTTGGCCATTTTGAGATGAACTTCAGTTTCGGCACAAGAGCCAATAGCATCAACTACCTGACGCTTAAAAACAGCATCGAAATTGCGTTTAGCTCAGCCTTCTGCAATGTTTGCCGGAATGGACCGGGATGATCTGTTGATCTAATCTTTCAATAAGTATCTTTCCTCAGAGGGGAAATGAAGACTGATGGTTTTTATTTCATTGGCGAATTGATAGCTCCTTCTGAATACCTCGAGATCTCGATATGTTTCGATCATGATTTTTTAACCAAACATGATCATAAAATTCAAAATGAATTAGGTATACAAAATTCCAAAAGGGCATCCACTGCCATCTCAGCCCTGATGAATGGCATAACATTGTTCATTCACATCATTTCTCACTTATCTTTCACCTCTATCCTCTATCCTCTATCCTCTATCCTCTATCCTCTATCCTCTATCCTCTATCCTCTATCCTCTATCCTCTATCCTCTAGCTTCTAGCCTCTAGCCTCTTACCTTTATCCCATGAATTCTCTTGAACAAAAGAAAGAAGCATTTGGGCGATTACTGATCATCATGGATGAGCTGAGGGCACAGTGCCCGTGGGACATGAAACAAACCATGGAGAGTTTGCGCCATTTGACCATTGAAGAAGTGTACGAACTCGGTGATGCTATTCTGGATGGTAATCAGCAAGAAATAAAAATGGAGATTGGAGATCTTCTGCTTCACATGGTTTTTTATGCAAAAATTGGAAGTGAAAAAGGGAGTTTCGACATTGCTGATTCACTCAATGGCATTTGCGAAAAACTGATTTCGCGCCATCCTCATATTTACAGCGACACGATCGTGAAAGACGAAGAGGAAGTAAAATCAAATTGGGAGAAGCTCAAGTTGAAAGAAGGGAAAACAAGCGTGTTGCAAGGTGTTCCGAAATCTCTTCCGGCCATGGTGAAAGCACAGCGCATTCAGGACAAGGCGCGTGGTGTTGGTTTCGACTGGGAACATGCGCACCAGGTTTGGGATAAAGTGAATGAAGAACTCGAAGAATTCAAAATCGAAGCCGATGCTGATAGTTCAAAAATGGAAGATGAATTCGGAGACGTGTTGTTTGCATTGATCAACTACGCCCGATTCAAAAACATCAATCCTGAAGACGCGCTCGAAAAAACAAATCGCAAATTCATCAAACGATTCCAGTTTTTGGAAACAGAATCTGCCAAAGAAGGTAAAAAACTGGGAGAGATGACCCTGGATGAAATGGATGTTTACTGGAACAAAGCAAAAACGTTGGAATAGTCTGCTTGTCTTCTTAAAAAGTAGTCACGCACACAATCGTCTATTTCAACATCTTTTCAATTTCACCATTGCCTGGATCCATGGAAGCCGCGAATGACTTCAGCCATTCACCTGATGGCGAAACCAATACTTTGTGAAAATTCCATTCGATGTTATCATCAGAAACGCCATTGACAGTTTTCGAAGTCAGCCACGTGTAAACAGGATGCTGGTCTTTGCCTTTCACATCCACTTTGGATGACAATTGAAAAGTAACTCCATAATTTTTTGTGCAGAACTCAGCGATTTCAGCTTCGCCTTTTGACTCCTGAAATCCAAACTGGTTGCAAGGAAATCCGATGATCACCAATTTATCTCCATGTTTTTCATACAAATTCTGAAGTGCATCGTACTGTGGCGTATTGCCGCATTTGCTGGCTACGTTTACGAACAAAATGTATTTCCCTTTATAGTCAGACATCTTCACCATTTTCCCATCAATGCTGGTGTACGTGAGCTCATAAAAACTCGTTGGTGTGGCGGAAACCAATTCTGCCTGGCGCGTCGGTGAAACTCGGCGATATCCTGTAAACGCCAATGTCGCTGCAACAGCCGCGATGAATAAAATGGAGATGATAAATATTTTCATAATCGTAGATTCTTAGTTGTAAATGTATAGTAGAAACAAAACTCCCTGTCAATAGTTCAAACACGACGAACGACGTATTACAAAACCAACTTGTATTTTTCCCGCATTCGTTCCAGTTGTTCATCTGTCACGCCGTGTACATTCATTCCCCCATGTCTGTTTTCCATCGTCATCACATGCACTGTGTATTGAAATTCCACCGCCATAGCATGATAGGGTGTCATTTCCCATTCAAGCGTAAAGGCGTTGTCGACAATGATCAATTCCACGGCATCCATCATCGCATTGCGCGTTCTTTCTTCACATGATTTGTAAGCAAGATGGTTGTGTTGAAATTCAAACTGATATGTCCCTTTTTCATCTGTAAAAAAATCATCTATAGAAAAAACAGGAGCGCCGCATTGCATCGCAAGTGTTTTCGCCAAGGTTGACTTGCCACTTCCCGGCAGTCCGCGCATGAGAATGATTGTTTTATTCATCGAAAATGTCCTAATCCGATCTTCGTTGATCCATTTCTTCCTGGATGTCTTTTCGAAGTTCCATCAAACGTATGGCATACTGTTGTGATTTTCGCTCAGAATCCGATTCTGGCTTGAAAACAGGAACTTTTCGAGAATTGCCATTTTCATCCAATGCAACAAATATGATAACGCAGTGTGTGTTGTGAATATATTCAGTCTGTTCCGGTTTTTTGCTAAAAACATCCACCGAAATATGCATGCTCGATGTTCCTGTGTGAATAATTTTCGAACGAATCTCCACCAGATTCCCAATGTGTATCGGTTTCAGAAATTGAATGCCGCCGACATAAACCGTAACAGCGTATCCCCCACTCCAATTGACAGCGCAGGCATATCCGGATTGATCAATCCATTTCATCACAGCACCGCCGTGCACTTTGCCGCCAAAGTTGACGTCAGATGGCTCAGCTAAAAATCGCAGGGTGAGTTCCTTTTCCATTCAACAAATATGGGCGGATACTTTGTATTCGAATTAATTCACAGAAGTAATTTTGAACTCACTTGTAAAATGGAATTCCAACTCAGGATAGTTTTTTCGTTCCATGTCGAGCATAAACGATGAAGGCGCCAGGAATACATCATTGCCTTCTTTATCCATCACCATATTCTGTCCTTTGATCCGTCTGAACTCTTCCAACTTGGCCGGATTCTCGGTGGTGATCCAACACGCTTTGTAATACGTTTTCGCTTCAAACTCGCATTTCGCGCCGTACTCGTGCTCCAGTCTGTACTTGATTACTTCAAACTGAAGTTCACCAACAGTACCAACTATTTTGCGATTGCCGGGTTCTTGTATAAATAATTGAGCAACGCCTTCCTCCGTCAATTGACGAATGCCTTTGTCCAATTGTTTTGATTTCATTGGATCACGATTCACCAACTCTTTGAATATTTCCGGAGAAAAATTAGGAATCCCTTTGAACGTCATCACTTCTCCTTCCGTAAGCGTATCGCCTATTTTAAAATTGCCGGTATCATACAATCCGATCACATCCCCTGCGAACGCTTCATCAATGGTGCTTTTGGCGGAAGCCATAAATGTGACAGGATTGGGATATTTAAAATCCTTGTCCAAGCGCACATGATGGTAAAATTTATTGCGATGAAATTCACCGCTGCACACCCTCAAAAAGGCGATGCGATCACGATGACGCGGATCAATGTTCGCATGGATTTTAAAAACAAATCCTGTGAATTTTGTTTCCTCGGGCTCAACGATGCGCACATTGGTTTCTCTGTGCTGAGGTACCGGAGCGAGTTCCAAAAATTTATCGAGCAATTCGCGTACACCAAAATTATTCATGGCAGAGCCAAAAAACACTGGCGCCAGCTTACCGGCCAGGTATCGCTCGCGATCGAATGAATCGTACACGTTTTCAATCAGATCAACATCTTCTCTCAACTGATCTGCGTATTCACCGGCGATTTGATCCAGCATGGGATCACTCAAATCCTGAATTGATACTATTTCGTCATTGATCTTTGTTTTGAGCGACTCAAACAAATTCACTGTTTTATCATACAGTTTATATACACCTTTGAAGGAATACCCTTTGGAAATAGGCCATGAAAGTGGCTGCACTTTAATGCTCAACTTCTCTTCCAATTCATCCAACAAATCGAATGGATCTTGACCTTCAAGGTCCATTTTATTAATGAAAACGATCACAGGTGTGTCGCGCATTCGACAGACTTCCATCAATCGTTTTGTTTGTGCTTCGACGCCCTTTACGCTATCAATCACAAGGATAACGCTGTCTACTGCTGTCAACGTTCGATATGTATCCTCTGCAAAATCCTTGTGACCGGGTGTATCAAGCAAATTCACTTGTACTCCGTTGTATTCAAACACCATCACCGAGGTGGCAACAGAGATACCACGCTGGCGTTCGATCTCCATAAAATCGGATGCCGCAGTCTTGGTGATTTTGTTGCTTTTTACCGCGCCCGCAGTTTGAATTGCACCACCATACAGTAGCAATTTTTCAGTCAGTGTGGTTTTACCGGCATCAGGGTGACTGATGATGGCGAATGTTTTTCTGCGAGCTATTTCTTCTTTTAATCCCATGAACGTCAATTTCTAAAAGCGCGCGAAGATAAGGAGGCAGCGAACGAGATAGCCTAATGGGCACTTCTAATAATGAAAGAGGAAACATCAAGCTTGAATAACCGTGCAGATTTTGCTTCAACTTTGCTCCTATGAAAAAAATCCTCATGGTTTGTCTTGGAAATATCTGTCGGTCTCCGATGGCCGAAGGAATAATGCGTGCCAAACTCGAGCGCGCGGGCATTGCGTTTGAATTGGATTCAGCGGGTACGGGCAATTACCACATTGGTGAGCATCCCGATCATCGCGCTGTGAAGTGCATGAAATCAAAAGGACTGGACATTTCCTATTTACGCGCACGACAAATTTCCGCGAGAGATCTTGCACACTACGACATCATTTTCACGATGGATGAGTCCAATCAAAAGAATGTGTTGGCATTGACCAACGATGATGTCGAAAAACAAAAGGTGCGCATGTTCTTGAATGAACTTCATCCGGGTAAAAACGTATCCGTTCCCGATCCGTGGTTTGGAGATGAAGATGGTTTTTTCGAAGTGTATGAATTGTTGGACAATGCAGCGAATGCGTTTGTCAATCACTTTGCAGATGCAAAGAAAAAAATTGACGGCTAATGAGTTTAATAACTACAAATCCGCTCGAAAGAATTCAATTTGCCTCATCAAAGACCGCTCAGCATAAATAAGCCTGAGCAACTCAAATCTTTGGGACAATTTTTACTTCCCCCACTTCTCCGCCAACCTCACTGCTTCGTACATATTCACAACACCGCCGGTGACAGAATACTCGGAAAATTTCACTTCTTTCAATTTGTAAGTGCGGCGTGATGGCTCCGATTCGGCATCTTTCTTTTTACTGATAAAAATTTTTGCGAAGAAGCGTCCCATGGCTTTTCTCTCTACAAACTTCACAGTGCTCGCATCCTTGTAAACCGTTGCGCTTTGCATCAAAATTTGTTTGAGATCACTGCCCGATAGATTTGGGTAGTAGCTTAGAATTGCCGCAGCAACACCGGCTACAACTGGCGCTGCCATGCTTGTCCCGCTGTTGTCTTTGTATTCTGCATTGGGAACAGTGCTGTAAATGTCAACACCCGGCGCAAATACATCCACGGTTGTTTTTCCATAATTCGAAAAATCTGCGGCCAAATTTGTTTCATTCGGACTGCTCGCTCCTATCTCAATCCAGGTTGTACACTTTCCTCCATCCTCATATTTTGC
>Ga0075152_10003854_pt1 | contig 10402 bp, 4 predicted proteins | sample JI61114C2DNA_FD_70964 | JGI IMG/M metagenome (GOLD analysis project Ga0075152, IMG submission 70964) | Wastewater effluent complex algal communities from Wisconsin, to seasonally profile nutrient transformation and Carbon sequestration -... | ecosystem: Engineered > WWTP > Effluent > Algae...
TTGTTTTCATAATGATACACTTAATAATTTAGCTATTGCGTTATTGGTCATTAATTTTCTAGTTCTAATTTGGAATATTATTTATTTTTTTGAAAGCAATTTTTTTCAATTCTCAATAATAATTTCTGCTTTATTCATTTTTATATTTTATCCATTATGGCTAAGAGATATTGCAGAAAAGAAAGAGATTGACAAATGTTCCATTGAGTTAAATATTGCTTTAGATACAGTTATCTCACATCCTAATCGAGGAAAAAGCAATGCATGCGATAGATTAGAAGCACATTATTTTGTTAAAGGTGTTCATTATAACTTTGGACATAGCGTTGACTATAATAGTGGTTTTAAAAAAGGTGATTCTGTATCTATAGTTTATTCTTGTAAGTATCCTGAAATAAATAGAATGTTATTTTATTCAATCAAAGATTCGAGTTGGCATTATGAAGAAAAAAGATAATTTGGGTTTGATTCTAAAATGAACAACCATTTATCTCAAATAAAAAGATCCTGAAACAAGTTCAGGATGACAGCGTCGCGGCACTGTGTCGCTGTCATTCCGTCCAGAAATTTTGGGATTGTTTCGATATCTACTTTTTACATTTTAGCTGATCTAAATAAAACTAAACTTTATTTTTTATAAATAAAATTGCAAATCCAACACCAGCACAATTGGCAACAATATCAAATACATCAAAACTTCTATTTTGTATGAATGAAGAACCTTGAACATATTCGATTAATATTCCTTGACACACACAAAAAATAGCAGCTATTACAAGTTGTTTCTGATTAGTTAAAACAGTCTGTTTAATTCCATAAAGTATTAATAGAAACAAAATGAAATAGAGTGCTGCATGCACTATTTTATCAAAATAAATCTTATCGAGCCAGTCTTCATTTGGCAATGTATTTCCTGGTAAAAAGCACAGAAAAAAAATAATTCCAGACCATACTATGGCTGGAATTAATCGTTTTATAATTTTTGAATTGTAATTCATATGTAGAACTTTTCTAAAATTTTAAACTTTAGAAAAGTTGGCATTCGATTTAACCAATCAATGCTTGGTAAGCTGCAGCATCTAATAAATCTGCAATTTCTTCAGGATTGGTGATTTTAATTTTAATCATCCAACCATCTTCGTAAGGTTTGCTGTTTACCAATTCTGGTTTGCTTTTCAGTACTTCGTTAAATTCTAATACTTCACCAGTAATTGGCATAAACAAATCAGAAACTGTTTTAACTGCTTCAACAGAGCCAAAAATATCATTTTTTGCTACTGTATTTCCAACGCAATCAATATCTACATAAATAATATCGCCTAATTCGCCTTGTGCAAAAGCGGTAATGCCTATTGTTGCGGTGTCACCTTCAACACGCAACCATTCGTGTTCTTTTGAATACTTTAATTCTACTGGAATGCTCATGTTATTTTTTTTACGAAAATAAGACTAATTAAAACAATATCGAAATTCTAAACTAAAATAGTTGTGAACCATAAATAAAATTATTTTTTTAAAACCACAAAAGGAATAAAAGAAAACAAAAGAAAAATCATTTCAATCAAAATAATCAACTAAATCTGTGGTTCAGACAATTTTTATGGTGTTAATGAAAAACGGAAAGTGATGCCTCCACGATGTGTACGTGTTGGATACGATGCTAAAGTTGCTGGAATTGTTTTTCTGAAATCGTAGAAAACACGCACGTTTAATTTGTTGTTGATGACATAATCTATAGTGGTTGCTAGTGAAATAGATTTTTGTCCACGTGTTGGTTCAGCAATATTTTGGTCTAATCTGTAGTTAATTGTTTTATCGTCACGATAAGAAAAATCGGCGCGCAAGTTAACATCATTATTCAATACAATACGTTTGCCTTTAATTTTAAATGGCAATTTAAATTTTGCTAATTTATAACCAACAGCTGCAACATATTCTGTAGAATGTGTTTCTGTCAATTTATAATCTAGCAAACTCAATCCAAGTGTACGCGATTTTCTGAATTCAAAATTTGTTATTAAACTATTTTTCCAGGAAATTTCAACACCTAATAACGGAGACAATTGTTCCGTAATATTTACTTGTGGAATAGAATAATATGCATAGAAGTTTCCATTTATAGAATCCAGATTTTGTGGCACGAAATACAAATCTTCGTTGTAGTAACCAGGTTGACCAATGTAGTTTAAGTTTGTAACATACGAACCAACATTGAAAGTTGAAGTATAACCGTGCGTGATATTAAAAGATGTAAATAATTTTTGGCCCCATTTTGTTTTAGCAAAACCATTGTACGAAATTCGCCAATTTGGCAGTGGCAATGTTTTTAATGGATTTAATTTCACTTTGTTTGGATCTCTACCTGTGTAAGCAGCAATTAGAGATGGCACCAAAACATCTTGTGAAAATGGTCCGTAACCTTCTTTAAAATTTGGCAATTTAATAGAATCATTTTCATAAATTCCAATTGATTTTGGATTTGCATCACCAAATTTCTGTGAATATTGTTCTCGTAAAGTTTCAAAATTTCTGAATGCTTCGCTGAAATTATTCGCATCAATTTTATCGAAAATAGTGTTTATCATTAAAAACGAAATCGACATATTTCCGTTTACCGTTGGTGTTAAATGTTGATACGGACCATTAGCCGTGGTTTTTTTAAAGAATTCCGTATAGTTTTCGCCTTGTGTTTTTTGCAACGAAATTTCCACGCGCAAATCTCGAATTGGTTCTAACGTAACACGCAAATTAAATGATTTTTGTTTGGTTTGAATAAATTGATAATTCAATGTAGTATCATTTGAAATCCAACCTTTTGATGCTATACTATTTAACCAATTCGTATCTTTTTGTGCACCAAATAAAAATGCGCCACCTGGTGCGTGTTGTTTAAAATCAGTTCCTAACAACAAAGGTGATGGCGTAAAACCTGGCAAAATGGTACTTCGTTTTACATCGTAACTAATTGAAGCACGTTGTAACATTAACAACGGTCTGAATACATATTGCAGTTTTGGATTTTCAGGAATTGCCAATTGTTTTTTCGTCAACTTCATCTGACGTAAATCGTTTTTCAATTGCTTTTTCTGATCGACTAATAATTTGATTTGATCTTTTGTAAATGCGGTATCTTTTTCAGCTTTTTCAATTTCCTCAATTTTCTTTTGAATATCTTCTTTCTTTTTTATTATGGCATCTTTTGCTGCTGCATCTTGAGATTTATACTTTGCATAATCATCTGCATATTGTTGTTTAGATTTTGTTGGTGATGTTAATGTATAAGGTTTTAAGTATTTTGATTTTGCAAATAAATTTCTAAAATTAACTTCACCAGTAATCTGATAATCTTGTGTATTTCTTATCGTATTTCCTAAACTGGTTAAACCTAACGGCGCAGCTGTCCAAGAATAATTTGCACCGTAGCGAGTTTTTACCGTTATCCAATCTAAAGAAGGAAATAACTGAAATGGCAAATTGTAACTTGCATTAAAAATTTGTTCGTAATTCGTTGTTCTGCCAAATTTCCAGAAATTTTTCATTACGGTATCTCGTTTTGCTTTGGAATCTAAAGCACCAAATGGTTCATCGATTCGTGCTTTATTGGTTGCCGTAAAATCAACATTTATAGATTTTGTGATATTATATTTCACACTCCAAAAACGATCCCAAGTAAAATATTTATCAAAAGTTGGTCTTATAACCAATCCATCATTCCCAATATCTCTGATTTTGGTAGAACCATATTGACGATTGATATCTGTTCGAAACGAGATGCTGTTCGGTTTCAGATTCAAGTTGAATTCTTTAAATGGTTTTAAGTGAATATTGTTATTTTTCACTTTTTTAAGAGGTTGCCAAACAAGCGGTTTTGGTGAAAAATTCCAACCAATGGAGCCACGATGTTTTTGTATTACTTCTTTTTCTATGATAGGATTTCGTTTGCTTGTTTCAGTAAATGCATACGACAACGTAAAATTCTCAACATCATACACACGAGGTTGCTTTTCAGAATTGGTTCTTACTTTTTGTAAGTTAGTTACGTTTACACTTTTGATGGTTGTTACATCTTGAATAATCTGTTTGATAGAATCTTTTGCTTGTTTTTTTTCAGCTTTTGAAAGCTGATCATCTGCATCAATGGTCGCAAATTTATCTTTTACTTTGATATCCAATTCGTACGGATCGTATTGTGGTGTAGAAATTGTTTGAGAAAACTGTGTATAAACTGGAATTTTTAAACCAGCTTTTTCCGGCAACAAATTACCTAACTGCAGGTTTGCAGCAATATCGTATTGGTAATAATTATCGCGATAACGTTGATTTAATTTTTGTTCCAAATCACCAAAACCGATGGTGTGCATATTTCCTGCAATGACTAAATTACCTAAGTTTCCGAGTTGTAAATCTACTCTACCTAAGGCAGCCCAACCACCTTGTTCATCTAAACCAGACATTCGTAATTCATTCACCCAAATTTCAGCACATTTTGAAAATCCATCGTCTTTGTTATCATTTACACCAATAATTTGTTTTGGATTTTTTACACCAATCATCAACACAGCAGCCACACCTAAGTCAGGATTTCCTTTTACACTAATTTTTTTACCATCTGTTTGCAAATAATCAAATGGTTGAATAATGGATGCGTTTCGCTGGTTTCGTAATTGTTTAACTTTTGTCAACGAATCCAATGCAATATTTATTTGGTTCGAATCTGGCCAAATCAGACGTCTGTCTGCATCGTTTTCTACATTATAAGCACCTGGTTGAGTTACCTTTAATGGAATTTCGTATTCATAATAATTATCCGTAAAATCAGAACCAATACGAATAAATGCATGCATATCGTCATCTTTTATAGGAAAAGAAGAACCTCTGTCACCTGGAAAATTTTCTGCATGCGTAAATAATTTTAAGCGTTTATAATTTCGCAAATCAATATTTGCTACTTTGAAAACAGCACGAGCATCACCATCGCGTAATTCGCAAACCTGTAAGCTCATGGCTTGCTCATTTTGCAATGCGTTGTTGTAACCACTGATATTTTGTTCTCTATTAATTCCTGGTGGAATTGCGTAAGGAATTGGTTTTCGCGTTGTGTTTTCTTCTACACTAACTGCCGAAACATTAAAATCTGTAGTGTTTCCGTTGTCGCCTGGTAACTCTTCACCTGGTTCTGCTAAAGATAAATCGTATCGGCGCCATTGATTTCTCAATAAGCCAAATTGTGCAAAACGCAAGGTTACAGGTTGGTCAAAATCAGTTAAAAGTAATCGTACATATCGAATAGAACGAAAATCGGAAATATTACCAACTCGTTCAGTAAATTCTTTAATTGGAATTTTAAATTGATACCAATAAGCTGTATCATTTCCGTTTTGAATAATTGGTGCTTTAGAAGCAATATATGGTGAAGTTGCTAAACTATTTAAATCAAACGGAATTTTATACTGATAATATTCTTCTGTTTCATTCAATGTATTATCGTTGTTTAAATCTTCGTTATCTGGTTGTGTTTTTGAATTTCCATTTACATTTCCACCGCTTAAATTATTTGAAGAGTTTCCTTGCGGATTAGCAAAACCTGCATATCGTTCAATGATTCCTGCTGAAGAAGGATATCTTCCATCTTTTGTGAAAACGTAATCATCACTAGATGGATCGTTGTTTAAAGAAGTTGGATCTACAACAAGTGTGGAAGCTTTAGATAAGAAATTATTATAAAATATTTTTTCTGCATCGTTATTCAAACCATCTAAACCAACATCTTGGTTTTTAATTACATCTGGATCTGCATCAAACTGATTGGTTAATGCATTGGTGATTGTTGGAGTCACGCCCCATTTTGACGTATCAACTGTGGTTGCAGAATTTGGACGAGGCAAACCATTTTCATATTGTTTACGTGAATCTTTTAAGATATCTTCAGAGATAGTTCCTAGCTGAATATTTAAATTACCTTTTCTATTATTTGCTGTAGCGCTTTTAAATGGATCGAGCACCCAAAACTGAATAAATTCAATATTAGCTGCTTCAAAATCTGTTGTAGATTCAATAGTTCGCATGATACCAGCCCAACGTGTTTCAGGATTTTTTAATTTTCCGCTTGGGTCAACACCTTTTGAAAAGGTAGTTGGTTCGGTTTCATAATTATATTGTCCACGTTCTTCTGGATTATAATGTAGATCTAACGTAAAAAGAGGTGGATTGGCAACTGTTGGATTTTGTTTATTTACAAAAATCTCCTGTTCATTGAATTGTCTTGAATAAATATCAGCATTTGCTGTTGCAATGGCTCCATCATCCATTGGATTACTGCTACTTTTAGAATAAAAAACTGGATCAATCGTATACCACGACATTTTTGCTCTATTAAAACCGTAGATTAAACTATCACCTAATCGAGCTTCTGGAAATTTTTCCACACCAAATTCATTCAGCATATATTTTGGAGCTGATGATAATTGCCAAGCTAATGCATTTCCTTTCAAATCAAATAAAGTACTTGTACCTTCAAAATCGTCTACGTAAACTGTTCCAGCATTGTCAACATCAATTGATTTTGCATGTCCAGGAATAAATCGTGCAGCTTCAGCTGAAACTGAAATTTTTGAAGGTGCTTTGGTGTCTTGAGCCGTAATTTTGTTAAATGCACGTGTCAATCCTTTTGATTCTGTAGAGTAATTTAAATCTAATCCAATGATATTATTTTTTACAGGATCATCGCCTAAGTTTACTTTTTGAGTGAATGGTCTTTCTGCTAATCGTAAATGAGTTAAACCTATCGTGAAGTTTTTATTGACGGTGTAATCGATTCTTGTTCCAATCAATGATTTATTGACAACACCAAATAAAATATTATTTTCAAATTTTATATCTATCGGAATTCCAGAATTTAGCACACCTTGATTTAAGATATTTACTTGACCAATTCCATAATTCACCACATAATCTACATTTTCAGTAAGCAAATTTCCACCTGCACTTACACTGACAGAACCTTGTGGTAAATTAAACGCACCTGGTAATTGATAAGTGCTATTATCAACTCCACGATACGAACCTTTTAACAAAAACCGATTGAATTCTGGAAATTGCAATGCAGCAGTTTTGGTTGTATCGTATAAATAACGATAAGCGTATTTATCTGAAATTGCAGGATCGTTGATTGCTTTTACCAATGCGCTACCGAATGGTTCCAATACAGGAAAATAAATTCTTCCGTTTCTTGGATTGATTGTTACATTAGGAATAAAGTCAAAACGTCCATCTTGTTGTGGATCGAGTTGATTATTTAAGTTATCTAAATTTAATACTTGTAATAATTGTTTGCCAGCAATTGGATTTGGACCTGGACTTTCTGGCAAATAGCGTTTTTGACCACCACCTGGATCTTGATAATAGATATCAAAGAAGAATTGTTCTTGACTAACGTTATACGCATTTAATGAGTATACATTTTTCATCATCAAATCCCAAATTGGCGTTGTGGTTCTGATGGAAGTTGCTTTTAATAATTTCAATGCCAATACTCTGTCTTTTGATTTTGCGCTATCAGCCAATGGTGGCAAATCGGTTGCGAACTCACCTACTTGAAATAATTTTCCGTTTATGGTATATTGAATAGCAACGCCTAAAACTTCATCAGGACGCAATTGCTGGTTGAGTGAAATATAACCTAATTGAGTGTTGATATAATATTCTGAAGCAGCTAATTTTCGTGCACTTGTTTTTTCAAAATCATCTACTGCACGTAATCCATTATTATCTAAATAACTGATTACACGATTTGGATCTCGGAAATCTTCAGAACCAGCATTTCGCGCAATGATATCGTATATTCTATTTGATTTATTATCTGGATATGGACTCGTTGTTCCATTACTTACAGTTGGATTAAATAAGATATTATTTTCACCTAAATCTTGAAATGCTACTATTTCACGTACATCTTCTGTTTGTCGTGTTTTATTGGTTAACCAAACTTCAACTTTATTTATAATTACTTGCGAGCCAACGAAAGGCAAACGACTTAGATTTTGCTCATAGGTACTTCTAAAATATTGAGTAATGAAAAAGTGTTTATTCTCTTCGTATTCATCTGCTTTTATGGTAAACTTCTTTGTTTGAGCGCCATTTTCAATTCGAACATTTTCTGTTTTTGATTTTTGTTGCGATAAAATATTGGTAATCATAAAACGACCAAACTTAAATTGGGTTTTCATACCAAACAAATTTTGAGGTCCTTTGATCAAAGCACTTCTCAATGGCAAACTTACATTTCCGAATTCTAATGCCTGAATGATATCGTCTTCTTTTCCTTTATAACCTAACTTCAATTGATTTTCAAAAGAGAAACCAGATTTTGTGTTATAGGTAATTCCTAATTTTAATTTATCACCAACAGATGCCTGCAACCCTAAATTGATATTCATATCAAAATCGAAATTGATATTTCTTCGTTGGTTTTGTAATAATATTGGATTATCAATGCGCTGAGAATTAACACCAACGGTTACATCTACATTTCCAGTTGGTTTAATTTCAATTTTTGTTCCACCTAGAAAACGGTTAAACAATTCCGGACCTTGATACAAAAATGGCTGTTTGCTTTTGCGTTCAGCTAAATCAATTGCACGTGAACGATTTAAGAAATAATCTTGTTCTGCTTGAGCTTTAGAATACTGTGTGTATTCTTCGTACGTCATGTATGTTGGTGAACGATAATAGTTGTCGCCAATTTTCTCGTACAAAACAAATTTTCCTGATTTCGGATCGTACTCTACTTTTTGAGTAATAATTTTCGGATCTTTTAAATCAATGTTTGTACTTGGCTTCGTTAATAAGAAATCTGTATTTCTATCTTGAATTGGATATTTTAATTTAGAAGTATCTTGTGAAAAGGAATTAGGTTGGCTTAAAAAAGCCAAAACAAAAAACATAGCACGTCCAATAATGTATGGTTTACTTCCTTTCACTAAAATATGTGTGTCTAAATGGCAAATTTACAAATTTTTTAAGCTAAGTTTTATCAAATCTTCTACAGTTTGTATGTCAATTCTGTCTTTTAGTGCTTTTTGCACTGCTTTTTCTGCTTGTAATTTCTGAAAACCTAGCATATTTAAAGCTGCTAGCGCTTCTTCTGTTATTACCGAGCGTGAATTTATTGATAATGACGTATCTAAAATATCTGTATTTGCATCTTTTTTCAATTTATCTTTTAATTCCAAAACCAAGCGTTGTGCAGATTTTGGTCCAATTCCTTTTATCGATTGTATTAAACGAATATCTTCTTGAATTATTGCCTTGTGAAATTCTTGTGTGGTTAAAGAAGACAAAACCAAGCGTGCGGTGTTGGGTCCAACGCCTGAAACTGAAATCAAATGTAAGAACATATTTTTTTCATCTTCTGATATAAAACCGTATAAAATTTGAGCATCTTCTCGAACTACTAAATGAGCAAATAATTTAATACTTGCGTTTAATTCAATATGAGAATATGTATTTAGTGTAATGTTGACAAAATAGCCGACACCGTTGCAATCTACATAAACATGCGTTGGTGTTTTGTGTGTAATTTTTCCTTGTAAGTATGCGAACATGTTTGCTTGAATGTTGATGTTGACAAAAGTATAAAAAATACGTCAAATAATGGCAATTAAAATTTACCGAAACGTATATACATATTTTCAGATATTTGATGCTTAATTGTTGGAAAAACAAGTAGGTAGAATTGGTGATTATTAAAATCTAATATTTTACTTGCATTCTATTTTGCGCACTTTAATTTCGTCGCCTTTGTGCAAAATTGGCGTTTTAGCAAAACCATTCCATTGCATTAAATCTTGAACGGTTACGTCATCATATTTTTGTGCAATCGTCCATAAACTTTCACCACCTTTTATTTTGTAGGTTTCGAAACAATTTTTATTTTTTGCTAAAATTTTTATTGGATTTATTTTATCAATAATAGATGTAGAATCTTTTTGTGCTTCTTTAAAAGCTATAAAATCTGCTTCTTCTTGTGTTTCAATTTTTGCACTTAACAAATCTTTTAAACGATTACTGATATAATTAAATCGAACAAATTTTTTGTAATCATTATTATGTACATAAATAAGCAATTCGTCATCAACATCGATAAAGTTGCCGTTTAGTTCATTCCATCGTCTTATTTCTTTTACTTTTACATGAAACCAGTTCGCAATAAAACCCAGGTTATCGCCTTGTTTCACTGTATAAACAACTACTTTATAATTATCATCATCTTCTTTTATAAGTTCTGGTGTGTTAATTTTTTTACTTGTTGATGTATTTGTATTTAATGGTTTTATGGTTGGCTTTTCAGGTGCTTTTACAATTGTAGCTGTTGGTTTTTCTTCATTTTTAGTTGACTTTTTAA
>Ga0075152_10003857_pt1 | contig 10398 bp, 5 predicted proteins | sample JI61114C2DNA_FD_70964 | JGI IMG/M metagenome (GOLD analysis project Ga0075152, IMG submission 70964) | Wastewater effluent complex algal communities from Wisconsin, to seasonally profile nutrient transformation and Carbon sequestration -... | ecosystem: Engineered > WWTP > Effluent > Algae...
CCTTGGTAGAGTAAGCGGAAATAATAATTACAGCATGGCAGCCGATTCTGCAGGCAACTGTTATCTCACAGGCAGTTTTACAGGATCTTCAGATTTTGATCCGGGTGTTGATGTTACCATCCTTACCGCTGTGGGAGGGGATGATATTTATATTGCCAAATACGATGCTCTTGGCAAATTTATCTATGCAAAAGGTATAGGCAGTACCGGTAGTGATGAAGGAAATAATGTGTCCATTGACCCATCAGGCAATGCATACATTACCGGCTGGTTTGAAGGCAGCGCCGATTTTGATCCGGGTACCGGCACAGCCATTCTTTCTTCAGCTGGCTCCGTTGATGTTTTTTATGCCCTTTATGATGCAGCAGGAAACTATGTTTGTGCGCAACAGGCGGGCGGCACCGGTTATGATTGGGGAGCAGGTATCGCTGTCAGTCAATCAGGTATTTGTTACAGTACCGGCTCATTTAACGGCACTGCAGATTTTGACCCGGGCATTGCTGTAATGAATCTCACCTCTGCAGGCAACAGCGACATGTACATATCAAAAACAGCATTGTGCAACAATACATTGCCCGCAGAGCTGCTGCTGTTTAGTGGCCATGCTCATGACACATACAACAGGCTTGTTTGGCAAACTGCTATTCAGTTAAATACACATCACTTCAGCATTGAGAAAAGTAAGGATGGAATAAACTGGCAGGCTGCAGGCACCATCGCAGCTGCAGGAAATTCTACTGCTGTTTTAAAGTATGACTTTATTGACCGGGAGGTTTCAGGATCAGTAACTTATTACAAGCTAAAAACTACCGACATCAATGGACATTTCAAGTACTCCGGAATAGTACATATCAACAGGGCATCAACAATGGGATACGGGTTAACACTGTTCCCCAATCCTGTAAAAAATATACTCACATTACAGTACACATCCGCTGCCAACAATGAAACAGCAGAGGTGATCAATGCTGTTGGCGCAGTTGTATTGCGGGGAACCAATTCAAAAACAATTGATGTATCGTCACTTTCACCTGGTGTATATTTTGTGCGGTTATTGCAACGGAATAATATAAATATTTCAAAATTTATAAAACAATAGATTAACAGGAGAACATTCGTTGAGTGCAGAATTTGTTTGCTGGAAAAATATACTGCTATGATACTTAAGCCAATGCTCCCTGCTGTTGCTCTGGCATTTATTTAAATTGACTGGCATATTGATAAAAGACAGGAAAAAGCAGTTGCATAACTGAATCGTGTTTTGCAAAAAGCAAGTAGCGGCTGTTGCCGGCTTTAGTTACAATCTGAAACGAACGAATATGAATACCATTACCAGGCTATTGCTCCTCTTAACCACCATTTTACTTTCTGTACAGGGATCGGCTCAATTAACCGGCACTAAATCCATACCAGGAGACTATGCCAGTGTTGCATTGGCCCTTGCTGATTTAAATACACAGGGAGTAGGAACAGGAGGTGTGATTTTTAACATCGGAGCTGGAACAACTTATACCGAAACCGCCCCTGCAGGCGGTTTTTGTTTGGGCAGCGCTTTACTAAATGCATCTCTATCTGCAGGCAATCCGCTGTTGTTTCAAAAAGATGCCACGGCAACAGCCAACCCGGTACTTACAGCCTTTACGGGAGGAACAGCTACCCCTGCAACAGGAACATTACAAGATGGCATATTCAGGATAAAGGGATGTGATTATGTAACCATTGATGGAATAGACCTGGCAGAAAACGCATCAAATACTACAGACCCCGCCACAATGGAATATGGCTATGCGATGTATAAATACAGTCAAACTGATGGTTGCCAGTACAACACTATCAAAAACTGTGTCATCACATTGAACCGGATCAATAATACCGCAGGTACAGGTGCCATGCTGCATGGCAGTGTGGGCATACTGATCATCAATTCCAAAGATTCATTTCCAACCTCTGCACTTGTTATCACCACAGCAGCAGGCACAAATTCGTACAACAAACTTTATAGTAACGTTATACAGAACTGCAATACAGGTATAGGTATCAATGGCAATACGGCCTCTTCTGCTATTGCCTGCGACAACAGCAATGATGTTGGTGGAACAGGCAGTGCCACGGGAAACATGATCCTGAATTTTGGTGGTGGTGCAGGTGCCACCAACGGTGCCTATGGAATTATTACGATAAGCCAGCGCAACCTCCATGTAGCCTATAATAATATTGATAATAATGATGGCGCAGGCGTTAACCACCCTCCCGCAAACCTGTTTGGAATTTCCAGTACGGGAGGTGTGTATGGAACTGCTGATATTACACAAAATACCATTTCCTTAAAATCCAATGCGGTGTCACAATACGTTTTTGGGGTATCTGTATCCTATTTGGGCGCCGCATATGCAAATATTACTTATAACACTATTACGAACAGCAGTGCCAACTCAATGACAACCGGCACTTTTTACGGTATCAATGCCACCGGTGCAGTAAAGGTTAATATAAACTACAACACGATCGAGGGCGTTACCATTGGATCAAGTGCAGCCACGCCCCAGGTATATCCACAGGTATATGGCATTTATTCTTACAGCGGAACAATAGTGCCAGACACCGTTTATGCCAACTATAACAACATAAAAAATTTCACCATTACCTGCAATTCGTTTGCTTTTATGACAGGGCTTTCCATCAATGCAGGAAAAGTACACCGGGCATATAATAATACACTGAACAACTTTTTAATAAAAGGAACCGGCACAGGCGGAACAATCACCGGTATGCTTACGGCAAATGCCTATTACAGCAACAGTCCGCAAAACAGTACCGTTAATTATGATGGCAATACTATCAGTAACCTGTCTATCAACCAATCGGGCATAAACCCTGCGGGCACCATCAACGCCATGCTGAATACTTACCAATCATCGTATGGTATCAGTTTTGCCAATAACAAAATACACCACCTGCAGGCCAATGGTGCAGCAGCTATTTATGGAATCAATATATACTCCGGCAGTACCTACAACAACAATATGTCCGGAAATACCATGTATGCATTTAACTCCAATGGAGGAGCAGTTACGGGGATAAACTTTTTCTATTCTGGCAGGCTAAATTGTTATAAAAATAAACTGTATGACTTTTTATCAACCGGCACCAACGGCACTATTAAAGCGATTAACATCGGCAATACATTTGATACCTGCCAGTTTTACAATAACTATATCGGCGATCTCAAAACTCCAATAGCCAGCAATATAAACAGGGCAGTCATTGGTATCAATGTTCCATTTTCAAGTATGGGTTCAAAAATAAAGGCCTACAACAATACCATTTACCTGGATGCTGTATCTGCAGGAACAAACTTCAGCAGTGCGGCATTCTATCATGGAGCCAACGCAGCCAGTAACGTCAACGCTTTGATTTTAAAAAATAATATCATTGTAAATACATCTGTCGCCAATGGATCAGGCCTGTCAATAGCACTTGAAAGAAGTGTGGCTTCCCTGGCAAATTACCTTGATGCTTCCAACAATAATCTGTTGTATGCAGGAGTACCATCGGCACAGCAACTGATATACTTTGATGGCACTAACAGCGAACAGACACTGGATGCTTTTAAAACCAGGGTTGGCCCTGCAAAAGAAACAAACTCCATCAGCTTTATGCCATCGTTTATCAGTACCGCCGGTGCAGATGATCTCTATCTTCACCTTAACCCGGTTAATAATTGTGAAACAATTGGCAAGGGGGATAACTCCACTTTTTTACTGGCAGCAGATTACGATGGTGACACAAGATTGATAACAAGCCCCTATGTTATTGATATCGGTGCAGATGAATCGGTAAGTAACAATCAATGGACAGGCATCAACAGCAGTAACTGGAATGATGCCGGCAACTGGAGTAAAGCCATTGTACCGAACGATATTTACTGGGCAGTGAATATTACAGGAGCGGCAGCCAACCAGCCTGTCATTAACACAGGCGAAAACTACCAGGTAAAAAACATTACTACCACAACAGGCAGCTTACTCACCAACAGGGGTACCCTAAAAATAGCAGGTGCAGTAAATGCTGTTGCAGGGAGTATCACCAACCTTTTTAATGATGTGGCGGAAGGCACTATTGAAATGAACAGCTGCAATATCAATGTGCAAACAATACCGGCTGGTATCTTTATTAAAAATGCAGTAAAAAACCTTGTAATAAGCAATAATGAACCGCTGACAGGAGTTACGCTGGCGGGCACCCTGGATGTTTATGATGCGGTGTCGTTTGGACCGAATGGCCTGGTTTTATCAACGGGCGGTTTTCTTACATTAAAATCAATGGCAGACCGAACTGCCAGAATTGAGCAATTAACTTCATCCAATAATATTATTGGTGATGTAACTGTTGAAAGATACATACCCGCCCGCAGATCCTGGCGTTTACTGTCAGTACCACTAAACCTGGCTACTTCCAATGCAAGCATCAGCCAGCTTTGGCAGGATGGGCAGCAGGCTACCACCATTCCCCCGCCTCTATATCCAGAAAATTCCGGCACATTAATTACTAACGGTACTACCGCTGTTAATGGATATGATAAAGGTTCAACAAACAACCCGTCTTTAAAATATTTTGATGGTACTAACTGGCTTGCTCCACTAAGTACTGTTATCCCTTTTAAAACCTATCCGGGTTATATGCTTTTCATAAGGGGAGACAGGAATATTGTAATTGCCGGCACCAACGTAGTGCCCAACATTACCACCCTCAAACCCAAAGTACCTGTAAATACAGGCACACAAATTATCAACAGCAATGCCATGCCTGGTTTTCAGGTGGCAGGCAACCCTTTTGCTTCTGCCATTAATTTTCATTCCATTGCAAAAACAGGTATGGGTGACAGTTATCACCTGTGGGATCCTGCACTTGGGGGACTGGCGGGGGTGGGGGCTTTTGTAACTTTTTCATGGAACAGTACCAATAACAATTACGATCAAACAATAACCAGCGCTGGTGTCAGCACATTACCAAATGATGGCACCATTGAATCCGGGGAAGCCTTTATGGTGAACTTTACAGAAGCTGGCAGCCTCCAGATAAAAGAAACAGATAAAGTTGCCACAAGTTCGTCATTGCCTTTTGGCAGACCTATGGTTCCACTTCAAATGGATAGCAGGTTAAGAGCCAATCTTGGGTTTTATGATACAGATAATTCCCGTGCCTTACTCGATGGTGTATTGATAACTTACAGCCAGGCAAATTGTAACACCATCGACCGGGAGGATGCAGAAAAAGTAGCCAACGTTTGCGAAAACCTCGGTATCAGCAGCGCAGGCAAAGAAATTGCTATTGAAAGAAGACAGTTGCCCACAACTACCGACACCATTTTTTTATCCTTGTCAAAACTAAAACTGCGTACCTATTATCTTGAGCTTACCGCAGATAATCTTACCGTTCCGGGACTCCTGGCCTGCCTGCAGGACAACTATACCAATATGCTTATTCCCCTGAGTTTGACCGATACTAATTTCTACACATTTACTGTTGTTAATGATCCGGCGGCCTATGCAAAAGACAGGCTAAGAATTGTATTCAAAATTGTTGCCGGCGGCACATTACCGGTTAGTTTGCTTCATCTTACGGCAACACAACAGCAGCAAAATATTGCGGTACAATGGCAGGCAGATTATTCACTCAATGTTGTCCGCTTCGAAATAGAAAAGTCATTGAACGGCAAAGATTTTACCAAAAAAGGTTTTGTTGATCCCAATCAAAACAGCCAATACAGCTGGCTGGATTTACAATCCGTGAACGGCAATAATTTCTACCGGATCAAAATAGTGAACAATGACGGAAGTTTTGAATTCAGCAATATTGTAAAACTGAATATGAACAACAAAGTGCCGGACTTTGCGGTGTATCCCAACCCAGTTGTCAACCGGCATTTTTCGGTCAACAGCTCAAATATTCCAGCTGGCAGCTATACACTGGCACTCTATAACATAGCAGGAGAAAAAGTGCATCAACAGGCATTCAAAATCACAAGCAGAAATACGGCACAGTTTATACAGCTGCCTGGCCATATGGCGTCCGGAAAGTATGAAGCCGTGCTATCAGGAGAAAACACTAAAACGATCAGGTCAATTAGCTTGCTGGTACAAAATAATCAGTAGAACATATCTTAGTTTATCATCAACCGGGTGTGTAAAAAAAAAGGCATTTCAATTGTTTCTGTCAGGCTATTGTATCAATTACAATATGGCCGCACTGTGTAAACGTTATTTTGATCAAACTGTACCTGCTTTTTAACTAAATATTTTTGAACGAAATTTTATTCAAATTTATTTATCTGCCCAGGCATCAAAATGGAACTGGAGGTAGCGGTAACAGGGCTAAATTGACGATTATTCCATCAAACAAAAGCCTTAGTTTGTTTCATTTTAAAGTCATTTCAGAGTATAAATATTTAACAAGACTGAAAATTAATACAGCCTGCTTTTCCCAAAAAACCATTTCCCTTATTTTTACCCCTGCAAACTTGCTTATGAAAAAATTATACTCGCTTATTTGCTTTACCATACTATGCCTTTTTTCCAATGCCACAGTAAATTTCTGGACAGGTTCTGAGATGTCTAACAACTGGTCTGATCCGGCCAACTGGGCTAATGGCGTTCCCACTTTTAATGACACCGTTTTTTTTGATGGGGTTACTACCACGGTGAATGTTGATGTAAACCCCAATATTGCCGGGCTGCAGATCATCAATAACAGTACGGTGGTATTCAGCAGTGGTGCCGTTACGCTGATCACCATTGGCAATGTAAACGTATCCGGTCTTACGGTGTTCAGGGTTGGCACCGGCAGCAGTCTTACCATCGAAGGTACTGCCGCCACCAGGGGTGTTTCCATACAAACCTTTGGTAACTTTACCACAACCAATGCAGTGATCGAAGGCACTTTTATTTTTGGCGCTTTTACCTGCACCTGGAATGTCAACTCCTTTCCAGCCAGCTTTTGCAATACCAGCATATCCGGCACCGTTAGGGTAGCTTCGGGCAATACCGGTTCAGTGATGAATGGTGGTATCAGCAATGGTAATGCCGGCACTATCAGTTTCTTAAACGGCTCCCTGCTCGATTGGCAACGCAGCGGTGGCAGTGCGCCGAATGCGCATTATACTAATGGTTCTCTGATTCACGTAAAAGGCATTGCCGGCAGCAATATGAACTTTAACAGCAGTGCCCGTTTTGACGGGCTGCTGGTATGGGATTGCCCTGCGCAAACGGTAAGCGGATCAAGCGCTCTCCTGCTGCCCTCCTCTAATACTGTGATGGATAGCGTGCGGATCGTAAATACCGGTTCCGGCTCGGTAAGAATGACCACTAACCCAAATGGCTATACTATCCATTCGCTGGAAGTAAACGGCGGCAGGCTGGAGCTCGCTGCACCCAACAGCAATATCAATAACCTGAAGGATACCATTACCAGTGAATTTAAAATTACCGGCGGCACGGTGACTGGCAATGCCACATTCAATTTTGACAACCTGGGTGCTGCCTATCCTAACACACTCATAGTAAAAGGAAGATTTACCATGACAGGTGGCACGCTTGATTTTACCAACCGAACAGCAGGCAATGCGCCCGGTGGTGCGTTTTTGATGCAGGTAAGAGGTGATGCAGCTCAAACGGGCGGGAACATTAAAGCTACCAGGGGCTTTGATGGACAAAATGCAATCGAGATGAATGGCAGCACTTTACAAAATCTTGCCCTTAGCAATATAACAGATACCATTTCGCTGGTAGTGAACAATGCAGCCGGTGTATCCTTGCAAAATAACCTGCTGTTGCCTTTCAAGCTGCAATTGCAAAATGGCTTTCTGCAACTTAACCAGTACAACGCTGCTATTGCTGCCGGGAGGATCGCCCAGGCTGGAACCTCGCCAATACCAACCATCGTTACAAACAGCCTTGGTAAACTCACCGTTACCAATGTTACCGGCGGCCAGTTATTCCCGGTAGCGCCATTCGCTGCAGGCTACAATGCCGTTACCATTACTAATAGTAGTGCATCTCCCAAAAGCTACAGCGTAAGAGTGGCATCTGGAATTGAACCAGGAGAAAATATTGATATTCTAAAAACGATCAACCGTACCTGGAACATCAGTGCAGGCGTTCCCGTTACTGATCAAACCACCTCACTTACTTTTAACTATGCCGACAGTGAAAGGGTTGCCGGTGCCACTGCAGACCCTGCGGCTGCCATGCTGTTGGGACATTATACCAGCGGGTGGATATATGACCCTGCGGGCCCGGTACTGCCTGCTGGCGGACCAGCAGCATTTACTGCAGGGCCATTTATCCCTGCCAGTCTGGATTCCTCCTTTATCATCGGCAACACCGGTTTTATTACGGCGATTACCGGAACCTTTATTTTTACCGGTAATGGCAACTGGGATGAGCCTTCCAACTGGGAAGGCAGCAATGTGCCGCCTAATCCTCTCCCCGCCGGAAATGAAATTATTATTGATCCTTCGGGAGAGTGTATCCTCAACGTGCAGCAGGTGATATCGCCGGGTGCAAGCCTGAGGGTAAACAGTAACAAGACCTTATTGTTACCGGGCAATCTTTCTATACAATAGACAGGGTTTATCTTCTCAAAAAACTATTACTAAAGTCGAAGTATACACGCTTTTGAACAGCCCAACCGGGTTTACTATATTTATGGATACAGGGATATAAATGCTCCAGTATTTTCAACATCTTATTCCCTGGGCACATACCGTCCATACCAGCCAGCGGTCACCCGGCCAACAACTGCAAAAATACAGGTCCCTGTTTCAACAGGTTTGGCTGTAAAGAAATTTGAGTCAACCGGATTTCCGTGCCGCTGAAGACGAAGAGTGTGGATTAAACGGAACAAAACCCATCATGCGGGTAATTTACTGCTCAAAAATTTCAACATATAAAGGCGGATAAAGCATCTGCTTACTGGTACAACCTTTGTAACCAAATGAATAAAAATTACAACTATGGACAGCATCAATAAAAATCAACAGGAAGAAAATTTCAGAAGTCTTGCTGGCAGTGAAGCAATAGATAGAATAAGGGAAACCGTAAAACAGTCATCTGTATGTTTCTTTTGTACAGGTATCAAGGAAGGAAAAAGTTTTGCTACCCGTCCTATGAGTGTGCAGGAAGTGGATGACAATGGTAATTGCTGGTTCCTTAGTGCAGATGACAGTAATAAAAATGCAGAGATAAAAACCGACAGCCACGTACAGTTGCTTTTTAAGGGCTCAGATTATTCTGATTTTTTATCATTGTATGGAACAGCCACCATTTCTAAAGACAAAGGTTTGATAAAAGAATTGTGGAAGCCCATTATAAAAGCCTGGTTTACTGAAGGAGAAGATGACCCACGCATCACTGTTATCAAAGTTTCGCCGCAGGAAGGCTATTATTGGGACAATAAAAACGGCAACCTGGAGGCGTTGGTAAAAACAGCTGTTGGTGCCGTGATGGGTAAAACATTTGATGACTCCATAGAAGGAGATATAAAAATTTAATAGTAAACAAAACGCACTTGCTATGCCAACAAGAAAAGTTCCCGAGATACCGGAAGAGTACCCAAAACCAATGGAAACTCCATTGGAATCGCCAGAAAGATTACCGGAGATAGAGCCGGCAGAACCCGAACCTGGGATTAAAATACCCGAGGAGGCACCCGAACCGGAAATACCGGATGAGCAGCCGCCGATGCCGCCAGAGATAAAGTAAGATTTACAAATTAGAATTTGAAGTGATTTATAGTATTGACGGGAGGATTTTATGTTCCCATAATATCGTTTGCTTCCAGCAATTTTTTTAAGTTGCCTAAAACGATCGTCCAGTTTTCGATGGCGAGATCCCTTGTTTTTATATCAGGAATATTTTCCTGGATAACCGTAACCGTTACATGGCCATTTTCACCGCCGGTACGGTAAGTAATAGTACTATAATTTTCGGGAATGTCTTCCGTTTCACTCATACCGCTTCTGTACGTATACTGAAGCATCTCCTCCCGGTTGAATGCCAGCACAATGCCTTTGTCCTCATAAGTTTTTCCATTCCACTCACCACTGAATACAATGGGAGCCCCGGGTTCCCAGGTAGTAGACAGGTGGCAGCCAAAAAAATACTGCTGTACCATGTCCGGATCAATCAAAGCGTGCCATACCGCTTTCATATCTGCGGCGATGGTGATGGATATTTCTGCTGTAATATTTGGTTGCATCATATTTGGTTTTAACAAAAAGGGCTTCAAATAACCTGCCAGTGATCAGAGTGGGCCTTGTAAAGCTTATGAACTATCCATTCCCAGTTCCGGCAGACTGACCCTATCCCGAAGCTTGCAGTAAATATACTTGTTGTACGC
>Ga0075152_10003860_pt1 | contig 10393 bp, 4 predicted proteins | sample JI61114C2DNA_FD_70964 | JGI IMG/M metagenome (GOLD analysis project Ga0075152, IMG submission 70964) | Wastewater effluent complex algal communities from Wisconsin, to seasonally profile nutrient transformation and Carbon sequestration -... | ecosystem: Engineered > WWTP > Effluent > Algae...
TGCGATTGAAAAGCTGCCCAGCGTCAACGTCCAGTCGGCCGACGCTTTCGGCAACTACGAATGGTCGACCCGGGTTACCATCCGCAGCTTCAACCAGAACCAGCTCGGCTTCAACTTTGACGGCATCCCGCTCGGCGACATGACCTATGGCAACCACAACGGGCTGCACATCAGCCGCGTTGTCAGCCCGGAAAACATTGGCACGGTCCGCGTGACTCAGGGTTCGGGCTCGCTCGGCACGCAGTCGACCAACAATCTGGGTGGCACGGTCGAAACTTTCTCCATGGACCCGCTCGACCGCCTCGGCGGGCAAGCCAACGGCACCTACGGCAGTGACAATACGATGCGCGGTTTTGTCCGCCTGAACGTCGGAATGGCTGATGGTCCGCGTGGGTTTGTCTCATATGGTTACGGGTCAACCGACAAATATCGCGGACAAGGCACACAGGATCAGCACATGATCAACGCCAAGCTGGTGGTGCCGGTGGGCGAGGCCCAGTTCGATGCCTGGTTCAGCTATTCTGACCGGCGTGAGCAGGATTATCAGGACATGTCGCTCGATATGCTGAACCGGCTTGGCTACGATTGGGACAACAGCTTCCCCGACTATGCAACTGCGATCCTCTATGCTGACGTTGCCAACAATATCGACTTTGTGAACAACACGACCGGCCTGCCTGGGCCGGACGGGCTGTCCGACCAAACCGGGCTGCCGCCCAGCAATCCGGCGGCGGGCAATGTCTTCCCGGGCAACGTCACCACGGTTGACGATGCCTATTACGATGCCTCGGGCCTGCGTAAGGACACCGTTGCCGCAATCGGGTTCAAGAGCCCGCTGGGCGAGAACCTCGATATCTCGCTGCGCGCCTATTACCACCACAACAAGGGCATGGGTCTGTGGGCGACGCCCTATGTGCCCAGCCCTAACGGCACGCCGATCTCGATCCGCACGACCGAATACGTCATCGACCGAAGCGGCCTGTTCGGCAAGCTGAGCTGGGAATACCAGGGTAACAAGCTGACAGTCGGCGGCTGGTATGAAACCAACAGCTTCAACCAGGCACGCCGGTTTTATGACCTGCAAAGCCGGACCGTGCCTGGCCGCTCGTTCCGCGAATATCCGACCAATCCGTTCTTCACCCAATGGGAGTTCGATTTCGACACCCAGACGTTGCAGTACTTTGTTGAAGACCGGATCGATCTGGGTGCGGTCAAGATCAACCTCGGCTGGAAAGGCTTCCGCGTAACCAACGAAGCCACCGCCGTGGTCGCCGCCAGCTTCCCGCAAGGCAAGATCGACGCAACCGACTGGTTCCAACCGCATGTTGGCGTCAACATTGCGCTCAACGATAAGGCCGAAGTCTTTGCCGGCTTTACCCAGGCAACCCGCGCCTTTGCCTCGGCCACCACAACCGGTCCTTTCTCGACCAACCAGACCGGGTTCAACGCGATTGTCGGCACGCTCAAGCCGGAAACCTCGGACACCTACGAACTGGGTGCGCGGTACAACAGCCCGGTGTTCAACGGTGCTGTCGGGGTTTACCTCGTCAACTTCAACAACCGCCTGCTCTCGGCCGCCAGTGGCCCGAGCATTGTCGGTAGCCCCTCGGTGCTGCAGAACGTCGGTTCGGTTCGCTCGGTCGGTTTCGAAGCGGTCGGTGAAGTGAAGCTGGGCGGCGGGCTCGGCCTGTTTGCCTCTTACAGCTATACTGATGCGACTTACCGCGATGATGTCTACAACGTCTCGGGCGTGCTGCTGGCGGCGATAAAGGGCAAGACCGTGGTCGATTCTCCCAACCACCTGCTGCGCGGCGAGCTGACCTATGATCAGGGTCCGGTGTTCGGGCGGATCGGGGTGAACTACATGTCGAAGCGCTACTTCACTTACACCAACGATCAGTCGGTCCCGGGCCGGGCGATTGTCGATGCCTCGATCGGCTATCGGATCACTGACAATATCGAAGTGCAGCTGAACGCCACCAACCTGTTTGATGAACAGTACCTCGGCACGATCAACTCGGGCGGCACCGGCAACAGCGGGGATCGCCAGACCTTGCTGGTCGGTGCGCCCCAGCAGTTCTTCGCCACGCTGAAGGTCGGGTTCTGATCTTGGGTTGAAGTTCCCTCCCAGGGGGTGGTCGTTCATTACGGGCGGCCACCCCTTTGTATTTGTGCAAAGCCCGTTAGCCTGCAATCTGTGCTGCCAATAAGGATCGCGCCATGACCACCAGTTCAGCCATCACCCGCCGCACCACCCTGGCCGGGCTTTCCGCCGCAGCGGCAGTCGCCGTTTTGCCGCGTCAGGCCAGTGCTGCCAGTCCGCTGTTCCGGCACGGGGTGGCCAGCGGCGATCCCGACGCGACTTCGGTGGTGCTGTGGACCCGGGTCAGCGCCGCTGCGCCGCTGATGGTTGACTGGGAACTGGCGGCTGATGCCAAATTCGCCCGGATCGTCGGGCGCGGCACGGTGCAGACCGGGCCAGAGCGGGACTATACGGTCAAGGCGCTGGCCGAGGGGTTGGAGCCGGGCAGGGGCTATTACTACCGGTTCCGGGCAGGCGGCGCGCTGTCTCCACTGGGGCGGACCCGGACGCTGCCGGTGGGCAAGCTCGACCGGCTCGGGATCGCGCTGGCCTCGTGCTCCAACTACGCGTTCGGCTTCTTCAATGCCTATGATGCGATCGCCCGCGATCCGGCGGTCGAATTCGTGCTGCACACCGGCGACTACATCTATGAGTACGGCGCGGACGGCTGGGGCGGCGATGTCGCCAAGAAGATTGGCCGCGTGCATCAGCCCGCCAACGAAATCGTCTCGCTGTTCGATTACCGCACCCGCCATGCTCAGTACAAAACTGACGCCGGATCGCAGGCGATGCTCGCCGCCAAGCCGCTGCTGGCTTGCTGGGACGATCACGAAAGCGCCAACAATCCGTGGGTCGGCGGGGCGCAGAACCACCAGCCGGATAAGGAAGGCGATTGGGCCGCGCGCCGCGAAGCCTCGATCCGGGCCTATTTCGAATGGATGCCGGTGCGTGAACCCGGCGCTGGGCGCAGCCGGGCCCAGTTCTGGCGGACCTATGCGTTCGGCGATCTCGCCACGCTATCGACGCTCGAAACCCGCCACACCGCGCGGGCCGAACAGATTGACTACCTGCCCTATAGCAAGACGATTGCCAGCCACGCCGATGCCCGGGCGATGGAACGTGATGCCATCGGCGCCCCCGGGCGTGCTATGTTGGCGCCAGAGCTGGAGGCGGATCTGACCGCCGCATGGACCCGGTCGAAGGAGCTGGGCCAGCCGTGGCGCTTGATCGGAAACCCGATGCCGATTGCCCGGACCCGGGTGCCCGATGTAGTCGCGCTGGGCCTGATCCCCGATCCCGCCAAGCAGGCCAAACCGTCAGACGACGCGCAAATCCTGGCCTGGAAAGGCAAGTGGAACCTGCCGTTCTATCCCGATACCTGGGACGGTTACGAATGGGCCCGCGAGCGGCTCTATAGCCAGGCGCGCAGTGCCGGGGTCAACGATCTGGTGTTTCTGACCGGGGACAGCCACAGCTTCTGGGCTAACCGGCTGGCCGATGCCGCCGGGAAGCCCAGCGGGATTGAGCTGGGCACCGCCGGCATCACCTCGCCCGGCGATTTCATCGGCAGCGGATTTGATCCAGTCACCTCGGCCAAGCTTGACCGCGCCTTGGAGGAACACAATCCGGAAGTGGTCTGGACCGATAACCTGCACCAGGGCTATGTCCGCTTGGTATTGGCCCGCAGTGGCGCGCAGGCTGATTTCGTGGCGGTCAGCAGTGTCACATCGCGGCGGTACCGAACTGCAGTCATCAAACGATTTGGTCTGAATCGGGCCGCTGAAGGACTGGCGCTCAGGCCACTGCAATAACCGATCCGCGATTCCGCATTCGCCCATAGTCGGGCACCACGGCGCTTCTGAAAGGGCGGCGGCCTTGTTACATGGTCTGGTCAGATCCGTCGGATTGTGGGCAGCAGCAAATGCAACCAGGTCAGCGCCAGCAGGTATGAAGCGGCAGCGAAAATGAACAGCGGCATATAGCCATAGCCGCCGACCAGCAGGATCCCGGTCAACTTGACGATCCCGGCGCCGCCCATGTTGCCCATGAAGGCGCCGAAAGCGGTGACCCGGCCCACTTTGCTGCGCGGGACGACATCGGTGATGGTGGCAAAGATCGACAGCGAAAAGCCCTGATGCCCGGCCATCACCACGCCCATCATGATCGCCACCGGCCAGAACGAATTGAGCTGGGTGATAAACGGCAGCGGTGTGACCACCAGTGCGGAAACCAGCATCACGGTCTTGCGGACCCGGTTGACCGACCAGCCAAGTTCCAGCAGCCGGGTTGAAATCCACCCCGCAGCCAAGGCTCCAAAAGCCGATCCGGCAAAGGCAATGCCCAGCGGCACGGCCAGTTCCGCAGTCGTCAGCTCATAGGTCTTGCGGTAATAGTCGGCGAGCCAGAAGTTGATGAACCACCAGGTTGCGTCCGAAATCGCCTTGGCCACGCAGATCGCCCAGGTCCGGCTTTCGCGCAGGATCGGGCCATAGGGTGCGGCATCGTCATTGTAGTCGAGCGTCTCATCCTCGGCCGCGTCGTCAAACGTAATCCCGCGCGCCAGCACCAGCCATGCGGCGAGCGAGATGAACCCGGCCACCCCGCCAAAAATCAGCGCACCGCGCCAGCCAAAGGTCATGGCCAGCAGCGGGATGAAGAACGGCAACGAAATCGTGCCGATGCTGGCGATCGCCGTGCCGACCCCAAACGCGAGGCTGCGCTTGTCAGGTTCGAACAGGGTGGCGACGGTCTTGATCGTTAGCGGTGTCTGGACCGCCTCTGTCGCACCCAGACCGACCCGTGCCGCGACCACGTGCCAGGTGGTAATCGCCCAGCCATGGGCCATCGCGGCAAGGCTCCAGGCAGTCACCCCGCCGATCATCGACCGCCGCACCCCCAGCCGGTCAACCAGCCAGCCGGTAAACAGGAACGAGAATGCCGCCGCCATCTGGGTGTAGAACCCCAGATCACCGAAATCCTTGTCATCCCAGCCAAAGTCGGCCGACATATCGGGCTTGAGGATCGCGATGATCGGGCGGTCCATCGCGTTGAAGATGCCTGCGACGCACAGGATAATGAACAGTGTCCAGCTTAGCCGGCTGTTGATTTTTTGCACCTGCACCGCAGCGCTCCCTTGTCTGGTTTACCTGCTGCTCAAAAACGAATGGGGCCTCCGCCGACAAGCGAAGGCCCCAGTTAGCTTAGTCCAGAACCATGCCGATCAGAAACCGACCCGCAGCGATACCCCAATGTAGCGATCGGCGTCGCGCGGGATCTGGTAACGATAGGAGCCAGAGACCCCGCCGTTGACGATCGCCGCGGCATAGCCTTTGTCGAACAGGTTGCGGACATGGAAGGTCAGCTTCCAGGCATCGTCCTTTTCGACCAGCGCGAGCGAGAGGTTCACCAGAACATAGCCTGGAATAGTACCGAGCTGCCGCTGAACGTCATCGGGGGTGAACAGTGAGAACTGATCCGACTGGAATGTTGCGGAACTGCCGATCACCACGTCGGCGAAATGGCCAGTTTCAAAGCGGTGGTCAAACGCGATCGAACCCTTGACCGTCGGTGCATAGCCCAGCTTGGTTCCAGCTGGAACGATTTGCGAAGGCAAAGCCCCAGGTGCAGCGTTGAACGCAACCACGTGGGCATCGGTGATCGCGATCCCGGCGTTGATAGTGGTGTTGCGGGTGGGCCGATAGCTGAGATCGACTTCGATCCCGGTAGTCGAGATTGACCCGGCATTGGTAAAGCGCGTCACCACCACGCCGGCCACAAGATCCGGGTTATTGGCCTGGAAGTTCTTGTACTTGGCATAGAAGCCCGCGATGTTGAACGTCAGTTTTCCGTCAAGAAAGGTGTTCTTCAGGCCGATTTCGATCGAATCCGCAGTTTCCGGCTCGATCACATTGGTGCCGGTTCCGGTCAGGTTGAAGAAGATGTTGTAGGCTGGACCCTTGTAGCCACGGGCATAGCTGACATAGCCCATTACATCATCGCTGAAGTCATATTGAAGCGCGAGCTTGCCCGAGACGTTATCGTTGCTGGTGCTGGTCCGGAACGGAGTACCATTGGCCGAGAGCGCAGCGCGACGGGCAGCCAGATTGGGGTCGGTTCCGCCTGCCACAAGTGTGACGAACTGGTTGTATACGCCCTGATCGAATGCAGGATTGACTCCGCCAAACGCGACGGGATCGCCATTGACATCGAGCAGTAGGCCGCTGGCTGTGCGGGAGTGGAATACCGACAGCTTGTCATGGGTATAACGCAACCCACCGATCAACCGGGCTTTATCACCCACTTTGAGCGTGGCTTGCCCGAACAGCGCGAAATTCTCGAAGTTCGAACCGAAGGTCGCGGTGCCGCTGACATTGCGGATCGAAGTGGCATTGGGGCCCGAGCAAGGCAGCAGCACGCCCGTTGGCGCGCCGACTGCGGCCGAGCAACCGATGACATCGCGGGTAAAGGTCCGTTCGCTTTCGGCCTTCGAATAATAGGCGCCGATCACATAGGACAGCGTCTGATCGGCAGGCGAAGTCAGCCGGATTTCCTGGCTGAACGTGGTCGAAGACTGCGGACCGTTATCGTGCAGCTGGTTGAAGCCGACATAGGCCATCGGCAGCCAGTCACCATCGCGGATTTCGGTATTGTCCCAGCCGCGATAGGCGGTGATCGAGGTCAGGGTGTGGCTGCCCAAGCCCAGATCGATCTGGCCCGAAACGCCCCAGCCTTCTTCCTTGGTGGCGGTCACCAGGTTCTGCGCGACGGCGCGGGTATTGGGTCCTTTTGGCGTCGGCAGAACGCCAAAGGCCAGGCTGGATGACGGCGCCCCGGCAGCGGTCAGCGGGCCAGTTGCGATAATGTCAGCGCAGCAATCGTCGTCGTTCTTGTAATAGTCAGCGGCGAGGTACACCCGCAGGTTGTCGCTCGGTTCATAGACCAGCTGGCCGCGAACGCCCCAGTGCTTGTATCCGTTGACCCATTCATTGGTGGTGGTGTTGCGGATGTTGCCATCATACTCGCCATAAAAGCCTGTTACGCGGGCGGCCAGATCCTGACCCAGCGGCAAGTTGACTGCGGCCTTAAGGCGAAACTCACTGCGATCAAAATAGCTGGCTTCAACCGATCCGCCAAATTCGTGCTTGGGCATCTGGGTGGTGATGTTGACCACACCGGCTGACGAGTTCTTGCCGAATAGCGTGCCCTGCGGACCGCGCAGCACTTCGATCTGCGCTACGTCGACCATGTCGCTGAAGGCTTCGCCCGAACGGGCATAGACCACGCCGTCAACCACGGTCGAAACCGAAGGTTCACCTGCGATCGAGAAGGTGGCCGTGCCGACCCCGCGCAGGAAGATCGTCTGGTTGAGCGTGGTGCCCGACTTCAGAAAGTTGAGCGAAGGCACCATCTGCGCCGCGCTTTCGATTGAGGGGCGGCTGGCGTCGGCCAAATCATCGCCGCTCAGCACGGACACCGCGACCGGCACCGATTGCAAGCTTTCCGAGCGCTTTTGCGCGGTCACAACGATTTCGCCGGGGGCCGCATCGTCAGCAGCATCCTGAGCATAGGCTGGGGCAGCAACAAGCGCGAGCACGGCCGCGGAAGCGCGAAGCATAGATTTCATGGGGTCTCCTCCCTCCTTACCAAGCCGGAGGTTCCCGGCCTTGGTTGTTACGCAAGGTGGCTTGGGCAGCGGATCGGATGCCCGCGCTTTCCACTTGTGGCGCTTGAATTGCGTGGATTGGCTCGATATGTCAAGCGGTGTCATACGGATTGCCAAAGAGCGTTGCGATAGCGCAACAGCGCAGGCGGAGAGGGACCGAATCGGCATGGAAAGCGGGTTCATCGAATGCGAAGACGGCTTTGACCTGCACATTGCGGGGCGAATCGTGCTGTCGCATCGTGCTCACGATCCGGTGCTGGCCATGGCCCGTGGTAACCCCAATGTGGAGATGGTCCGCGGCAATTTCCGGATCGAGGATGATCCGCAAGACGCTTTTGCGCCAACCGACTGGGAGCTGGCTGAAGGTGCTGCCGTGTTGTCCGATGCGGCAGGTCCGGCGGCGCGATTGGAACTTGTGGATAATGCGCTGACGGTCACACTGCTGCGCGAAGGCTATGACCGGATTCACCTCCATCTCCACGCCGAGCCGGGTGAGGCTGTGTGGGGTGGGGGCGAGCAGATGAGCTATCTGGCGCTGAACGGCCGGGCCTTTCCGATCTGGACCAGCGAGCCGGGAGTGGGCCGAGACAAATCGACCGAGCTAACCCAGCAGATGGATGCGGCCGGAATGGCCGGGGGCGATTACTGGAACACCAATTATCCGCAGCCGACTTTCCTGACTTCACGCTGGCTGGCGGTGCATTGCACGGCAGAGGCGTACTCGGTGCTCGATTTCACCGATCCGGCGCGGCACCGGGTGGAGGTCTGGTCCGATCAGACCACGTTCGAGCTTTTTGCCGCCGATGGGCCGCAAGAGCTGGTTGGCCAGCTCTCCGCCCGGTTCGGCCGCCAACCGCCGCTGCCCGATTGGGCGATTGGCGGGGCGATCGTCGGCCTCAAGGACGGCGCGCGCAGTTTTGAACGGCTGGAGCAATTCATTGAAGCGGGCACGGCTGTTTCCGGGCTGTGGTGTGAGGATTGGGCCGGCATCCGCGAAACCAGCTTTGGCCGCCGCCTGTTCTGGGACTGGCGCCGCGACAACCAGCGTTTTCCCGATCTGTCGCAGCAGATCGCGCGTCTGGCGGCGCGCGGCATCCGCTTTCTGGTCTATGCCAACCCCTATCTGTGCAACGACGGCATCCTCTATGACGAGGCGCTGGAAGGCGGACATTTCTGCCTGCGGCAAGATAGCGACGAGGTGTATCTGGTCGATTTCGGCGAGTTCGATTGCGGCGTGATCGATTTTACCCGTGCCGAGACCCGCGCATGGTTCGCTGAAAAGGTGCTGGGCCGTGAAATGCTCGACATCGGCATCGCCGGGTGGATGGCTGATTTCGGTGAATATCTGCCAACCGATGTGCGGCTGGCCGATGGCTCAGACCCGATGGAAGCGCACAATCGCTGGCCGGTGCTGTGGGCCGAGGTCAATGCGATGGCACTCGCCAGCCGGGGCCAGACGGGCGAAGCGGTGTTCTTCATGCGCGCCGGGTTCAGCGGCGTGCAGGCGCATTGTCCCCTGCTGTGGGCGGGCGACCAGTCGGTCGATTTCACCCGCCATGACGGGATCGGCACGGTGATTACTGCCGCGCTTTCGGCCGGCCTCGTCGGCAATGCCTACAGCCATTCGGACTGCGGTGGTTACACCTCGCTACTCGGCAATGTTCGCACCGCAGAACTGATGGAGCGCTGGTGCGAGCTCTCCGCTTTTGCCCCCGTCATGCGCAGCCACGAAGGCAACCGCCCGGACGACAATCTGCAATATGACAGCACGCCGGAGCTGCTCGCCTGCTTTGCGCGGTGGAGCCGGGTCCACGCGCACCTTGCGCCCTATGTCCGGCACCTGTGCGATGAAGCAGTGGTGGCCGGATTGCCCGCGCAGCGCCCGCTGTTCCTGCACTATCCAGACGATCCAGCGCTCTATGCGGTGCAGGATCAGTTCCTCTACGGCGCAGACCTGTTGGTCGCGCCGGTGATCGAAGAGGGCGCGCTGGCCCGTTCGGTGATCCTGCCGGGCGATGGGCCATGGCGGCACTGCTGGACGGGGCAACAATATGCTCCCGGTAGTCACGAAATTGCTGCCCCAATTGGCCAGCCTCCGGTATTCTACCGCCCGAACAGTGCCTTTGCGCCGCTGTTCGCGGGGTTGAACGGGGTGCTGGATTGATGAGCGAGCGGTCAAACATCAGGGACGTTGCGGCGCTGGCCGGGGTGGCGGTGAAAACCGTCAGCCGGGTGCTCAACGCGCACCCCTATGTCAGTGCTGAAACCAAGGCGCGGGTCGAAGAGGCGATGCAGGCGCTCGATTTCCGGCCGAGCGTGGCGGCGCGGATCCTGTCTGGCGCGAAAAGCAACCAGATCGCGCTGATCTATGACAACCATAGCCCGTTCTACATGTTCCAGATCCAGACCGGCTGCTGGGAATATTGTAAGGCCCACGGTATCCGTCTGCTGGCCCAGCCGGTCGATGTCGCCGATCCGCAAGTCGGCGAACAGGTGCGCGGACTTGTCACCGAAACCCATGTTGACGGGATCATCCTGTCTTCACCAGTAACCGATTGCGATCCCGTATTGCGCGCGCTGGAGACGATGAACATTCCGTTTGTGCGGATTTCCCCCGGGACCAACCACGCGCTGACCAGTTCGGTGTT
>Ga0075152_10003863_pt1 | contig 10390 bp, 12 predicted proteins | sample JI61114C2DNA_FD_70964 | JGI IMG/M metagenome (GOLD analysis project Ga0075152, IMG submission 70964) | Wastewater effluent complex algal communities from Wisconsin, to seasonally profile nutrient transformation and Carbon sequestration -... | ecosystem: Engineered > WWTP > Effluent > Algae...
CCGTTTTTTGAGAATAACCCGAAGCAATTTACTGTAAGGAGAAAGAGCAAGCTTATCTAGGAAGAGCTTGGCAAGCTACACACCTAAACTCATAAGGTTCCTGTGACGGTACCCACCAGACACCTCCAAACAGCCACCGACGAAGCTGCCGTCGATCTCGAAGACATTGTTCTCGAAGAACGCTGGAACCATATCTAACAGTAGGACCTACCGCCGCCTGACTCCACCAATAAGCAATAGCCACCAGCTGAACTCGAAGACAAAGCAAACGAAAACTTTTCTGTCTCAACTGACAGAAACTGTGAGCTCAATGAAAATATGGATACGCAGAAGCATCCTCCAAACAATCAACCGCGTACAATATCCACTCTATCTTTGCACCAACAACTTCAACAGTTCGAGCAGGCCATTTTCGGAAAGTACAACCGAATCGGATAGTTCGCAACTTCCGCCGCATCCATCTTCCGTCCCCTGAGATTGCCCTGGCAGTTGCCCATCTTTCTGCTCTATCGCTGGTTTGCACAAGTACGTGTATGCCTTCTGGAGTGCCTGACCAACCGGTAGAACCTCCTAGCTGTCGACAATTGGCTGGACATAGCTAAATCATAGGCTTACAGTAGCTGGCTTGTGCGTCTTTCTAATGACAACGACGGCATCCTCTAAGCGGTTGGCCGGCTCCAGCACAAGCTTACTGCTACAACGGTAAGAAACCGTAAAGAAATTCTGGAACTGAATGATGCAAGCAACTAATCCTTCCGAAATCTATTCCTAACCAATCGCGAACTCTACAGACGACTGAAGCATCGCGCCTTGGAGATCAGCTGTCTCTCGACTCTGAAAATACTATGTTAGCTGGCATACTGTCTACTACTCGCGTGCGGCATTGAGCTGTAATAGTGCGCTGCAGCCAATCGAACGCTGGCCGCTACTTAAAAATACCTCGAGCTGGTCGAGCAGCACCTCAACAAATTATAAATCGCTATGGAGAACACTTGAAATGGGCTGCGCCAGCACCACACCCTATAATTGATTTTATTCGTGAATCATGTATTGCTTGCTGAAGAATCAGTTCGATGGTCATGTGTGCCTTGGACAGGGGAGCACTGGGAGCGTCAAACTCGCTATGGATGTTCAACGTGATGGTTATGTGGCCATCAAGACGGTACCATTTTGAATCTATCAGTAGGTGTTCGACAGAAACATACTGAACGAAGTTGCCATTCATCGCGAACTCAACCACCCCAACATTATTCGGTTGCTGGACCATCAGACTGAAGCCGCCAAGCGAAAGACATCCCTCGTGATGGAATATGCCGATGACGGTAGTCTCCAGGAAAAGATCAACGAGAAGAAGCTGGACAAGGAAGACATCAAGAAGGTGTTCAGAGAGGTATGCCAAGCTATCCGTTACCTCCACGAAAGTAAGATTGTCCATGGTGACATCAAACCCGAGAACGTGGTGATGACCAAGAGGGGAGAAGCCAAACTCTGTGATTTTGGTTCAGCCTCGAGGTTCGGCCAACAACGCTCTAACAGCGGTACTCTGGAATACTTGGCTCCGGAGAGTGTTTTAAGCTATCCACAAAACCATAAAGTGGATGTTTGGGCGTTGGGAATCCTTCTCTTCGAAATGATAACGGGTGCTGCTCCTTTCAAGGGCAAAACCAAAGATGAAATAATCAAGGACATGAAACGAACTCTCTTCTTCTCGGACGTCTTCGGTACCAATTGCACTTATTCTCAGACGAAACGGAAATTGAGTTGGTCAAGCGAATCCTTCGAGTGAACCCAGAGAACCGTCCCGAGGTCAGTGAGATCCTTAACCATCGCTACTTCAAGGACAACTATGAGAAGTGCAGCAGTGGAGTTTCTACTGAGGGCTGCATCGAGTCGGAAGACTTTGGTGGGATGAAGTTCGTTAGCGAGCCCTACCGCCGCAGGGAGGAAGGCGACCTCCCAGCACTGCTTCACCAGAAGGAGCAAAAGCTGAACCGGATCCGTAGACAGTATCGGCTCCAGTCGCATGAGCTGAGTGAGATTTCTAAGCTTCTGTGAGCTTGGAGTGATACAGTATCCGGTTACATTAGTCTTTTCTCCCATCTTTCTCAATCCTTCGAATAGAGCATATCAGCGAGGTTCTCGCACTTCCAGTTGCCAAAGTTGCTAAGCTTAAAGCTGCCGCTGAACTTTTGCTTGGATATTTTACAGCCAGCAGCGCATAGATGACCTCCTCCACCAAAGTGAACGGCAAATTTGAGGGCAATCGGGTCAGGCTGGTCGCGGCTGGAGCGAAAGCTCACTCGGAAGCAATTGTTGCCGGAGTCGTTGCGATACATCATGGCTAAGTTGCTGTAGCCCTCCTTTGCAGCAAGGTTGCATAGCACGATACCCATATCGCTGACGAAGTTGAAATCATGCACCTCAAGACCCAAGAAGGTCGCCTTGAAGAGCTAACAGCGAATAAGTTTGGGCTGTTTGATGTGTTGCTGCAGCTACTTAATGTAGTTCGGGAAGATTGCTGGAGTTATTGCCAGGTGGTACCTCTTCCTCGGGAGAGGGTGAGTTCGAGATCGACTGCAGCCAACCTTCGAAAAAGTCCTGAGTTGTGCGAACTCATCTCCAGATTAAGATCGAAGATGCCCAGCGTGAAGTGCTTAGTGCGAAAGGTTTCATTGAGCTTGAGGTCGTTAGCACGTACGTACTTGGACGCAGTGACGAAGTATTCGAATAGCTTGGGAGGGCACCATTTATCAAACCCAAAGAACCTGCTGAAGAAGTCAATGGTCAACTCAAACGCGCACTTCTCCTCTGTGAAGTAGTAGAGTATGTTGGGATGCTTACTGTTTGCCGCTTTCAAGGACTCTAAAGCTGTAGTATGGTGGTCTATAATCAACACATACTGGTAGGCAGCCGCCAACTTGTACAGGTTCTCAGTATTCTCGGCGTAGCAGTCTACCAGAATCACCACACGATGCTCCGTTTTTAGCATAGTCTTTAGAAAGCCTTCTGTGAAAGTGCCAGGAGTAAGACTGTGGAAGCTGTTTGTCTTGTCGTACAACCAAAATTCTTCAGGGAGGGTGTTTGGCACCTCCATAAACTCCTTCCCAAGGGGTACTACTGTCGGGTCGTCGACTAGGTTGTTCTTCGCAGCCTTGAAGAACTCGCCTATGATGTCCAGCAGAGGCCTCTTGCAGTATCTCGCAAGCAGGTTCAGAAAGGTAAAGGTCACCATTCCCGAATAGCACCCGTCCAGGCAGTTGCCGTGAAAGATCACATCGGCCATGATTAAATAAATGGTTGAGCTGTATTTCTCTGCCTGAGCAATACTATGCCGCAGTGCAGTAATATAACATCCATTGGATGAAGAGTACCACCACTGATCTCCGCTTGGTGTCCATGTTGGACCTCTAAACGAGTCTGCTGAAGCATCAACAGCGACTGGCAACGATCTACAACGTAAGCAGCCGAAGCAAGGCACACAAGAGCACTTGGTAGTGCTAACTGGACCGGTTACAGCGTAACAAATAGCAAGACAGAAACATGAGATCTCAGAAACGTCTTCAGCAGATTAACTACGAGAACAGTATCATCCACTCCAAACTCATGAACGAAAAAGATAGGAAGTCCCCATTTGCCTCTGCATCTAGAAGACGATAAGAAAGAGCCAAGCATATAAACGAATGGTCGCTTGAGGAGAAGAAGCGGGAAAGGCGCCTTGATGAGGAGAATCTAAAGATTGTGCAAAAGCTCGTCAATGCTCGCGGATAAATCATACCTGAAAAACTGAAAAAGCACCAACAGCAGCACAATGGCATACTCGAGAGAATTTCCAAGACTAAAAAGCGCCGCCAGCTTAAACAACTCCTAGTAGGGAAGTACCTCGAGCCACAGGGATACTACCTCCCCGAATTGAGACCTTCGAGGTCCATAAGGTCTCTGAATCGGATAAAGTCTGTGTCATCCACACGTCCTACACCGCCCAGCGACCGCAATTGATATTTCGTCTTGTTATGCTCAATTTGAAAAAGGCTGCTAGTTAGCTCATCGTAGAGTTCCATCGAGAAACCACCAGCGAAGTGCTATTGTCCTTTCAGAAGGAACTAAAGATGGCAAAGGTATCAGTCAGGCTCTCTGAACTGGACTACACCTTCAGAGTGAACTTCTATCTGTCGAACAATTCACCAGATAGCAAGAGCGTTCTCAAGAAGTACACAAGTGAACCAACCGCTCAATCAACCCTATCTCTACTGTACCTTAACGAGTCAGTTCCGATAACAGTCCTTTCGAACTTCCCAGCACCAAGCACAAAAACCATAATGCTCAGAGAGGCCCTACCAAAGATCATCTAGTTCGGATATGAAGTTCAGAATACTCAGGACGAAAAGGAGAGTCTGGAGTATCTAATCGATACGGTTAAGATACTCGTCGAGTCAGAAAGCATTGCTGAGATATCGCTGTTTGACCAGCAAACATAGCTAAAATCGCTGAAGAATGCTAACAACCCTGAAAAGGTGTGGCTAGCCATGCTTTACCAACTTCCTGGCATCGGAGTTGAAAAAGCAGAGACTATAGCATCCGCCTACCCGACAGTCTAAAAGCTTTATCAAGGTATCGAAAAGAACGAATTGGAGAATCTGCCGGTTCGCCGAGGCGATAAGCTAAGCAAGCTTGGTCCAGCACTCACTGAAAAGATTGTGAGGGTATTCACATCACGGTCGCCTGACGAACTTGTTTGATTCAATGTTGCTCACCATTTACGGACGACTTTCTTACCAGTTCGAAGCTTCTTCTTCTCTTCCTTCTTCTCTTTTTCCTTGTCCTTCTTCTCCATTGCTGTTACTATACGCTTTTCGAAGGCTTTGCGAATGTCCTCTTCAAATTTTTATGGTGCGTTCTACAACAAGCTCAAGTTTTGCTTTTTCCAAGATTCGCCGCGTTGCTGGAGGCGAAGTCTCAGAACATTGCTGCGGAAATCCTGGATATTCTTGACCGATAGTCTCTTCTCCATGTGCTTCTGGTAGGCCAATCTTAGTTGATGAATCTTTCGTCGCCAAAGAATGCGTTCGCGGACATTCCGAGGTTTCTTGGGGATAAGATATTTTGGAAGGTCCGTCTCAATAGTTGGGGTGACTGGTCTTTCGACCTACATCGTAACCAACTGATTATCGGCTCTTTACGCGAGTTGAGTTGATTGCCTCACTGCGATTTGCTTGTGCAACGAAACATCCTTGAGTGCGTAAACTCCAATCTTAATCCCTCCTGAATAATACTTTTCAATGAGAGCCCACCTGCTTCTGGATACGCCGAGGAAGTGTTTTGAGTTGTACTTCTCCTCAACAGGCACAATCACGAACACGTTTTCAAAATTGTGGTAGTTGGCATCGATGAACTCGCTAAACCTCCTGTAGATACTGCTGAGCTGCTGGCTTTCTATCGTCTCCTTGGACCGGATTCCATAGGGCAGGTTGGCTATCACTGTAAACTTCTCTGCTTTGAGATTGAGGAGTTCTTCGCCTACCTTCTGGAAGTCCTCAGCCACGAAAAAGGTGTTTGGAGCCGCTTGGAAGATGTTGCATGCTGGCTTTTTCTTCAAGAACTACTATTCTGGTTGAGATTGCTCCAGTTTTAAGTGCCTGAAATTCTCAATGGTGTAGTTGATGGCTTGTAGCGAGATGTCACTGCCCAGTATTTTTGAAGGGAACATAGATCTTGGAGCTTGAGCTTATTGAGCTTGGAAGGCTTCGAAGTACTCCTGCTTGAAACAAGGCCATTTCAATAGGTGAAAGTTTTTGTCAATGTCTTCCCTCACTGGAAGATCATTCAACATTGATAGTGCCTCCAACAAAAATGTCCCGCTTCCGCAGAAAGGATCCCACAAGGCAAGCTTCCCGTTCTTCTTGGCATGTTCGATGATCCCGGTGCGAGTCAAAATCGAAGCAGCAAGACTCTATTTAATGGGTCCCCAGCCCACCCTACGCTTCCAACCGTGCTTGTACATCGGTAGCCTGTTGACAGGTGTATAAAACCTCCCAAAGTTCTTTTCCAGGTGAAGGTAGAAGCTTATCTGGTCCGGGTCTTCTTCGGGTGCCTTCACAATTTCCTGAGATTTCTACTGGAGTCCGTCATCTTACCTCGCTTCTATCTGCAACCTTTTTGACTCCTTTTGTTCCCTGATTTGTTTGTTCACCATGCTCTGCACATCGTTAAGACTTGCCAACCCTTTTGCCTCTAACTGCAGTGTACTGAACGCTCGCATAACTGGCATCCTTTGCATGTATTCCTCTACAATCCTATGTACATGCCGCTCTGGAAGCACACTGTACTGAACATTCACTTTCAGTTTTGGGAGGCGCATTGAATCTACTCTCCAAAAGTTATTGAAGGGGGTTCTCTGCAATGCCTGTATCAACTCCCGCTCGTCTCTTGCTTCAAACTTGTTGCCCACTTGCACTGTCAACCCTTCAATCAGTCGACTATGAAAACACACTCTCAGTAGCTCGTTAAAGTTGGCGCGAAACTCATAGCTATTCAGTTCCTCCCGGTGTTTTACCCTCTTGCCCAACAGCCCATCGAGCTCTGCCTTGAGATCGTTTGGAGAACTACGAATTCCCCTTGCGAAGTATCGGAGAAAGGTGTTCATCCTAATATATAATATCTCATCTATGGAGGAACCCCGCCAACAACCACCAGCCGATACGACTGTTGAAGCCGAGAAGCCCTGGAAGCCGAGCACACTATCAGTGCTTTAGCCTGATGACAGCGATTCACTCGAGCGACTGTTGGACGAAACCGACCGTCAAACTATCCCCGAGAGGTACCTGCGGTGGTAGTCGTTTATAGCCGACCATCAAACTGACGCGAGACTCAGCGAGTACCTTGAGAAGTTCATTGACCGGTTTCCATTCAACGGGAGCTACTGGGTACGCTATGCAGAAGAGGAGCTGAGGAAAGGCAAACCCGAATGTTTAAAGATGTACACCAGTAAGATTACCGTAGCTACCAGCTTGCCCTCTATAAGAATCCGAAGTGTCTAACGCTTTGGCGAGCGTATCTGACCTGGCTGCATCAAGAACTCACCGTATCGGATCCCGAGTATCTCAAAAAGGAGCTGGAGAGGGCATTGACGATTATTGGAACCTCGCCAAAAGCAGGATTCTTGCACAACGTCCTTGTCCCCTTCGAAAAGGAAGTGCTCAAAATTTACAGTACGCGGCTATGCTTCCTAAAGCTTCCAATCGATGACCTTCCTCGCATTCTCGAAGAAGCGAAAGAGTGGCTAAACAGTCTTCAACTTGCAGATCTTCTTGCTATCGGTAAGCAAGAAAAGATCATCTAGGCTGACGGTACTGTCCATCAGAAACATAGAGAGCAAGTTGAGGGATCAACTTATCCGGCATTTGACTTCTTTATATGACGAAAGTTGGAAGGAACACTCTGTCCGGCAGTCATTCGAACAGAAGGTAACCAGTATGAGTCATTCAGTTAGTGCACGAATAATATCGACCTTACGGCGAGTCAACAGCCCACGTGTGGCGACAGTATCTTCGTTACATCAAGGAGTCAGGTCACTTCGATGAGGTACCCACCATCTACTAACGAGCGCTGCTGTCGCAGTGCGACAACAAGGACCTCTGGGAAGAGTACTTCCTGTACCTCGAGCACGATTTGGGCAACAGTACCAGAGTACTCGATCTACTCCGTAGCCACTCCCAGTTCTTCAGTAGTCTGTCGGTTGAGCTGCTTTACTACTGGATCGAGTTGGAGGAACGATAGGCACCCGTGAGAGCACGCTAACTCCTGATCGATTTGGAGAAGAAGAAACGTACAGCAAGGACATTACTCAGCCATGATCGAGACCTTCCAGCGGCACATCCAACTGGAAATTCGTTGCAAGGAATTCAACAATGCCAAGATCCTTTTCGATGCTGTGCTCAACGTCTTCGCAAGCAACACATAAATCATTGCTTACGTTGCATTGGAATATGCTGAGTTCGTGCTAAAGTATTTCCGGGACTTGGATTTTTCGAAAAGGCTACTGAGAAACTATTTGGATGCATATGGGTTCAACCTCTACCTCTTCCAAAATTGTCTCAACTTTTACATCAAGCACTGTGAGCTCAAGGAGAGCAATCGCGAGATTTTTTAGGAATTCACCGAGTTAGTGCTGGTAGGGCTCGGAAAGGCCCAAAATGCAGTTGAGTGGAAAGACTACGTGAAGATCCGCAGCATGGCTAACCACCAAATGCGCAACTACCTCAACACAATCTACTTCATCAAGACAGCATAAAGGAAGATCAAAGAGCAATAGTTACGCATCCAGAAAGGTGAAGAGTGGACTCCCAAACGAGCCAGTTAGCAACCCATTGAGAGCCTCTCGAGGAAGAAAAAGAACGTAGGCTCGTGATTTCTCAGCGATAAATAAATATGAGCACAGCTTACCCAAACAACTGTATTCAGTAGAGCATCCTGCCCGAACTCAACAAGCTTGTAGCCAATCAGGAGAAGTCGAGAACAATACGTGCTGCTTCCGAACGGAGCTTCGCGCAGCTGAAATCCAAACCACTAAGTCAGTTCCACGATACGTACAGGGAGGCATTCAAGGCAAGACTGTTCAATCCTGAACAATAATACTCCTCTGTTGGAAGCATCAACGCTAGCGGGACTCGTGACTTGATTGGCGATAGGAGCAAACGCACACGTCACGGGCACGTCGATCGAATCATCATAAGTAGGATAGGGTTCATCTGCAACTCACTCAAACTTATAGAAGACCACTTAGCGGAGACGGTGAGGGACCCAAAAGTGATGGCGCACATCGCTGAACTGTTCAAATTCATGGGGCTGCTCACTGATGACATTAGCAGAAGCTTCAGTGATATGCAGCAGAAGGTGCGAACCGAGCAGAGCAACACAGCATCGCTCAATCAAAAGATCGCAGAGCTCCAGCAGGACAATGCTCAGCTGTTCGACTACAACCAAACCTTGATCAAGTACGAGAAGGGAGTCAACCAGCTGAAGCTGTCCCATGAGAACGATAAGCTTCGGTTGGAAATCGAATAGCTCACAAGGATTCTCACCACAAAAGAGAAGACCATCGATGAACTGGTGGATAGTCTAACTCTGGCAAATGAGAAGAACGATGAATACGATGCTTACAAGGCTGGCATCGATGTTAAACTTAGCAAGCTCAAGGAAGAACTAGAGCTGAGCGAGCACACGCGCTAGCTTAACCTGGCCACCAAGATGAAATATTTGCTGGGCATTGAGTGACGTCGGTTGGTAGTGCCTGTTGCTTGATTTTGAAATATAAATGCAGTCGCAAAATGGCAGTGTCGGCGCTAGTCGAAGCAGAGTGCAGCCGCCACTTGCAAGGCCGATCTCAAGCAGCATCGCAGCACGGAACTTCCAGGATGTCACTGGCGACAGGCTCATCGCCCGTCTTGAGCACCTAGCGCAGCTCATACATGCTTTTCGGTAGTTCGAGCGCAGCAAAAATGTTCAGCTGATCAAGGAATTTCTACGGGTGGTATAGCAGCAAACTACTCAGAGTAACCAAAGGATGCTCCAGCTCTTCGAACAGCAATATGACCTCCGTGAACGCTAGCAACGAGGGTAGTGTGTATACCTAAACCAGTACAGGTTCGGTAGCCGTCGAAGCCAAGGAAGAGGAGCTGCGGCAGCTTGAAGAGCTTAAGCAGGAGAACCAGCGACTACAACGGTAGCTGCAACAGTAGCGACAGCTAGAAGAGACCCTTCGAGTAAAGAGAAGAGGGGTAGTCTCGAGAACAGAAGCTGAAGCGCAACTTACCAACCTTACGAATACCATCCAGCAGCTGGAAAATGAAGTTCGACTCCGCAGTTAAATTAGCTAAAAGATCAGCAAAGACGTAAGGAGGAGATGGCCAGCTCGCTTAAGGGGAAGCCATTCTTCAAAGAATACGAGTTCGTTTGGCGTGAATGCGAAGGAATTCAAAGACAGAACGAAAAGCTGAACGAGTATACCAAACAGTGGAAGGATGAGCTATTCAAGCTGACGAACGGTTCAACAAAGCTGCAGCAATCAAGGCACCAGTCTGTTCACGAAAGCAGCAGTATAAATCCTGTAAATCAATTAGCAAACACGACTTCCTATTCGCGATTCACGCTCACTGCGGAGGGTACTACTGCCTTCTCTCGAACAAACCCAGAGCAGCTTGGGCAGAACTCCTCCAATCGTAGTAACTTCGCAGGTGGTACAAACCTGCCTTCGAGTGTTCGGCGATTTCCGTGACTGCTTAATTCTGTTAGCTTCCATATTCGATATTCAAGAGGTCAAGTCTGGCAATTACCGTCATCGTGGATTTCAAAGTGAAAACTGTAAAGCTAAGTTTGTAAATTTCAGCATGATTGG
>Ga0075152_10003865_pt1 | contig 10384 bp, 9 predicted proteins | sample JI61114C2DNA_FD_70964 | JGI IMG/M metagenome (GOLD analysis project Ga0075152, IMG submission 70964) | Wastewater effluent complex algal communities from Wisconsin, to seasonally profile nutrient transformation and Carbon sequestration -... | ecosystem: Engineered > WWTP > Effluent > Algae...
ATGTCTTCCAGCATCTGCTCGGTCATCAGCTTGGTGCGGCCATAGGTCGAGACCGGGCGCTTGGCGAGATCCTCGGTCAGCGGCAGACGCTCAGGGTCGCCATAGATCGCGCAGGTCGACGAGAAGACGAGATTCTTGACGCCCTCTTCCAGCATCGTGCGGACCAGGTTGAGCGTGCCGGCAACATTGTTGTCGTAGAAATGCGCCGGGTCCTTCTCGCCCTCGCCCACCTCGATGCGGGCGGCGAACTGCATCACGGCGTCCGGCTTGTACTGGCGGATCGCGGCGCGCACGGCGTCGGCGTTGCGCACATCGCCCTTGACCAGCGGGCCCCAGCGCACGGCGTGCTCATGGCCCGATGTCAGGTCGTCGAACACGATCGGTTCGCGCCCCGCCTGCCTCAGGGCCTTGGCCGCATGCGAGCCGATATAGCCGGCTCCGCCACAGATCAGGATACGTTTCAGGGTCATCGCATTCCTCGTTGCCGGGCATGACATGCAAGGCATGTGCTGCCCAGCCCCCGGCGCACGTCCCGGGCATACGATGGTTGACATGCACGGCAGGGACCGCGATGGCTCCACCGGTTTTACGGTAAAGCGGCATGAGTTTCACCCTCCCCACGCCCACCCCTTCCGAGCGCGACCAGCTCTCCCGGCTGTTCGGGCAGATTGCGTCCGACGCAGGGGTTCGCGTCATGGAGGTCTACGAAAGCGATTTCGAGACCCGCACCAAGGCCGACTACAGCCCGGTATCGGACGCTGACGAGCGCGCCGAAGAGATCATCCTGGCACGCCTGGCTCAGGACCTTCCGGGCGTTCCGGTCCTCGCCGAGGAGCGCGCCTCGCGCGAAGGCATCGGCGACCGGATTTGGGACGCCTTTATCCTGGTCGACCCCGTCGACGGCACAAAGGAGTTCATTCAGCGCAAGGGCGACTTCACGGTTAACATCGCGCTGATCTGCAGCGGCCGGCCGGTCGCGGGCGCCGTCTTCGCGCCCGCCCGCCGCGAAATGTATGTCGGCGGCGCGACGGCGGAACTGCTCGAAGGATTTGCCCCGGGCGCCGCCATGGCCCCGGGCCGCAAGCTGGTCACGCGCGCCTATCCGTCCGAAGGCCTCACCGCCATCACCTCCGCCTCGCACCTTGATGACCGTACCAAGGCCTTCCTCGCCGAGCGCAACATTGCTGGCCAGACCGCCATCGGCTCGTCACTGAAATTCTGCTGGGTCGCCGCGGGCAAGGCCGACGTCTATCCGCGCTGGGGCCCGACGATGGAATGGGACACCGCCGCCGGCCACGCCGTGCTGGATGGCGCAGGCGGTTCCGTGATCCGCCCCGACGGGTCGCCCTTCGTCTACGGCAAGGGCGCCGAGGGCTTCCGCAATGGTCCCTTCATCGCCTGGGGCCGCGAGCCGGTATAGACGTGTCCCCCAAGCTGGGGCACACCGCGCGGGACAGCAGACGAGCTTGAGCACATGACCGACACGCCCCCCGACCGCCTCAGTCAGGATCCGAAGAGCCCCTTCCACAACAAGGAGCTCCTCGAACGCGGCATCGGCATCCGCTTCAACGGTGCGGAAAAAACCAACGTCTGGGAATACTGCATCAGCGAAGGCTGGGTCCGCGTCGTGGCCGGCGCCGCCCTCGACCGCAAGGGCAACCCGATGACCATGCTGCTCAAGGGCAAGGTCGAGCCGTATTTCGAGACCGCTGCCGAGTAGTTCTCGGACCCGCACGCCTCCCCGGCACTCTTCCCTCCACCACAACTTGTCATCCCGGAAGCGCGAAGCGCTATCCGGGACCCATTGCGCCAGCACGACACCGGATCGATGGATCCCGGCTCTTCGCTTCGCTCCGGCCGGGATGACACCGTTCTTGAGCAGGCCTCATCCTGAGCCTGTCGAAGGACGAGGCCGTGCTCACCAGCGGCGCGACGCGCACGTCACAACGCCCGATACGTCGTTGACCTCACCCGCGCGCTCCCACTCCCCGCGCAATAAACCGCCGGCCTCAAACTCAAAAAATCCCACGCCGTGTTGTGGTTGTACCCCGACGTCTCGAACCGCACGCCATACTGCGTCCACGCCTTGCCTGGCGTACGCGTCCAGCACGTCACGATGTGCCGGTCGTTCTGCACCTTGATCTGCAGCCGCCGTCCGAAATCCGCCGGCGCAGCCCCGCGCCGCTGCGTGCCCACGCGATGCATCACCAGCCCGCGCTCCGAAAAGCCCAGCCCGCAATAGAGCTTCGGCGAATAGAACAGCAGCAGCCCCGCCTCTGCATCGCCCTCAAGCTCGATGTCGGCCTCGACCTCATAGCCAAGATCGCCACAGATGAAAGTCAGCGGCCGGCTATCCGTCGGCGATGCGCCTGAGCCCTTCAGCACCAGCCCATCGCCATCACGTGAGACGCGCGCAGCCTCGCCCGCACCCGGCGCATGAAACGCCCAGTGCACGCCCATGCGATCCGTCGAAAAATCATCCGACAGCGCCATGCCATGCTCGGCGCCAGGAACATTCACCGGCTTCCTCAGCGGCTTCGACAGATCGCCACCGGTCGGCCTGAACCACCCATCCTTCGTCCACTCCACCGGATCGAGCAGGCATTGCCGCCCCAGCGTCCAGAACCCGTTCTCATAGCCGTGGTAGACCATCCACCATTGTTCTTTTCCTTGGCCACCACCCGGCCCCTCGAACAACGTCGCATGCCCACGCGACCACCACTTCTCGCGCGACGACCATGTCCGCGCGATGGGGTTTTCCGGATCATGCTCCCACGGCCCATGGATCGAACGCGACCGCGCAACGATCACCATATGCCCCGTCGGCGGCCCCGCCGTGCCGCCCACAGCGGTGATGAGATAGAACCACTCGCCCCGCCGCAGGATTTTCGGCCCCTCCGGCGCAAAACCTTCCACCACCCACTCGTCCGGATAGCGCCACGGATCATAGACGTGTTCGACCTCGCTAACGGTCGACAGCCCATCATCGCTGAGACGCACGCGATCCCCGCCCGACAGGAACAGCCAGCGCGAACCATCCTCGCCCACCGCATGTCCCGGATCGATGTGGCGCGGCAGGTTCAGATCGATCGGCTCGCTCCACGGCCCCTCCGGCCGCTCCGCATGGATCACATAGATCGACCGCTTGTCCGGAAAACGCGCCGGTATGTAGAGGAAGTACCGCCCCCCATGCTGCGTCAGCTCCGGCGCCCACACCGAACCGATATTCGTCTTCAAGGCCGCGACAAGCGGCGTCCAGTTCACCAGGTCCCTGCTCTCCCAGATCACCAGACCCGGATAGGATTCAAAGCTCGAGAACGTCATCAGCCACCGATCCCCGTCGCGCAGGATGGTGGGGTCCGGGTGATCGCCCGACAGGATCGGATTGAGGAACGTCCCATCGCCATTGTCGGCGCGCCGCTGGCTCTCGATCCCGCGCCGCCATTTCAGGTGCGCCCAGTCGAGCCCCGCGGGCGAGATTTCCTCCTCCCGGCGGGAAAGCGGCGACACGGCAGCGATCGGCCCGCCCGCACATCCCGCCAGCGCAGGCCCCAATGCAGGCAGGCCCGCTAGGACAATCCGCCAGGTCAACGTCGCCATTGCGATCCTCCCATTGTGTTCGCCAACGATTTCCCTTATTGTCACCGGTGTCAATACTCGCCCGGCCAATTGCGGAACCTGCCGCCCGGCCAGCCGTCATTGTCCGCCTTGACGGCCTGTCCGCCTCGCGCGCAAAGCATGGGACATGAAGAAGACAATGAAGCCCGGCTCATCCGAGCGCCCTGCACTTCCCACCAACGAGCCGCGCCGCCGCCCGACCATCAACGATGTCGCGCGCCTCGCCAGCGTCTCGAAGAAAACGGTCTCGCGCGTCATCAACCAGAGCCCGTTCGTCAACAAGGACACGCGCGAGCGCATCGACGCGGTGATCAAGGAACTGGGCTATGCGCCCGACCCCGTCGCACGCGGCCTCGCCTCGCGGCGCTCCTATCTAGTCGGCCTCATCTACGACAACCCAAACCCGCAACACGTCATCGACACGCAACAGGGCATTCTCGATGTCATTCGCGGATCAGGCCTCGAACTGGTGATCCACCCGTGCAACCGCCGCGACAAGGATTTCCTCAACGGCGTACGCGGCTTCGTGGACCGGCAGAAACTCGCCGGCGTGATCCTTCCCTCGTCGGTTTCGGAAGACGAAGACCTCGTCGCCGTCCTGCGCGAACACGACACGCCCTACATCCGCATCGCATCGGTTCTGCTGGATGAACCCGAGCACTCCATCGTCACCAACGACAGCGAGGGCGCGCGTCAGGCGGCCGAACACCTCGCCGGCCTCGGCCATCGCATCATCGCCCACGTCTCCGGCCCCGACACCTTCCGCTCCTCGCACGAACGCCGCCGCGGCTTCGTCGAAGGCCTCAAGATCGCCGGCCTCGCCCTCGACAAGAAATACGACCTGCGCGCGGGCTACACCTTCCAGTCCGGCGTCGAGGCTGGCCGCCGCCTGATGGCGATGCAGACGCGTCCCACCGCCGTCTTCTGCGGCAATGACGAGATGGCCGCCGGCGTCTGCCAGGCCATCCGCGAAACCGGACTCGAGATCGGCAAGGATGTCTCCGTCGTCGGCTTCGACGACAGCCCTCTTGCTTCGCGCATGTGGCCGGCGCTCACCACCGTCCTGCTGCCCATCCGCGCCTCGGGTCGAATGGCGTCCGTCCGCCTGATCGGCGACCGCCTCACGAAAGAGCCGCAGGAAGAAGACAGCCAGGGCGAAGTCCACCCCAGCCTCGTCGTGCGCGCATCAAGCGGCCCCGTGAAAGTATGAGCCTACGCGACGGGACTTGACCGGAGCCCCCGTTCGCCTGTCTATGACACCGGTTTCCAGACGCGCGGAGAGAACGCGCCAAACGAATGTTCCAAGGGAGGAACAGCGATGTTCGAGAAGACCTATCACGCCACCCATCCCGACATGATGGACGGCGCCAGCAACGACGACCTGCGCAGCCGCTACCTGATCAGCGGCCTGTTTCAGCCCGACAAGGTCACGCTCAACTACTGCCACAACGAACGCATGGTCGTCGGCGGCGCAGCGCCCATCGCGCAGGCGATCGAACTCCCCTCCCAGACCGAACCCGCCTCCGCCAAAGGCAAGCCCTTCCTCGAACGCCGCGAGATCGGCGCGATCAACATCGGCGACGGCCCGGGCGTGATCGAAGTCGACGGCGTCTCCCACGACCTCGCCCAGCGCGACGGCCTCTACATCCCGATGGGCTCGGAGAAAGTCGTCTTCAAATCGAAGGACGCCTCGAAGCCCGCGCGCTTCTATCTTGTCTCGACGCCAGCCCACACGCGCTACGAAGTCGCCAAGATCTCCATCGAGACGGCAGTGCCGCTGGAGCGCGGCGCGCCCGAAACCTCGAACGAGCGCACGATCTATCAGTTCGTCGTGCCCGCCAAAGTGAAGTCGTGCCAGCTCCTGCTCGGCATGACGATCCTCAAGCAAGGCAGCGTGTGGAACACCATGCCGCCCCACCTGCATGATCGCCGCTCTGAAGTGTACCTCTATTTCGGCCTAGGCCCGAACGACCGCGTCTTCCACTTCATGGGCGAGCCCGAGGACAGCCGCTCCATCGTGATGGCCAACGAGGAAGCCGTCATGTCGCCGCCCTGGTCGATCCACATGGGCGCAGGCACCAGCGCCTACACTTTCATCTGGGCCATGGGCGGGGAGAATCTGGACTATACCGACATGAACCAGCTCGATATCTGCCAGTTGAAATGACCCTCAAGATCGCCCTCGAACAGCCCAACGCTTCCGACCTCGACGTGATCCACGCCCATCTTGCCCAGACATACTGGGCGAAGGGCATCGCGCGCGAAACAGTCGAGCTTGCGTTCGGGAATTCGATGTGCGCGCTCGCCAGGACGGCTGACGACAAGGTAGCCGGCTTTGCCCGCCTGATTACAGACGGGGCAACCTTCGGCTGGCTCACCGACGTCTATGTGATGCCCGAGCATCGTGGCGCCGGTGTGGGCCGCATGCTCGCCCGCACCTTCCTCGATCATCCACCGCTCAAGAGCCTTCGGCGCTGGATGCTGTCCACGCTTGATGCTCACGGCGTCTATTCCGAACTGGGCTTCCAGCAGCTCAAGGAGCCACAGCGGCTGATGCATATCGTCAACATGCCGACCCGGCCGAAGGATCCGTCATGAGCGCATCCGCATTTTCCCTCGCCGGAAAAGTCGCCATCGTCACAGGCGCCAACACCGGCATCGGCCAGGCGATCGCCGTCTCGCTGGCTGAAGCCGGCGCAGACATCGCCGCCGTCGGCCGTACGGCGCCGACCGAAACCGGCGAGAAGGTGAAAGCCACCGGCCGCCGCTTCGTCTCGATCTCCGCCGACCTCTCAAGCATCGAACCCGTCGCGCGCATCATTTCAGAAACCACAGCCGCCCTCGCCCGCACCGACATCCTCGTCAACAATGCCGGCATCATCCGCCGCGCCGACGCAGTCGACTTCACCGAAGAAGACTGGGACGCGGTGATCAACACCAACCTCAAGTCCGTCTTCTTCCTCTCGCAAGCCTTCGCGAAGCACTGCTTCGCTACTCAACAGAGAGGCAAGATCGTCCAGATCGCCTCGCTCCTGTCCTTCCAGGGCGGCATCCGCGTTCCCAGCTATGCGGCGGCGAAAAGCGGACTGGCAGGCGTCACCAAAGCGCTCGCGAACGAGTGGGCCGCCAAGGGCGTCAACGTCAACGCCATCGCACCCGGCTATATCGAGACCAACAACACCGAAGCCCTGCGCGCCGATCCGCAGCGCAGTCGCGACATCCTCGCCCGCATCCCCGCCGGCCGCTGGGGCGACCCCAAGGACATTGGCGGCACGGCGGCCTTCCTCGCCTCGCCCGCTGCAGACTATATTCACGGCGCGATCATTCCCGTGGACGGAGGCTGGCTCGCACGATGAGCGGCAAGCTCGTTTGTTTTGGCGAAATGCTGGTGCGCCTCTCAGCGCCCCAGGGCGAGATGCTGCTGCAGACGCCGCAACTCGCCGCCTACATCGGCGGCGCCGAAGCCAACGTCGCCATCTGCGTCTCCCGCCTCGGCGGCTCGGCCGCAATGGCCACCACGCTCCCCGACAATCCCCTCGGCCACGCCGCGCGCGATGAACTCCGCCGCCACGGCGTCGACGTCGCTGCTGTCCGCTTCACACACGGTCGCATGGGCCTCTACTTCCTGACACCCGGCGCCGTGCTCCGCCCATCCGAAATCGTCTACGACCGCGCGGGCTCTGCCTTCGCCGAAAAGGCCGATGCGACTGTATGGGCAACAGCGCTCGCCGGCGCAGGCATGCTTCACGTCTCCGGCATCACCCCGGCCGTCAGCGCCACGGGCAGCGACGCCGCACTCGCCGCCATCGGCGCGGCAAACGCCGCCAACATCCCCGTCTCGTTCGACGGCAACTACCGCGCCAAACTCTGGGAAGCGCGCAAGGAAACCGGCGCGCCGATCCTGCGCAAGCTTCTGGAAGCCGCCACCCTCGCCTTCATCGACGAACGCGACATCGCGCTCGCCCTCGGTGCAACCTTCGCAGACCGCAACGCCGCCGCCGCCGCCGCCTTCAAGGCGTTCCCCAAACTCCAACGCATCGCCGCCACCACGCGCACCACGCACGCCGTCGACGCCTTTTCGCTCGGCGCCACCCTCCACCATCGCGATGGAACACTGACGCAGGCCAACCCCCTCGATCTCGGCAACGTCGTCGACCGCATCGGCGGCGGCGACGCCTTCGCCGGCGGCCTCCTCCACGGCCTTATGAAGAACTGGCCCGCCGAAGACGCGCTAAATTTTGCCCTCCACACCGCCGCCGCCAAACACGGGCAAGTAGGCGACGCGAGCCACGCCAGCGAAACGCAAATCCGCGCGCTGATGAGCGATGGCGGTAAGGATGTGAAGCGCTGATCTTGCGCCGGCGAGCACGCCGCCGCCGTCGAACTCCTCGCCGAGAAGTTCCACAGACCGCCTTGCGCCATGATCATTGCCAGAAGCTTCCATCGCCCTAGCTCCCGGGAGATATGGAACGAAGGCAGCCGTCCACGAGCCGGTTTGAAGGCATTCAGGCGCTGCGTGGCATCGCGGCGATACTCGTCCTGATGTTCCACGCGGCCGGCTACGAGCAGCTCCTCCCCATTGGCCGCGAGTGGCAGTCGCTGCAGTCGTTTTCCTGGCACGGGTTTGCCGGCGTCGACCTCTTCTTCGTGATCTCGGGCTTCATCATCGCGTGGTCCTCCCACAGCGAGATCGGAAATCCACAACGCTTGCCCCGATATGCCCTGCGCCGCTTCAACCGCATCATGCCGATGTACTGGCTCTGCTGGTTTGCCTCGGCGTGGGTAATCTATGTGCTGTTCGCGGACAATCTTCCGGTCGCGCCGGAAAGGCTTGTTGGTGAAAGCGTCAAGAGCCTGCTGCTCGTCGCCCGCGATGCGCATTTCGTCATTCCGCAGGCATGGACACTCAACTACGAGGTCGTCTTCTACGCAGTCTTTGGCTTGTTCATCCTTCTGCCGCGAAGCCTTGTGGCGCCGGGCCTTGTCGCCTGGGCCGCTTTGGTAGTCGCGTCCTCGATTGGCGTTCTGCCCCGCGTATGGCCGCTCTCGTTCTACAGCCTGCTGTTCATCGCAGGTGCGGTAATCGGGCTGGTGGCGCGACGCACCAGACTTCCCGTCCCACTATCGATGCTGCTTCTCGGCATATGCACATGGGTAGCCGCAGCAGCCCTCATCGCGAACGGAGTCCTGCTGCGTGCCGATGAACTGCATGAGGTGGCGGGCTTCGGACTGGCGTCAGCGCTTATCGTCTACGGGGGGCCGGACTGGATCTAGCGGGAAGACTGAAATGGCCAGGCTTTCTCGTCAGCATCGGCAACGCATCTTTCGTTCTCTATCTCGCTCTATCTCGTCCACACCGCCGTCCTGTATGCAGTCTGGAGATTGACCGGCCCGACCCGTGATCCGACCCCGTACTTCATGTGGCTCGCGGCAGTTGTGCTTGCGCCAATCCTGCTCTCGCTTCTGATACATCAGCTCATGGAGCGGCCACTGCTGCGCCTGCTCAATGGCGCAAGGCCGCGCACAGCCGCTGCCTAGTACGTCCCCGGCTGAATATACGGCGCCACTCCGAAGAACCGCCGCTCCTCGCCGCGCGGATCAGCCTCCACCCGCGTCACCACGTCGAATATCATCGTCTCGCGCCGCCCAAGCTCATGCTGCGGCCACTTCGGCAAAGGCCCGCCATTCGGATCGCCCGTGCGCGCAAAGCGCAGCAGCGCATCGCTCATGGTCGCCGCCATCGCGCGCGCCGCTTCATCATCGCCCGTATCCGCCGCAGCCTCATGCGTGTTCGCAAACACCAGCGGGATATCGAGCATGTGATACGCGCCATACCGGCCGCCATTGCCACGCGACGAATAATCGAGCTGGTAGACCCACGTCGGCGCGCCCTGCCTTGCCCGCGCCTCCGCCTCGATCACCTGCGCGCGCCACGAACGCCCCGCGCTCGTCGCGCGGATGAACACCTGCGTCGGCGGCAGCTCCGGATAAAGCCGCCGATACATCGCGATCGCCGCATGCACATCGACATCGCTCACCATGTCGCGCTCGAGCCGCGTGGGCAGCGTCTCCCACGTCAGGTCGAAGATCGCAGGATCGCCGCGCGCAATAAGCGAGCCCGTCTCCTCGCGCGTATTGCCCATCACCATCGGAATGTGCGCCGACAACGCCGGCGCCTCGGGCCAGAACGGATGCACCGGCAACGCCGCATCCAGCACCGGCCCCCAGTAGACACGCGCGCCCGCAATGCTCGGATCCCTCGCGCTCAACGCAGCAAGCAACCGCTCCACCGGCATTGTGCGCAACGCATCGACGCCAACGCCCAGATGCTCCATCGCCGCCTTCGCGCGTGCCGTCGCGCCACGCGGACCCTGCACGGTCACCTGCTGTCCGCTCATCGTCCACACACGATGGAACAGGCCCTTCGCCGCCGGCATCGCCATGAGGCACGCAATCTTTGCCCCACCGCCCGACTGCCCGAACAGCGTCACGCATCCCGCATCGCCGCCAAACGCCGCTGCATTGTCGCGCACCCACTCCAGCGCCAGCACCAGATCAAGCAACCCCGCATTGCCAGACGCCGCATAGTCCGCGCCCGCGACGCCACCGAGATTGAAATGCCCGAACACGTTCAGCCGGTGGTTCAGCGTCACCACCACCACATCCCCGCGCGCCGCGAGGTTGGCGCCATGCGTCAGCGGGCTCGCCCCCGAGCCCGACGTGTAGCCACCACCATGAATGTAGACGAGCACCGGAAGCTTCACGC
>Ga0075152_10003866_pt1 | contig 10384 bp, 13 predicted proteins | sample JI61114C2DNA_FD_70964 | JGI IMG/M metagenome (GOLD analysis project Ga0075152, IMG submission 70964) | Wastewater effluent complex algal communities from Wisconsin, to seasonally profile nutrient transformation and Carbon sequestration -... | ecosystem: Engineered > WWTP > Effluent > Algae...
TCTAGTTTGGCAGATTCAAAGTGGCGGACGTCTTCGATTTGGTTTTTCATCATGACTAGACGGTCGATGCCGCAGCCAAAAGCGAAGCCGGTATACACAGTAGGGTCGATGCCAGCCGCGCGCAGCACATTTGGGTGGATCATACCGCAACCGAGCAGCTCGATTTTGCCTTCGTGGGAACAGACCTGACAACCACGCCCCTCACAAAAAGGACAGCTGAGACCAAACTCAAAGCTTGGCTCCGTAAACGGGAAATAGTAAGGATTGACATGCACGGCCAAAGTTTGACCATAGTATTCCTCGAGAAATGTTTTGAGCGTTGCGATCAGCATACCGGCGTGCACGCCGCGAGCCACATAGACGCCTTCTAACTGGTAAAACGTGTGTTCGTGGCGAGCGTCGAGGTCTTCGTTGCGAAACACGCGGTCAGGCACAACGGCCGCAATAGCTTCACCCCGCTCCAATCTTTCCTGATACTTGCGCAAAATGCGATTTTGCATGGTACTGGTATGTGCCGGGGCGATGAAAGGGTCACCGTCTTTGTCGGTTTCGACGGTCATAAACGTGTCGTAATCGTCACGTGCCGGGTGCCCTTTGGGAAAATTGAGCGTCTCAAACATGTGGTACTGGTCGTCAATTTCACGCGACTCCTCTGCTACAAACCCCATACGACCAAAAATGTCGACAATCCGACTCACCTCACTAGTCAGCGGGTGCACACTCCCTGCATCTGCCGGCAAAAGCCCTGGGAGACTAGCGTTGACATCCATCGGTGCCGTGACATCAATGTCTGGCCGCTGATCTTGCAGCTGGTCGGCTGACTCGTCAATCTCACGCTGCAACTCATTTTTAAGCTCATTAAGCTCTCTACCGAAGGCCGGTTTTACTTCATTTGGGAGCGTACGCAGCTGAGCATACAACGCCCCTAGTTCAGGTGCTCGCAAAATACTGGCCTTGTCTTTGGTCGTCTTCATGCGCCCCAGCAAAAGACTTGCTGCTTCTGCAATCTGAGGTTGATCATATTTCATACTACAAAAGTATACCAGATGAACCAATTGGCAAGGGTTTATTCGAGGGTTTCGATGGTTTGGTCGAGCTCACTAGTATCGAGGCTTTTGTGCAAGTCACCGACTTGGGCATCTAAGCGCTCCACCGTTTTATTCAACTGGATAGCGTCTATCCTGGCGGAGTTTTGAGAGGTAGAACGTATCTGGTTGGCCAATTGCCATACGAAAACCAACGCAAGCAAGATCACCGTCGATGCCAAGAAAAGTTTTGAACTAAAAGTACTATGAGAATGCTTGCTCATGAGACACCTTACCTATTAGTTACTTTAGTAATGTCTTGCATGGCAAGCGCCGCTGCTTTGATGGCCTGGCGATAATCGATCAACGCATCTTTTGCGCTTAGCGTTGTGTCACGGAGGGCCTTAACCGTGCTGGCCACCTCAGACGAATTACAGTCTAGTTGCTGTACGGCTTCGGAGTTAACGAGAGATCCTACGGCCGGACGGACATTGTCGCGTTGGATCATGCGCGCGGTGTCTAGTAGTGCCTCGACGTCTGGAGAGTTCAAATGAAGGTCTTGTTTTATGTTTACCAGACTGTCCAGGGCTTCATCAAGTTGCCTCTCATATACTTGGGCTGAACTACTGTAGTCTTTTACTTTCTGAAGTATCGTCTCGCGGCTGGCTTCACAACGATCTTTGCGAAGCTCTACCGCCTGCACATATGCAGTAGTTGTGGTCATCGTAGCCGCGGTAGACGGTGGTGTACTGCCACCCCATGTCGAACGAGGATTGCTTCGTTCTATACCGCGCTGAGAAGCGTTGTCTTGGGCTTTTGGGGCAACGGCCGAAGCAGAGGCAAAACATATAACTAGCCCCATACCAAACAGTCCAAACCCTATAAGGATAGCTTTGATATATGATTGTGACGTGTAAAAATGTGTGTTTTTCATAGTCGTATACGCGAGTAGTCTATCAGCATAAGCAGTCTCGAAATGTAATGTGGCTTACAAACTGGTCAAAAGTATGTAGTTTTAAGTACAACATTTTTTATCTGTTTCTTTACAACATTGCGTCAATATCGGTTTCGAGGCCCTCCGTGTTAAGTGACTCGTCGACATCGCGGGCTGTTGCATCGAGCTCGCTATCGGTTTGCTGCATCTCTTGTTCTGAGGTCACTGCCTGCTCCTTCTGCGCCGGAGGAGTTTCTTGTTGACCTTTCCATATCAAAAAGCCGCCCAAAGCAATCAAACCCACTACCAAGGAAATAACCAGCGCCTCTACTACACTAAACCCACGTTGTTTGCTCGCTATTGATTTCATGGTTAGTTACCCTCCTCGGTTGGTTGCGTGTCGCTCGAGGTTGGTGCCGGGGTCGAAGCTGACGTGTCACTGCCAGTGTCAGCTGCACCGGTTGTAGCCGCTGGGTCTTCCGCAGCTGGTTTTTCGACACTGCGCAGCTCAGCTACCATGGCCTTGAGTGCCATACGATAATCATGTAGCGCGCGACGAGAATCAATGGCGGCGTCTTTGACCGCGCGCAGAGCTACCACCGTCTCTGGATTGCTACAGTCAACGTCCAGGGCGAGACTTTTTAGGGTTGTTACGGCTAGAGTAGCGGCTGCTTTTTTCTCAGCAGCAGTGGTTTGCACTGTGGCATAGTCCGCCGCCCGAATATTGTTATTTAGTTGATACGACTGTAAACGAGCGTCAATGTCAGAAAGTTTGGTCAGATGCTTATCGGCAGCCTGTGTAAAGGCGGCTATTTTGTTTTGTATGGCCTTTTTGCGGTTGTCGCAGACCTGGGTGCGTTTTTGGGCCGTTTTGGCGTCTTTGCGCTCGGCGCGCTGCTTCTCTATTTCTTCTTTTGCGGCCGCACGGGTAGCCGCCACATTGTTTTTAACTTTAGGAGATTCCTCGTCAATTTCTGTTTGAGGCGAAGTTTCAACTTCGTGAGACTCATCGGCAGTATTTTCGGGCTCATGTGTGACGGTACGTTCTGGTTTATTTTGCGAGGGAGAAGCGGAAACGGCTGCGGCTGTCGGACCTGCCGCGATACCTACAAAAAGCATGGTTACCGCGAGCAGCGACGAGACAGAAAATGTATATGTGATTTTCATATCAGGTTTTCCTTGTGTTTTACCTATTTAACGTGCTTTTGATTATAGTCAAGCCGGTTTAGGTTGTCTACTGCTTCGGTAGCCTTGAGCGAGCACAGAGGGCACATCTTACCTATGGCGTTACCGGCGCTAGCACTTAAGGTCAACCTGTTTGTCGCCTGCGCTCGGCCTCGCCTTGCATACTGTGCTCTGTAGGCCGGTAGGGTATACTGGTAGGTATGGGAAATTTTAGTTTTGACATAGTGAGTGAGTATGACAAGGCCGAGATGAATAACGTCTACGACCAAGCGCAGCGTGAAATCGCCAGCCGCTACGACTTTAAAGGCACCCCTGCCGAGCTAGACTGGTTAGACGACAAAAAAGGCGTGAAAGTCACGGGAAACGGTGAGTGGCAAATTGACGCGATACTCGATATCTACCGCAAAAAACTCAGCACCCGGGGGATCAGTCAAAAAGTACTCGACACCTCGAGTGAGCTAATTGAATCAAACCTAAAAACCACCAAAGAAGTCATTTTTAAAGCTGGTCTGGACCAAGACAAGGCCAAAACCCTCACCAAACTCATCCGCGACAATCACCCAAAGGTTAAAACCCAGATCCAGGGCGACACCGTCCGCGTCATGAGCAGTAGCAAAGACGACCTCCAGGCGGTCATGACGTTGCTCCGCAGCCGCGAAGATCTCAACTTCCCCGTCGGCTTTACTAACTACCGCTAGTTTTCAAATGAAGCGAAGCTCATCTCTGTTATTTTTACCATCCTAGGTGAAAACCTTGGGCGCCCGCCTGATTTACTACGAAGCGAACAGATGAAAATGCAATCTACTTTTCGTCTAGCATACGAAATTTAGCGGCGATATACATTGTTTTCTCAAATTGCATCTATACTATAGGCATGAGCGAAATAAAAAGCGTCGATGAAGTACCTGAAATTAAAGTGTCTGAGACTGAAGCGCGCGAAACTGAAGCTCATAAAACGCCCGCACCAGATCTCGCCGAAGCGGCAGCAGCGATCCTAAGTGAAAACGACAGGGGTGATTACACCATCCCAAGTGAAGGCCTGTACCCGCACCAATGGCTGTGGGACAGCTGTTTTGTGGCCATTGGCCTGCGCCACCTAGATCCGCAGCGCGCCCAAGTAGAGCTGGTCAGCCTAGTGCGCGGCCAGTGGCACAACGGCATGCTACCCAACATGATTTTTAGCTCAGAACCCCAGTACCACCGGGATCGTAATTTTTGGCGCAGCTGGGTGAGCCCGCAAAGCCCCGATGGCCTCGCCACCAGCGGCATAACCCAACCTCCTTTGCTCGCAGAAGCGGTTTGGCAAGTGGGCCAGACACTACAATCAGCCGAGCGGCGCAGTTGGTACAAGCTCATGCTGCCGCACCTGATTGAATACCACCAATGGCTCTACCGTGAGCGTGACCCACACGGTGAAGGACTAGTGCTGCTCGTGCATCCTTGGGAATCCGGTCTGGATAACACGCCACCCTGGACAGTAGAACTGCAAGACCATCTTATGCCAGGGTGGATCCGGTTTCTGCGCGCCACCAATCTTGATCGTGTCATTGCGCTTTTCCGCCGTGACCGCCACTACATACCGCCCGGCCAACGCCTGACTACCCTCGAAACCCTCAGCTATTTTGACGCCCAGCGACGTTTGCGCCGCAAGGCTTATGACACCATGAAGATTCTCGATCATGGGCTTTTTAGCATCGAGGACCTGAACTACAACTGCATGTTTATCCGCGCCAATACTCGCTTGCGGGAGATCGCCAAAACTTTGCGCTACAACTTGCCACCAGAACTACTCGAGCGTATGACCAAAACAGAGACAGCTCTCGAGCAGCTCTGGGATCCGTACGCCGAAAAGTATTGGTCGCGGGACTTTATAACCCATCGGCTGCTCAAACAGCCCAGCATCGCCGCACTCATGCCGCTGTATGCTGGTTGCATCACCAAAGAGCGCGCTGCCACACTGGTTAAACTGCTCGAGAACGAGCATATTTTTGGGCCAAATTTCCCCGTGCCGACTGTGCCCATAGACAGTCCTATGTTTGATCCTGACAGGTACTGGCAGGGACCTTCGTGGGTTAACACTAACTGGATGATCATCGACGGCCTAAAACGCTATGGATTCAGAGAACATGCCGCAGCCCTCACTGACACCACGCTGGACATGGTCCGCGCGAACGGCTTCTGGGAATATTTCCACCCCACCACCGGGGAAGGCCTCGGAGCCCGTAACTTCTCCTGGACCGCCGCACTGACCCTTGATTTATTAAAGAGGAAATGAGCGAAAGTCCGTGGAAACTCGCCACTATATAGTCATTGCTCTTTTAGTCTTTTTTGTATACACCAGCTACAAAAACCGACGAAATAGCCGAGCAAAGGCAGCACGACTAAAGTCGCTAGAAAGCCAGCCCTTTCATAGCCGCGAGGACGACCTCGAACTCACGTCACTGCACGCCGTCGAAAGTTTGCGTGAAAGCAAAAAGGACGCCGCCCTAGTGGTGCTTATCGCCTGCGCAATCGTTTTTCCCATTTTTATTCTTGTTATGCACCTGCTTAGCGAATAGTGTCGCGAATAATATTGCTAAAAGCGCTATACTACTAAGCATGTTAGACTTACTACACGCTTTACTGCTTGGCATTATCGAGGGAATAACCGAGTTTTTACCCATTAGTAGCACCGGGCACCTTATTGTCAGCCAGCAGCTGCTCGGTTTTAAAGATTACAAAGACCTGTTCGCGGTGGTCATCCAGGTGGGGGCTATAGCAGCAGTCATTTGGTACTATCGGCGCGACCTTTGGACTAAGACTCTCGGGCTCTTTAAGGGTGACAGGCTAGCCATCAACTTTTGGAAGATTATCGTTATCGGTACAATACCGGCGGGTTTGCTGGGGCTCCTTTTCGACAAAGTTTCTGAGAGCATCACAACGCCACTTGTCGTAGCGTTAGCACTCATCGTCGGCGGCGTCATTTTGTGGCTGGTTGACAACAAACCAGTAGAGAAAACCGTCGAAGCCGACCTCACAGAAATCAATACCAAACAAGCCGCACTCATAGGCCTTGGCCAGTGCATTGCTATGATACCGGGTGTGTCACGAAGTGGCGCGACCATCGTGAGCGGACTCGCCGTCAAACTCAACCGCCCAACGGCAACGGCCTTTTCTTTTTATCTATCCATTCCGGTTTTGGTGCTCGCAAGCGCCTACAAACTCGCCAAGTACAACAGTGAGATCCCGAATATTACCGGTGGCTACGCCGGAATCATCGTTGGGCTGATAGCTGCTTTTGTCACCGCCCTCCTTGCCATCAGCTGGCTGCTACGCTACATCGCACACCACAACTTCAAACCTTTCGCCTACTACCGCATCGTCGCAGGCTTTATCATTCTTTTTCTCATTGCATTTGGGGCGCTATAAAAAAACACGCCATGCCCGAGACCACTCCTAGTATCTATGAACGCATAAACCACCGGCTAGCAGATAGCCTTAGAGGTATATCTATAGGATGTTTTACTGGCGCCTCCCTACACTTGGCGGCAGACATGCACCGCTACGATGCTGGGTTTAGGGAAGCCATGAATTTTGATAATGTAGCGATACCCGCTGGACTCGGCACGCTCGCCCTTTTTTCAGCTCTCAGTCTCGCCTGCCGCCAACACAACCAGTAATCCCCTATTATCACAGCCTCGCCCGCCTCGCCCCTCTCCTCTCAATCTAGTTCTGAGTGCTATAGCAGCAAGAACTAGAATCTATTTGCGGAAGCAAATGAAGTGAAATTTACCTCTGTAAAAATGCAATCCCGGGTGAAATTACCTAAAAAGATGCACACATTTACCAAAAGTTCTAGCGTTAGCGGTGTCATAAAAAAACAACCGTTTTGGGTTTCGCTCTGATGGTCTTAAACATAAAATGATTGAACGTAAATGGTTAATAGGAAGGAATAGTCTTGGCTAGGTACATTCGACTCTACAAAACACCAGAGACTGAAGATAGCGTAACAATGGGTTTTTCTAGCGGCATAGGCGCTGCTGCCTACGACGAAAACCTTCATACCTGGCTGCGGCGGCAAGGTTACAAAGTTACCGAAGAGTCACTTGCTTACAGAGCCAGCCACAGATATCTTGAAAACCCTACAAATATGATCGCATCAGCCAATCCTGATCTCCCCTTAAGCGAGAAAGCAAGGAGAGTGATTAGCGCACTTTCTTACAACCATATCCCAGATATTTCGGCAAGGCACTTAGCTGGTATCGCCATACCAGAAGAGTCAGTTTCTGCAACGCATTTACAAGTTAAACCAGATCTTTCTACTGAACATCTGCGCCCGCTAGCAAAAGAACTCGCCGTGACAAAGGCAATTCGAGATCATGGTCTGAGACAGCACTACTTTATCGACAACAGACGTATTGCAGCCGAGCCATACAGTTATGGGCCTCACAACCTCATAGCTGCTTGGTCTATACCGCCAAATATCATACTACCCTCCCATGTTCTTCGTTTTGAGGTCGGCTAAGTAGCCCGGTAGAGTCAGAGGATAAAATTAAACTGTAATCTGTATGTGGCATTTTAAGGCACAGTCGCTCCTTACTATCTTCAACTCGTTTCAGAATAAAAGTATCATACCAATGTCTCGCATCCGGCTTCGAACGTCTAATCTCCAAGTGAAGTGAAATTCACCGAAGTTAAAAGTAGACCCCAAGTGAAATTTGTTAATCTTCAACAGTGGGTTTGTCGAGCAGGAGTGGTTCTACGCTGGCAGTTGTGTCGGCTATTTTCACGACGTCTTTGTCCATGCGACCAAGCGATTTGTGGGCGGCATTGAAATGGTTGATGGTCGTGCCGAGCGAGTTACCGAGCTTCTGCATGTATGTGTCGTGAGCTGCGATGTGCTTGCCGAGTTCGGCGACGCGTTTTTGAATGTCTTTGGCCTGCTCTTCAATTTGCAAACTCTTAAGCCCCTGCAGCACCGTCTGCAAGTATGCGAGTAGCGTGGTAGGGCTAACGATGATGACTTTTTTGTCGATAAACGCGTACTCTATGAGGTCGCGGGCGTTGGTGCCGGTTGCACCCACGTTATTGACCAGCAGGTCATAGTAAATCGCCTCAGAGGGGATGAACATAAAGGCGTAGTCCAGCGTGTCCTCGCGCGGGCGAATGTATTTGCTTGTCTCGTCGATACGGTTTTTGAGGTCTGCCTTAAAGGTTTTTACCAGATTTTCCCGCTGCGTTTTGTCTTTTTCCTCGATAAGGCGGTTGTAGTTCTCTAAGCTAAATTTGCTATCGATGGGTAGCAATCGACCCTTGTCGAGCTTGATGACGGCATCGACAATTTCGCCGTCTTTGAACCGATACTGGAGCTCATAGATGTGCGGCGGCAGTACGTTGCCGAGCACGGTGTCGAGGTAATATTCGCCCAGTCCGCCGCGCTGCTTGGGGTTTTGCAGCACGTTTTGCAGGGTCTTGAGCTCATCTGCCACGTCAGAGACGCGCTTGTTGCTGTCTTTGAGCTCGGTCAGGTTGCGGGTAATGTCGGCGATGATCTTGTTTGTCTCGGCTGATTGTTTTTGCAAGCTGCCCATCATCATCGCCTGTGACTTGTCCAGCCGGTCGCTCACCTGCGCCTGCATGTGGTCTTTGAGCTTAGCGATGTCTTCGCTAAGACCGCGCAGGTCTTCTTTGAGCAACAGCGTGCTTTCAGTGCTATTTCCGCCATTTTTCTTAAGCAGCAAATAAACAATGGCGAATGCCATCACTAATATGAGTCCGATTAAGATCGATACCGCTTCCATGCTGCTATTGTACCACTTGGGCTACGCGAGGCGCGTTACGAAATACATGGCGGTGGCACCGACGATGGTGAGCACAATGGTCGTGTACGATGACCGCTTGCTATGCGCTTCAGGCAAAATCTCTGCCGCCGCGATGTAGAGCAAAAAGCCGGCAAAAAACGACAGATAAAACACGGTCAGCTTGTCACTCACCGAAATGAGGTAGCTCAGCGTCACACCCAGGACTGGCGCAAGCGCATTTATGCGCAGCATTGCCTTTGCGCGCGCGCGGTTGTTTTTGTGTAGCAGCATTAGGTTAACTGTATTTAACCCGTCTGAAAAGCTATGTGCTACAACCGCTGCCGCGACAGCAGCCCCTACGACAGGGTTAGTTTGAAAAGCTAGGCCAATGCCAAAGCCGTCGAGCAAACTGTGACCCGCAAGCGCCAGAGCACTTGCCCACCCCACATGCGGGTGGTGATGGTCACCGTACTGCGACTCGTCGGCGTGATTTATGAGAATGCTTTTTTCTATAATGTGGAAGAGTAAAAAGCCAACCATCAGGGCAATCATGGCGGTCGTGATGGCCAGGTTTTGCTCGTGCGCAAGCTCGACTATCTCTGGTAACAGGCCAAAGACGACTACACCCATCACGATTCCGGCGGTCAGCCCGAGCAATCTCGAAAGCTTATCTTGGTTCTTGAGGGCAACGCTGCCGCCGAGCAGACTCGCACACATCGCTGCTACTGCTAGTAGAAATACCATATCCTTGATAGTATTTTACCGGACGTATTTTTGCAAAAGTGTCGCAAAAAATGCTATGATTGCAACATGAGTGCCCAAGAAATCTTTGAAAAAACCCTGCTCGACAACAATCAGAGCCTGACCAAACCCCGGCAAGCCGTCTTTACCGCACTCGGCCACCACCGTAGCCTGACCCTGCGTGAAATAGTCGCTGAGACCAAAGACTTTGATCGCTCCAGCATCTACCGCACGCTAGATTTGTTTGAAAAGCTAAGCATAGTGGTGCGAATCCCGCAGGGGTTTAAGCACCGTTTTGAGCTCGGCGAAGACTACCATGAGCATCATCACCACGCTACGTGCAGCCGCTGCGGCGCCAGTATCGCCCTGCCCGAAGACGAACTGCTCGAAGATCGCTTGCGGGCAATTGCCGCCCAGCGCCGCTTTACTCTCAACTCTCATCAAATCGAGCTCATCGGCACCTGCGAGAGCTGCGGCTAAATGTAATCGCACCTGGCTAAAAACCATGAGGGGGTTTTAGCTAAGTCTTAAAACAATTTTAAAAGGGCCGGTACTTTCGGCCCTTTTCGTGGAAAATTCTATTTCCACTTTCATAGTACGCGTACGCAGGTATGATGTATGTAATCATTATCACTGACATCCATACCAGTGGTGATTTGCCAGTCGCAAGTCATTTGTAAGCTTTCTTATAGCTTCATTTTCATGGGTCGCTTAGACTG
>Ga0075152_10003867_pt1 | contig 10381 bp, 8 predicted proteins | sample JI61114C2DNA_FD_70964 | JGI IMG/M metagenome (GOLD analysis project Ga0075152, IMG submission 70964) | Wastewater effluent complex algal communities from Wisconsin, to seasonally profile nutrient transformation and Carbon sequestration -... | ecosystem: Engineered > WWTP > Effluent > Algae...
TAACTTAATTTGGGAATGAAGTCAAAAACAAGGGTAGGGCTGTAATAAAATGATTAAACGGTGTCAATCCGCCAAGCGCAGCTGAAGGACCCAGGTCTTTAGAGGAGGATCTTGACTTAAAGGTGAGGAAACTCTGGGCTTGAAACCGAAACTTAAAGAACTGGATTCTTCGTTTCACTCAGAATTGACGTTAAGAATAAAGTCACTTCGTTCCTTCGGGATGACTTCCAAAAAAATATTTAATGATCAAGTTGCTTCCTAACCGCCCAGAAGGACGCATCCTACAACTTCCTCAAAGCCTCAAAATTACCAGAAGTAATCGCCTTCAAATTTTCGGTGATTTTTTCTATCGGCCAGTTCCACCAAGCCAATTGCATCAGAAAATCTATTTGCTCATCGCTAAATCTTTGACGGATTAATTTCGCCGGATTCCCGCCAACAACTGTGTAAGGCGCCACATCTTTTGTAATGAGTGCATTTGTTCCGATAATAGCCCCATCTCCAATTTTAATCCCTGACATAATAGTGGCAGAGTTTCCAATCCAGACATCATTGCCAATCATTGTATCACCTTTACTAATGGCATTCCTTGGCGCATCTGCCCAAGATTTTCCAAAAACTTTAAAAGGATATGTAGAAATTCCATCCATTGAATGATTGGCCGCATTCATTATAAAACGTGCTCCCATAGCAATTTGACAAAATTTACCAATAATTAGTTTGTCTTCCATAAAATCAAAAAGATATAACACATTCTTTTTAAAATTATGAACATCCTGGGCATCATCATAATAAGTGTAATCTCCTACAATAATTTGGGGATTATCAATAATATTTTTCAAAAAGCACGTACTGTTCCAATTCTCAATTGGGTACAAAGCACTTGGATCGGGATGGATAGTTTTGTTTTGCATAAGATCTTTATAATTATTCTACATCAAAAAATTCTTTAATTTTTTCCTTATCCTGAGGCGTTAAATTCATTTTAAATTGGTAAATTTCTCGTTTATCATAGCTCTCAGGTTTAAATTCCCATGTTTTATCTTTAGTCTTTAATATAACCATTTTAGCGGGATCGTAACCACCTGGAATATTCCCTTCAGGGATTATATCACCATTTCTAAGACCGGCTTTGTAAGCATTGCTCTTTTCATTAATATTTTTTATCAGGTCCTGCTTAATAAAAATTTCTTTATCGAATCCCAGCTCGTAAGTACCAGTAGTTATTTTTTCAATCGGTAGCTCCTCGATCAAATCAGCTAGATCAATTGTAGCTCCTTGCTCAATAAATTTAACAAATTCGGCGTCAATTGGCTTTGCTGTATATTGATTTACAATGCGCTTAAATTCATCTGCCGAAAAATCATGCTCTTTGGCTTGTTTGAATAAATCAAGCATCACATCATCTAAAGAATGATCGGCGCCATTTTCTGTGATTAAATGATTTAAATAAATCGCAAAGACAAAACCTCGATAATAAGGTAATTTCTGCATATGTTCATCATTCCAAAAATCTTGCTTAACCCTTGTATTTTGCTCACTTATTACCGGTGATAAATAATAGTCTTTTAGTAATTGATTGACTTCACGAACGAATTCCTCTACCGATATTCCTCCTGACTTAAGCGCAATAACCCTTGTATAATATTCGGTAAAACCTTCACTCCACCAATAATTTAATGCGGCATTTTCGTTATTATTTCGAATTTTACCTCCCAGCCAATTATGCAAATGCTCATGAGCAAACAAAATATAGTAATCAATTTTATCCATTTTTTTTGGTAAATAAGCAGTAAAACTATTAGTCAATCCCGTGCCGCCCATTGAACTAGGCTTATCACCTTCGATCAAACTTATAGCATAATAGGGAAAATCAAAATCGTTAAAAAATAACCGCTGACTTTGGATAATCTCACTTATGGATAAAATAATATCCTCATCTTTCATATCAAATTCACCATATAGCGATAAATATACGGGGCTATGTTTATTGGCAATCTGATGCATACGCACTTGACCTGCAACATAAATAGCATGCAAAAATTTAGGAGCAGTAGCAATGAACTTTAAAGCTTTGGCTTCTCCATAACTAGATATCGTGCTCCAGTTTTCAGGAAAATTTTCCCAGGTTATGCCCCACTGAATTTGCTCGGTATTTTCCAAGTCAGGAGTAGCAAAAAGACCGTAGCCTGGAGAGTGAATTAGATCGTTTCGAATAATAGCTTCATGAACGTCCGAAGGATTGCCTTGCTTTTGGCTTATTTCATAACTGATTCTAACACTATCAGTTTTAGGCACAGCCGAGATAATAATTTGATCATCCTTTTTTTGCAAGCTAGCCTCGCTTACCGGATAAAGAAGCTGAATATTTTTTATTTGCTTGGCATACTCCCCGTCTGCCCAATGACTTGGTAAATCAACTATTATTTTATCTGTTATTTCTCCTTTTATTTCCATTTCCACTTTTATGGTAGGAATCACTACATTAGGTAAAAGCTTGATAGTGTAATGAACCTCAGAATAGTTATTGGCATAACTTAAGACAGGAATAAAAAATAAGGTGAATAGCAAAAGTAAGAGATAATTTTTCATTACCATTGACTAACCCTCCACCACAAAATCAAAATACGTATCCGGGTAAGGTTCATTCTGCAGCGTAAAATGCCACCATTCTTCATCGTGCACTTTAAAGCCATACTGCGCCATTGTATCTTGCAAAAATTTACGCATCCGATTCTGCTCTTCGCTCACTAGCTTACTATCAGGCCGTGAAACCAAATGGAATAAGTCAAAACTTGATCCCATATCGACTGTATTATCATCTAAAAAAGGAATTTCCTCGCCGTTATTTAGTTTGCGCTTTGAAAAAACTATCGGTTTTAAATGTTCATCAGCCTTAATAAGCGTTAAGTCAAAAGTACTTCCTCTGGTATGGGTCGAATACTCAGCAGCAATATAGCCTAATTTAAAAAGCTCTTTTTTCTCATAAGTAGGATAATAATATGATTTTGCCACATCATCATTTATATCCTCGCCCCATTTTGTGAAATCATCGGTTGATATACTAGACCTATAACCATCATATACGACAATTTTATAACCTTGTTTTTTGAAATCATCATTGGCTTTTTTTAATTTCTCCGCCGCTTGCTTGGTACAAACCACTTTATTTACTTTATAACCATCAACAGGCCTGCCTAAAAAATTCTGATCTCCCGAGTAACGCACATTTTCTATAATCGAAGAGTCGATACCGGATAAAAAGACAAAATCTTCAGGTAATTTATTATTCATATTAGCATAGACATTAGTTGTTATTAACAGCCATATTAGACCGCAGATTCGCGTAATTTTCAATAGACTTCTCTTCATTAAAACGCACCTCAAACACCAAAAAACATCATCAATCTGTTTCTGACTTCTTCGGCAGCATTTTCAGCTAAGATAGCAATCGATTCTTGCCTGAGCACTGTGTTTGAATATAGTGTAAAATTTACGCTATAAGAATTCATTTTTATGAAGTTACCACCAAATACAACCTTCAAAGTTTGCTTGTCAATCAGCTGGTAATTAACTGAAATATTTTGCGTTTCGCGTAAAATATCAGAGTTTGGTTGAATTATATTATATGATTTTGAAAAAGATAGGGTCGTATTTAATATATATTTTGGCGCGGTGGAAGGTGGCAAGATACTCTTTAAATGATTGTAAAAATAAGTGCCATCAATGCTAGAAATAGGCGTTATCTCAATGGAAGATAAAATATGAGTATTATCATCATTTTCTACCTTATAAGCAGGGCGAAATCCGCACGCAGATAACACGGTCAATAAAATTATAAATAATGAGATTCTAAACATATGTTTTGGGAAGATTGTAGTTTAAACATAGTAGTGAAGTAACCGACATCCGCCGGGTGTCCGTAAGGGGCCGGCGACCGTCATCCCGAGGAGGCCAAAGGTCGACCGTCAGAATCCAGACTTGCTTGGCTTGCCCCTAAGAAAGACTCGATCCTCAGAGGTCGCTGGCGGATGACGACTACCATACTCAATTTCTCCATTCAATACTTCTACGCCCCTTCATCCTCATTGGCAACCGGCGCCACCCCAGCAGGGCCTCTTTTTACATGCACTTTTTTGCGATTAATCCTTTTGCGCGCTCGGTTATTATTACCAGCTCCAGCAACCTTATCTGCCTGCTGTTCTTGCGCCACATCCACAACTTCAGCCTTTGCTTCAATCTTAACTTCTACAGACTCTTCTGTAACAGCGACTTCCACTGGGGCAACTACCGATTCCGCCGTCTGATTTCCAGCATTTTGACGTTTTTTTCGCTTATTACGGTTATTCGATTTTGGCTTTTTAGCCTCTTGCAATTCCATGATTTCAACTGATTCATGCTCTGCATCAGCAACATCCCCAAGCGCCGGTTGCTTTGTAGCGCTTTCTGTTTTATTTTTTTCAGATAATCTGATTTTTTCGATAGAATAGCTGTCAGAAGTGGCGTCTCTATCAATATTAAGGTTCAGTTTAATGGAATATTTCTTTTCAATAAAAGCAATTTCTTCTCTCTTATTATTAAGCAAATAGAGCATTGAAGATGCAATCCCGTATACATTTACGATATCGTAATTATTATTATAAATCTCGTTTTCAATGGTGCGAAGAATCAGCATAGAGTTAGACTCATCGGCACGCACAACCCCTTTTCCGCTACAATGAGTGCAAATATTGGAGTTAATTTCAAGGAACGAGGGACGCAAACGCTGACGGGACATTTCCAGCAATCCAAACGAACTAATATTTGCTGTTTGAATTCTTGCTTTATCTTTACTCAAGAATTCACGCAAAGTTCTTTCAACAATTTTGCGATTTCTAGTATCTGCCATGTCAATAAAATCAAGTACAAGCAGTCCTGATAAATCTCTGAGTCTTACTTGTCTTGCTATTTCGCGCGCAGCTTCTAGATTAGTCTTCAGGGCCATTTCTTCGATGTTGCGCTCAGATGTAGCGCGTCCAGAGTTTACATCTATTGAAATCAGAGCTTCCGTTGGATTAATGACGATATAACCACCCGATGGCAATTGCACGATTGGTTGATACAATTTTGTTAGTTGATCCTCAACACCAAATTTGGTAAAAATTGGTGTTGTGCCCTTATATTCTTTTACGGAATTTAGGCCGCCTGGCATCATTTCCTTCATAAATTTCACGCAAGCATTATAGGCTTCGGCTCCCTGAACAGTTACCTCTTTTACATTGCGATCGAATAAATCTCTAATAGTTTTAAGAATTAACCCTTCTTCTTGATGAATAAAAGATGGAGCTTTTGCTTTCAGAGTTGCTTCTCTGATTCGGTTCCATAATTTAGCTAAATACTCATAATCCTTTTTTATATCAAGGGAAGTGTGACCCGCGCCCGCTGTTCTTGCTATCACGCTTGAACTTTCTTTATTCCTACCGACATTTAGGCTATTGATAATATCTTTTAGTCTTTTTCTTTCTTCATAACTCGAAATCTTACGAGAAATTCCATTTTGCGAAGGTTTGTTAGGCATTAAAACACAATATTTGCCAGCTAGAGAAATATATGTTGTGAGTGATGCTCCTTTATTTCCGCGCTCTTCTTTTGTGACTTGTACTAGAAAAATCTGACCTTTTTTAATAACTTCTTGAATTTTATAGTCTTTGCGCGCATCGCTGTGAGCATCTTCTTTAGAAAAACTTTCTATTTCGTTTTCTTCTGCTTCCATGTCAAAATCTGATGGAATTTTCTCATCAACTAATTTTTCTATTTTTTTGATGTCAATTTCATCGCTATCAGCAAGATAACTATTCGTATTTTGTTGCTTCTTCAGGGCCAAATCGTCATTAGTGATTTCTGGAGGAGTTAGCTCATGCCAAGAAGGAGCCTGCGCATCCTTGTCCTGCGTTAGAGTGTTATAATAATCAGGATGTATTTCACTAAATGGTAAAAACCCACCCTTGTCGTCTCCATAATCTACAAAAGCTGCTTGCAGGGCTGGTTCAACTCTTGTTACTTTAGCAAGATATATGTTACCCTTAATTTGTTTTTTATTGACCGAACTATACTCGGTATCATCTATATTATTATTCTTATCAAGCAAAACAACCCTAGTTTCCGTAGGGAAATTTGCATCTATTAAAATTCTTTTTTTCATATTACACTATATTTGTTCAATTCTTTATATTTGTCACCCGCGATGGAGCGCGGGCTCCATTGGGGCAACCACAGGGGCTGAAACGCACCATAAAATCCCGCATCGCCCCATAGACTCCTCGGGATGACGGTTTTTCCCCACACATACTTTTATGTCACGGAATTTTGAAATAAACTCAAAACGGAGAACCTTTTTCCTTCAAAACTATGCCAGACCTAATAAAAATTTATATACTACCATATATGTTTTAGCAAATAAATTTTATGAAAACAAAGATTAATTATAAGGCTCTAATTCCTTATTTTCTCTGCACAATGACATATTCATTCGCCGCAATAATGAACGCTGGGCTTATGGAGCATGTTTTTGTTTTGAAGGAATTGTCTTATAATGATCTTGAGAAGATATATTATTACGACATATTAGGCTATATTTTTGGTGCTTTTGCTTTACTAATTTGCAATAATTACTTCACTCTTCGCAAGATTGTGATTTTTAATTTACTGATCTATACTTTAAGCGTATTTGCCTTAAGTTTTATTGCTTTAAATCCGAAACTTACTGCTATCTATTCCATGGTTTACTCGGGCACTGATGTAATAATTGTTACTATTTTACTATGTTATATCTTTAACGATAAAAAAATAATCAATATTGATGTTTTAAGTCTTTTTTTCTTAAGTATAGCAACGGCATATTTTTTGGTTGAATTTTGCTTATCTCATAATCCTTATCAAGCAGATTTAACTGATATAAATTTAACACGTAATTTAGTAATTTTAAACATCATTCCTATAGCAATATTTTTATTCATATTTATTTTCGCCGACAACTTTAACTCATCAACACAAAACAAAAATACCGGTAGCCTTTCTATTTTAAAAAATATCGAACTCGAATTGCTATCATCTTTTGTTATTTTTTATATTTTAATGACCATTTTTTGGGGTTATGAAGTATATGCACTTACTGACTCCTTGCTCATGATTTCAGTTTCCGACACAAAATATTATATTTTCATTGCCATGCTTGCAACTTCAACACTTGCCCCAAGATTTATCTTCAAATACAACCCTCATAAAATAAATATCCTAAGCATTTTATGCTTGCTATTACTGTTCCTTTCAATGCCATTTTGGGGGATTAGTTTCTTTCTGGACTCTATTTGCTGGTTCCTTATAGGAATTATATTATACATGTATTTTTGGTCTAATTTATTTATTTTAGCCGAAAAATTCGAATCTGCTAATCTACAGTTAACGATTATATTATACACATTAGCTGCCTCTATAGGTTATTATTGTGGCTATTTAACTATAGAAATTACAGAAGATACTATTGGCGAGAAGAGTTTTTTGATTTCTATTTGTTTTGTATTGTTCGTTTTGCTTGGTTATTATCTATATTTATATAAAAAGAATAATTTAAAAGAATGGTAGGATGCTGTCATTGCGAGGAGCATTAGCGACGTGGCAACCCCCTGCCTCATGAGATCCCCACGTCGGCCTAGGGCCTCCTCGGGATAACGGTCCTCGCCCCACCCCTTAACAAAAAGAATAAAAAATGGCTCATATTTCCAGCGATGAAGTACTAGAAAACGTAAGAAAAGCAAGCGTTTATTATCAAGAAATAATGTTGCAATTGATGCAAAATTCATCAATGCAAATGCCTACCGACTTCTATGACAACGAAAAATCTCAAGAAATAGCTAGTAAAGTAGTTGAGCAATTTTTTGAGCATCCGGAAAAATTTACCCACATAAATTTGACCTATATCAAAGAGTTGCAAAATTTAATAGCCGATTCAGTAGCAAAATTTACCGGGGGAAAATCAGAAGACCCCAAAGGCGAGGAACCTTTCTTTGACAAAAGATTTAAAGACCCGGCGTGGGGGCAAAGTATTTATTTTGATTTTATCAGAAAATACTACATGCTCTCCGCCGATTGGATGAAAAATACTGTCCGGCAATATGATCTAGATATTGATGGCAAGAGGTTTTTAGAATTCACGGCCAACCAATTTATTGATGCTCTTTCGCCTTCTAATTTCCTTTTCAGCAACCCGGAAGTAATACGCGAATCACTTGAATCAGGTATGAGCAATATTGCAAAAGGAATGCAAAATTTCTTGGATGATATCAAAAAGTCTGGTGGTTTAATTAATATATCAACTACTGATAAATCATCTTTTCATATAGGCAAAAACTTGGCCACTACCGAAGGAAAAGTTGTTTTTCAAAACGAGTTAATACAATTAATTTGCTACAAACCTAAAGAAAAAACCCATGCTATGCCTTTATTTATCCTACCTCCCTGGATTAATAAATACTATATTTTAGATTTATCAGAAAATAATTCAATGATTAAATTTCTGGTAGATAATAACTTTCAAGTATTCCTTGTCTCTTGGATTAATCCTGGCAAAAAACTGTCTCACAAAAAATTTGAAGATTATTTGCAGGAGGGAGTGATCGGGCCTCTTGAGTTTATCAAAACACTAGGGTTTGACAAGGTTAATGCCCTTGGATACTGCATAGGTGGTACCTTGCTCTCTATTGCTTTGTCGTATTATAAGGGTCTGCGCCATCCCAGACATAAAGACCGTCATCCCGCGCCGCAGGACCCGGGATCCAGCTTCTTAAATGCACCCCCTGGTCCTGCAGCCCGGGATGACGCTCCAATAAACAGCGCGACTTTCCTAACCACCTTGGTAGATTTTGCAAATCCCGGAGAAATCGGAGCGCTGATTAATAAATCAACTATTGATTATATAGAAAAACAGGTTACTGAAACTGGATATTTGGATGGTAAATATTTATCAAACAGTTTCAGTTTAATTAGAGCAAATGACTTAGTATGGTCGTATTTTGTAAATAATTACTTGCTTGGTAAATCACCCGCGGCTTTTGATATATTATACTGGAATTCAGATGGAACAAATTTACCGGCAACCATGTACATTTATTACTTAAAAAATATGTATATTGATAATTTGCTCAAAAATCCGGACGCACTTGAAATGTTAGGCGTAAAGATAAACATGACGAATGTTGATGTTCCTAGCTTTTCACTAGCCGCCAAAAGCGACCATATCGCTCTTTGGCAGTCAGTATATGACGGAGTCAAATTATTTCGCGGGGATAGAACTTTTTGCCTAACAGACGCAGGTCACGTAGCGGGGGTAGTGAATCCACCGATTAGCAAAAAATACTCACATAGACTTAGTAACAAAATTGAAAATAATTCAAATGATTGGCTCAGTAACGCCACTTTGCACGAAGGTTCATGGTGGAATAGTTGGAGGGAATGGTTAGTTGCTAGAAGCGGTAAATTACAGAAATCGATGAACTACAAAGCGCTTCCCATGATTGAAGAAGCGCCAGGTAGTTATGTTAGGGGGTGAGAGGGATTGCTTGGGCGTCCAAAACTCGTCATCCGCCAGCGGCAGCGAAGTAACCAGGGCTAATTAATGACGACCCTCTGGCTCCCCACATTAGCGGAGACCCAGAAAAACTACCAGCCAAAATATATGTCGTATTTATCATTAGTTGTTTGGGTACTTGTTTCACCACTTGTGAGTATTTCTTCATTGCTACCTGAGGAACTAAAATCATATAGATCACCAAAGTCTTCTTCTGGATTGTTAGCATCGTTCTGTTGACTCTCAACATCAGATTCTTTGTTAGACATGTACAGCAGCTCCCAATACTCATCTGAACTTATTTTTTCTTTATTCAGATATATTCCTTCGTCCTGTTGCACTAATTTTAGAACTTTTTCGCCAAATTTATCTTTTTCAAAGCCCATTTTTGTTGGTTTACGAAATTCAATCATTTTTACCAAATCTGAATATGTTGTTATCTCAGTATTTGTCTGCTTTATTTGATTAAATATATTTTTTACTTTAATACGCACTTCCACTGCTTTATGAAATTCTTCTGTAGTTAACATACTTGGAGCTTGAACTGATATTGTTTCAGGTTGAAACAATACTTCTTCATCGTTTTCTATAACTTGGTTATTAATAAGCACTATTTTTTTCAGTGTTCTAAGCTGTTCCTGGTTTTTCATAATATTTACCTTATATTAAATTTGCTCTACGCCAATTCAAAAATGAAGTGCAACACTAAGCGAAATATTTAAAGATGAGATCTAGATAGAAAATAGATTTTAATTGAAGAAAATATTGACCAAGGTCAGA
>Ga0075152_10003868_pt1 | contig 10376 bp, 9 predicted proteins | sample JI61114C2DNA_FD_70964 | JGI IMG/M metagenome (GOLD analysis project Ga0075152, IMG submission 70964) | Wastewater effluent complex algal communities from Wisconsin, to seasonally profile nutrient transformation and Carbon sequestration -... | ecosystem: Engineered > WWTP > Effluent > Algae...
TCCAGGTAAATAAATACAAAGGCAAATTCCAAGGCGAAATGCAACCTACAACACCTAAAGGTTGGCGAAGTGTATAGTTGATTGCACCTTCTTCAATGAAATGTGATTCGCTGGAAAAATGCAAAATAGCGGTGCCGAAAAAATGAAAATTTGCTGCTGCACGTGGAATATCAACAGTTTTAGCAAGCTGTAATGGTTTGCCATTATCAATAGATTCTGCTAATGCTAATTTATCTAAATTGATTAAAATTAAATCAGCAATTCTTAATAGAATTTGAGAACGTTTTTCTGTTGTGCATGTTGACCAACTTGAAAATGCATTTGCAGCTGCTTTATAAGCCAATTCAACATCTTGTTCAGTTGAATCAGCCAGTTGTGCATATATTTCAGACGTTGCAGGATTTTTGACATCAATATATTGATTAGAAATTGGCGCAACTAATTCGCCGTTTATATAATTATGTATAGTTTTAGTTGACATGATTTTTTATTATAAACAAGCTGTTCGTCCACCATCAACAGGAACATTTATTCCATTAATATATGCTGCAGCTGGTGATGCTAAAAATGCAATTGCATTGGCAATTTCATTTGGTTCTGCAAAACGTTTTGCAGGAATTTCATCCAACATTTCGTTTTTTATTTCGTCAATTGATTTTCCTGATTTTGCTGCTTTATTTTCAAAAATTGTTTGTAAACGAATGGTGTTTGTTGCACCAGGCAAAATATTATTTACAGTGATACCAAATTGCGCAACTTCGCCAGCCAATGTTTTCGACCAGTTTGCAACCGCAGCACGAATGGTATTTGAAACGCCAAGTCCAGCAATTGGTTGTTTTACAGACGTAGAAATAATATTGATAATGCGTCCATATTTTTCTGCTTTCATTCCTGGAATAATTGCCTGCGCTAAAATATGATTGCAAATAAGATGGTTGTTGAACGCTGCAATAAATTCATCTGTTGTTGCAGAAGAAACTTGACCTGCTGCTGGACCACCAGTATTATTGATTAAAATATGAATCGGTGGATTTTTTTGTAAAAAAGTTTCTATGCTTTTTTTAAGATTTTCAGCGTCAGAAAAATCTGCAACAATATATTGGTGTTGTTGATGAAAAGCAGTGTTCAATTCTAATAATGTTGATTTTAATACATCTTCATTTCGAGCCAAAAGAATAATGGTAGCACCGAGTTTTGCTAACTCAATTGCTGCAGCTTTGCCAATACCTTGTGTACTTCCGCAAACTAATGCATATTTATTTTGAAGATTTAAATCCATGCTTTTTAGTAAAAATTATCTAAACAAATAAACAAAAAAAATAGTTGTTAAGCTAATTAAATTTTGCTTGAATTAGTAAGTCTAAATTTTTATTAAATTAATTGAAATAGGACAGGTCGTGATGGTGCTGCATCATTTTCGAATGCTGCTACTTGTAGATTTAGTAAATAAATTCCATCTTTTATTTCATCATTTATAAAAACTAATTCAGTTATGGTTCTGAAAGTATTTGTGTTTTCAGGATACTGCCAAAATGCATGATGCGCCAATAATTTTCCACCGTCTTGTTCTTTGTCCACACTTGGTGTATCTAACAAAACATGGTTGATTCCTTTTTCAATAATGTATTTCATCGCTTCTTCATCAATAAAAGCTGGATTAGTGTTGGAATAATTTTTAGTTTGTTTTTCATTAACATTAGAAAGCGTTCTGATAATAATTGCTTCTGTGGAATTGTTTTCCAAAAAAGGCTCCAATGTTTTTTTTGTAATGATAAAATCGTCATTTATTTCATCTGGTAAAACAGAAATTAATTGCGCAATAAAATGAAATTGCTTCAAACTATTATTGACAGAATATTCTTCTTTACTGATATGTCCAACACATTCAGTATGTGTTCCATGTCCGTGTGGATTGAAAAATACATTTCTGAAATTTACAGAGCCACCTTGTTTTACATCACCAATCCAATTGCCCATTTTTACTGGCTCAAACGTTGGTTCATCAACATACCATGCTTTCACACCACCAACTTTTATTGGTAATGAAATGTCAATTGGTTTAGATAAATCTACTTTGTAAGTTTGTTCGTTGTATTGAATAGAAGCAATCATAATTATAAGTTTTCATTGTTTCATTACTACATTATTTTATTATTTAATTACACATCATTTCCCCAATTTTCCAGTTCTTCTTTCGACCATAATTCTGGAAAGAAAATTCTGCGCTGATATTTTGGATGCATATACTTTTGCCATTCGCTGCCACCAGTTGCATCGCCATCGCCAATGTATTTTTTTGCTGCATTCAAATGTGCCATTACCCATTTTATATTTACGGTGTAATCGTAATGACGCATGGCTTTTACTAACTCATTATTTTGCTGATCTTCAATAGGTAATTGTTTAAATTTTGTCCAAAGATTTGTGGTGTTGTAATCTTTCATAAACGTGATAAATTCTTCTAAATAACGTTTGTCAAAATTGGATAACAACATACTTTTTTTACCAGTTTTATAATCTTTGCCAGCAGCTTGCCAATATAAATGTTCGTATGCGTGTTCAAATGGTGTGTTGCGATCAATGGTTGCTCTGAATCTGAAATCAATTAAATTAATTAATTCGGTAGATGCAAATTCAATTTTGCGATATTGTGCACTTTGGAAACCGCTGGCTGGTGTTAAGGTATTTCTGAATTTAAGATATTGTTCTCTTTCCATACCTTCTTTCATAATATCAAAAGATGATGAAAGCATATCAAAATATCTGCTAATTCTATTTAGATGTAAAGAGAATTTTTCAGTAGAAACAGTAGCTGATGATGCTACTTGTTCAATTTCCCATAAAATCATTTTAAACAACAACTCATTAATTTGGTGATACATAATGAAAATCATTTCATCAGGCAATTGTGTGCGCTGAATTTGTAAACCAAGTAATGCATCTACATTAATATAATTCCAATAGGTGATAGGTTCAGCATGTAACAAACCTAATAAATGTACATCAGCATCTTGTCCAATGGCTTTGTATTTTTCATCAATAGCATTTAAAATTTCTTCTCTATTCATTTTATGATTTTCAATAACCAAAATTAAACAAAATAAATTGAGATATTTTCTAATGAAAAGATAAAGTGCATGTAAAAAAATAAATTTTAGTCTATTGTATTTGTTGCATAATTCGGTTGCTTAGAATCATCATAATAGAATTGTTGTGCCCACATTCTATATTGGGCAACAGGACCATCGCCTTTGGCTAATATCGGTGGATCAATATAAATTTTGTTTTCCCAAATTTTAAAATCCTGACTCACGTCGTGGCAATAACCTTCAAACGTTTTTTTTAATACTAATTTTGTAGCAATCTCTTTTGGTACTATTTTTAACAAAGGTGAAATTTTTTCTTTGTTTTCTAGATTCTTAATGCTTGCACCAATAGTTAATTTTAGTTTGCCGTTGTCCTTAGGTGTTGGCAAAACAAAATTTCGCATTTTAAAATTTAGTTCAGGAATTTCAGCACTTACAAATGAATAACCTAAACCGTGTACATTCACATTAAATTCTGTTCGGATATTTTTTTTCTTTCCAACAAAATCAGCAATTCGGTGCATAGCATATTTGGCATATAAATAATGGTCGTGGCTTTCCATTTCGTGCAACGTTTCAACACCAGTATAACCATGAACAATAGAAAAATGACCAACATCTACGCTATTTTCTGTTGTTTCTTGTGGATGCGAATTCAAATCATATTCAGCAAATAATACTTCAGACCAGTCTGACCAGTCTTCCTGCGGCACAAACCAAGTTGGAGCATTATTTTTTTCGTCAAACCAAATTAAAATAAGATTGTTTTTTTCATCAGAAAAATACGTAGGTAATTTTAATTTAGAAGATGGTTTTGAACCATAACCAGTTGCTGTGCAATCACCTTTCGTATCAAAACAGAAATGATGAAACGGACATTTAATACTTTCACCTTCTACTTTTCCACCAAAGCCAAAATGGCCACCCATGTGAGGACAGTAAGGTTCTGTAATTGCTAATTTTCCCGATTCCGTCCTGAATAATATAATATCTTTTCCAGCAAATCGCTTCGTAATAATTTCTCCATTTTTAATTTCATTAGAATGTGCCACCATATACCAGCCATTTGGATATGGTTTTAATGGAATACGTTTGTAAGATGCCATTTTTGTAGATTTTTCAATAGTTATATTAGCAAATTTAATTAAAAACTATATTCCTTGGATACTAAAACTATATCGAAATTGATAACAAATACTTAACTAAACATTTTTAACAAACGTTTGTTATTTCAATGCATGCATTGTATTTTTAGTGTGATAAAAGGTATAGGTTATGAGTTATTGGTTATAAGGATTTGGTATTAATATTTTACAACCTAATCTCTATAGTTTAATAACATATAACTTATAACGACTAACATATAACTTATAACAATTAACTTTTAACTTAAACTAAAATGAGCGAAACATTATCAGAAGTAAAAAACTTATTGAAAGGTGGTGAATTCTTAGTAAAAGAAATGAACTACAACGACACGTTTACACCAGAAGATTTGAATGAAGAACAACACATGATTATCGATATGGTGACCACATTTATTGATACTGAAATTTTACCAGTATACGATAAAATTGAAAAACAAGAACCAGGTTTAACCGAATCTTTATTATTAAAAGCTGGTGAATTAGGATTACTTGGTTTAGCTATTCCTGAAGAATATGGTGGCTCAGGAAAAGATTTTAATACCAATTCTTTATTGGTTGAAAACATGGCGCGCGCAAGTTCATTTTCATTATCAGTTGGTGCACATATCGGAATCGGTACGTTGCCAATTGTATATTTCGGCAACGAGCAACAAAAAGCACACTACTTACCCAAATTAGCAACAGGCGAATTAAAAGCATCTTATTGCTTAACAGAACCAGGTTCTGGCTCTGATGCATTAGGCGCAAAAACAACTGCAATTTTAAACGCAGAAGGCACACATTATGTAGTAAACGGACAAAAAATGTGGATCACAAACGCAGGTTTTGCTGATGTTTACATTGTTTTCTGTCAAATTGATGGTGATAAATTTTCTGCATTAATTATCGATAGAAACTTAGAAGGATTTTCGTTAGGTGCTGAAGAAGCAAAAATGGGTATCAAAGGTTCGTCTACGCGTCAAGTATTTTTAGAAAACGTAAAAGTGCCGAAAGAAAATTTATTAGGCGAAATTGGTAAAGGTCATTTAATTGCATTCAATATTTTAAATGTTGGAAGATATAAATTAGCTGCAGGTGTTTTAGGCGGTTCAAAAGTTGCCTTAGAACAAGCTGCTACATACGCATTAGAACGTCAACAATTTAAAGTTCCAATTGCAACTTTTGGTGCTATACAATATAAATTGGCAGAAATGGCAACACGCATTTATGCATTACAAAGTGCTTGCTACCGTGCATCTGATGCAATTGACAATAAAGAAAAAGAATTGATGGCTTCTGGCATGCCTTATCAAGAAGCGATTATGAAAGCAGCAGAAGAATATGCAATTGAATGTTCGTTATTGAAATTCATCGGTTCTGAAGTATTGGATTATTGTGTAGATGAAAACGTGCAAGTACACGGTGGAATGGGTTACTCTGAAGAACTTGGTGCAGCGCGTGCATACAGAGACGCGCGTATCAACCGTATCTTTGAAGGTACCAACGAAATCAACCGTTTGCTTTCTGTTGATATGTTATTAAAACGAGCTATGTCTGGCAAAATTGATATGATGACAGCAGCAATGGCTGTACAAAAAGAATTAATGAGTGTTCCAGATATGAATGGTGATGATGATTCAACACCTTTAGCAACAGAAGCAAAAGCAGTAAGAAATGCTAAAAAAGCAATCTTAATGACTGCTGGTGCTGCAGCACAAAAATTGATGGCGAAATTAAAACACGAGCAAGAAATTTTGATGAACGTAGCAGATATGTTAGCTGCTGTTTACTCAATGGAATCTACTGTTTTACGTACTCAAAAATTAATTGCTATAAAAGGTGAAGCTGCTTGCGCAACGCAAATTGATATGACGAAAGTATTTATTTCAGATGCGTTGGAAAAATTAAATATAGATGGCAAACATGCGCTGCAATCATTTGCAGAAGGCGATGAATTACGCATTATGTTAATGGGTTTAAAACGTTACACAAAATACGAAACGATAAATACAAAAGATGCACGCAGAAGAATTGCTGCGAAAGTGTTGGAAGCAAAGAAATATAATTTCTAAGAACAACTAAATCTTTTCCAAAGTTTTAAACTTTGGAAAAGATAAACATTATAACGAAGGCATCGCTTAAGCGATGCCTTCGCTTTTTTGCCTATATCTGTCGAGTTGTGTTTGACTTACTTCTCCAAATGGAGAAGTTGGTTCCGACAAAGTAGGAATCGGATGAGGTCTTTTTAATTATTCAGCACTGGTTCCATCGCCACTACCACCACCATTGGTATTTGGAAAAAACTGTTTTAACTCTTCTACCTTTTCTGAAAAACCTGGTGCTTTAGTGCTTGCTTTATATTTGCTATATCTATAATCATCCAAACCATCTTGAAAGTTATCAAAATCATGTACAATTTTAAAATCGCTAAACATGCGTGTTATCGTTGCAATTCTGTCCAATCGTGTATCTGCAAATATTCTGTCTTGATAATCTGCTTCAAACTCTACCCAATCCACATCAGGGCTTGCTAAGGTTGGCTGCGTTTGGTAATACTCACGGTCTTTATTAACAAACAGCTTATTGGCTTCATTTACGCTCCCAAACTTATTGCGTTCTTCTGCGTTCAGGTTTATGGTAACCGCTAAAATCTGAGTTTCAATGGTTGTTAATGCAGCATCGATAGCTGTTTTTTGTGCTGCTGTAAGGTGCAGTCTACCTAAATTTGTTACTGGCATACTATTTTAATTTTTATTAGTATTAAACATAGTTAATATAATCAACTATAAATAGTTAAATTATCTAAAATAAATATCCGTTTTAGTTAATAAATATAAACTACCAATATTTACTTTAAAACTTTAGGTGGTGAACTTAAAATTTTAGGTGTTATTCCTAAAGTTTTAGCTTTGTTACCTAAAATTTTAACCTATATAACGTAAAATTTTAGGTTGCGTATCTAAAGTTTTAATCCAATCACATAAAATTTTAGTGAATTTTAGATTAAAGTGGGAATTTGTATTAATATTTAGAGTAAAAGTGGGAATTGTGGCAAATCTGTAATTTCCCCATCTGAGCAACCTGTTTGTAAAAAAAAGTAACACACAAAAATACAGCGCCGTAGGTGCGGAACTAATGTTGCATAACTACGGCATGCTTGGCTTCATCTCATTTTGGTTACAAACATATTGCACCTACGGCGCAAAACATACATGACTTTATGTTTTGTCTAATACTTCTGGCTTGGATATTTGTGAATAGAAAACTATATTTGAATGAATTGAAAATAATAAGCAAATCTTGATATTTCAAATGAGACATTTATTGAAAATTATAATTGTACTATTTTCTATAATATTGACTAGTTGTGGAACACATGGACATATAGAATCTTTCTACATGGATTATACAAAAGAGGAAATAACAAGTATAGTTGATGATTTTTTGATAGGTAACCCAAATTATTACGAAGATGCATATGATTATTATCCAGATTGGGTTCATATTAAGATTCCAAAAACAGGTGAAAGGTTTGCATTTAGAATCGGGCAAATAGATGAAAAAGCAGAAATAGATCTTATACTCGCAAATCTAATAGATGATTATCCAAAGAAATATTTTGAATTAAGTCAAGATGAAAAAAGAAAATTAATAAAGAGTTTTAAAATTAATTTTATTGACAAGTTAAAAGACATCAAGCCTCATAATATTAATTTAGTTATGAGTCCATTTATACTGTCATGCAATATTGGAATGGATACTGTATGTTGGCCTGATTATTTTATAAAAAAAGATACATTTATCTCTTATCCATTGCCAAAAGAAATAGATAGTACTAATATTGATTATTTTGAAGACTTGGTGAAATTATTTTCTACTGATGAAAAAATGAACATAGAAATTAATCAATGTTGCAATGTGTTTAGAATAAATAATGAATATAGTGGTTATATTGATGATAGTATTCGTGTAATAGCATACTATAGAAGAGTTGGAGAAAATAAAAAATATTCAATAATCTTTAATAATGAAAAATGGTTGAAATATACAGATAAAAACAATCAACTTAAAAGAAAAACATCATATAAAGACAAGCGCTCTAAGAATATTAAAGAAAATAGATACGAAACAGAAGTTTTCTTAAAGACTTCAGAAGAATTTTGGATGTTAAATAATTCCAAATTAGATACCAGTAGAATGGTGAGAAATTAGATATTTAAATCATAAGAATCACACCAACCACAGTTCAGACAAATCAACAACCAAAACTTTTGTTCAAAACTAAACAAATCAACATTTTTAAAACCTTGATGGTTTTGTTACCTTTGCAACGCAATGGAAAATTTCATCGTTTCGGCTCGTAAATATCGACCATCCAAATTTTTGGATGTTGTCGGTCAGGAACAAGTGTCTGATACGCTGAAAAAAGCATTGTCCACTGGTAAATTGGCGCAATCGTTCTTATTTTGCGGTCCACGTGGTGTTGGTAAAACCACCTGCGCGCGTATTTTGGCAAAAGCCATCAACTGCGAAAATCCGAGTGCCGATTTTGAGCCGTGCAACGAATGCAACTCTTGCGTTTCATTCAATCAAAATGCATCTTTTAATATTTTTGAATTAGATGCTGCGTCTAATAATAGTGTTGATGATATTCGTACGTTGGTTGACCAAGTGCGTTTTGCTCCACAAAGCGGAAAATACAAAGTGTATATCATTGATGAGGTTCACATGTTGTCTTCAGGTGCGTTTAATGCATTTTTGAAAACACTGGAAGAACCACCAAGCTATGCTATTTTTATTTTAGCAACTACAGAGAAGCATAAAATTATTCCAACGATTTTATCGCGTTGCCAGATTTTCGATTTTAGAAGAATTTCTGATAAAGACATCGTAAAACAATTGCAAAAAATTTGCGAAAGTGAAGGTGTTTCGGCTGAGCCGTCTGCATTGCATGTGATTGCGCAAAAAGCCGATGGTGGTTTGCGTGATGCGTTGTCGCTGTTTGATAAAATTGTGAGCTACGCAGGAAAAAAAGTTACGTATCAAGATGTAATCACCAATTTAAATATTTTGGATTTTGAGTATTACTTCAAAATAACAGAATATTTTATGACGGAAGATTCGGCTGCTGTGTTGAATGCATACAACGAAATTGTAAACAATGGTTTTGATGGTGAAATGTTTTTAGTTGGAATGGCTGAACATTTCCGTAATTTATTGATTTGTAAAGACGAAAAAACAACACATTTATTAGAAGCAGCCGATGATATAAAAGATAAATATTTTCAGCAGGCAAACTTGGTGAATGATACTTTTTTATTGAATGCTTTAACTGCCATCAATAAATGCGACATCGAATATAAAACGGCAAAAAACAAACGCTTGTTGGTTGAATTGGCTTTGTTGAAAATCTGTTTCTTAAACACACAAATAGAAAACACGCTTTCTATTTTGCTTGGTGAAAAAAAAAACTAAAAGCACTACTTCAATTTTATAAAGAAAAAAAAGACCAGCAAAAGTATGGTATTCAATTAGCTGATGAAGATTTGTTTTTTTCTGAAATAAAAACTGTTGAAGTTGCGAAACCGACAATAAATACTAATGTTTCCACGCAAGAATCTGAAAAAGCAATTATTCACGAAGTTATTGTTGAAGAAAAAATACTAACGACTCACGACTCACGACTAACGACACCTAAACCAAAGCGCGAACTTCCAAAATCTTCTTCTATTGGAAATATGTTGAAAGATATTCATCAGGAAGTGGTTGTTGAAAACAAAGAAACAAAGATTGTTTTAACTGCTGAATCTTTAGCAGTTTTATGGAATGAATTTATAAATACAGATAGAGAAAAATTACAAAATGCATTTTTGAGTGTTGCTGAACGTCAGCAACCACAGCTTATTGATGATGAAATTACTTTTGTTGAATCCAATAATATTTCTTTGCAAATGTTACAATTGCATAAGATGGAAATCACCAGTTTTTTTATTAAAAAAACAACTTCTCCTTCAATTTCTTTAATTTTTAAATTAGATAAAAAAGAAGATTTGACAAAAAGTTATAAAACACCAAAAGATAGATTGAAAGAAATGATTGATGTAAATCCAGCAGTTTTGGAATTAATTAAAAAATTAGAATTAAATTTAGAATAAAGCAGACA
>Ga0075152_10003869_pt1 | contig 10374 bp, 6 predicted proteins | sample JI61114C2DNA_FD_70964 | JGI IMG/M metagenome (GOLD analysis project Ga0075152, IMG submission 70964) | Wastewater effluent complex algal communities from Wisconsin, to seasonally profile nutrient transformation and Carbon sequestration -... | ecosystem: Engineered > WWTP > Effluent > Algae...
AATCTGGAAACGACTTAATTCTCAATACTCTGTACTCAATACTAATTACTACCTTCTCTCCTTTTTCATCTTATTGATCCAGATCATTGTACCCGTTACCGGCAGACTTGTAGCTATTAAGCAGGCCAGAAAATAAATGATTTTGGAGAACTTCCCATAAACATCACCCACATGCAAGGCCTTTATTGAGCTGGAAACCCGTTCATTAAATGGTTTTTCTGAAAAGATCTCTGACCTGACAGGTGCTGAGGTGTATTGGTCAAGATAGATCTTATCTGCTGCAACAGGAGCAAAAAATCCGGTCTTCGTTTTATTAATCAGTACTGCATCTGCTGAGTCGGCTGGAATGCTGATAGTCACATCTCCATGATAATCAAGAGTTTTATCCACGGATATAATATAATCTGAAATCAATGCAGATTTTGTTATCCCTATTTTGGCAATATCTGATTTCGGGGTTTCGGGTTTCGGCGCATCTTCAGACTGATAGGTGCCCAGCGACTTCCTCAGACCGTTTCTGTACCATTCAAAAGACCATTGGGGACCGGTAATACCCATCAGAAACAAAAATATACAGCTGTAAAAACCAAGGCTGTTATGAAGATCATGATTCACCCGTTTCCAGTTTGCATTCCATTTTATTTTCAAACCTTGTTTCCAGTTTCTGAATTTTTGAGGAAACCAAATGATGATACCTGTAATGACACCTAGGGTAAATAATATTGTTGCGGTTCCGCTGATATAGCTGCCCAGCTTTCTGTTTGGTAATTCTCCAATCAGTGGTTCCTCTATCCTGTCGAGTAATAACCAGCGATGCAAACTGAACATCATTTGCATAAATTCAGAAACAGCGTTTTTATCAGCACTATTTCCCAATATCTTTCCGGTATAGGGATCTACCATATACTGCACTCCACGGGCAGGAGGTCCGGATTTTTCAGCAGCCCCTGCTCTGGCTTTACCCTTAGCTCTTTCGGCACCTGAACCTTTTCCAGCTTCCTCAGCCCTGCCGGACACCTTTTCACCCTTTTTCTCTCCCGGCTTAGATTCTTCCGCTTTCCTGACAGTCAGCACAAAACTTCTCTCAGGATCAGCCGGGATCTTAATACTGATTACCTTGCCACCGGTTTCGCGGCCCACAGCCTCAATCAATTTTTCTGATGAAAGTCTTTGGGCACCTGCAGTATGCCTGACCTTATAAAGTTCGGGACTGGATAATTCTCTGATCTCTGTATTGAACACATAGATAGTACCACTAAAACATATCAGCAATACAATGATCCCGCTGGGTAATCCGATCCAAAGGTGGACATCATTCAGGAATTTGCGCAATTTAGGCCAGACAGCTTCAGTATTCTTTTGTTTCATTGAATTTTCGGTTATATCGTATCCCGGAAAGGGAATTAAAATTTATAAGAAAGTGTAGTTAAGAACTGTCGCGGCGCTATCGGATTCACACTGTAATTCTCATGCACATAATAGTTCAACTCATTGCTGATATTTGATAATTTGCCAAGAAGTGACAGCTTTTTAAAGGAATAACCCAGAGAAAGATCTACGGTTGTAAAACCTGACATAGGAATAAGCCGGGTGCCTGCCTGAGTCTGGCCATAGGTATTATTCCATCCTGCATTACGCTCACCAATATAATAGGCCGATGCACCCAGTTTAACACCTTTAAGTTTGCCTGAACTTAAGGTGTAGAACAAGCTTCCATTGGCAGTATGTGCCGGATTACTGACCAATCGTTCTCCTTCAATATAGCTGCCCTTCAATCCGGAGGTTTTAGTATATCTCATGAAATTAAAGCTGTAACCGCTGATGAAATACAATCCCGGAACGATTGTACCACTTATATCAAGCTCCGCACCATCACTTGTTGTTTGCCCTGTTAACTCTTTGATATTGGTATTGGTATTCACCGTTATTCCATCCTGTAAGAATTGAGCCTGCTGAGCAAGATTATTATTGATGATCTTATAAAGAGAAAAATTGGCAGATAACCTGCCGTTCAGGAAATCATTTTTCAGTCCGAGCTCAAACTGATCAACAATAGAGGGGCTCAGGGCCTGATCAAAAACATCAATTCCCGAATTCACTGTGAAGTTGTTCGAATAGCTCGCAAAAACTGCCATTTGCCTGATTGGCTGATAAACAATTCCAAACTTTGGCGAAAATGCCTGGTCCGCTTTGGCTGCAGCAGTACCTTTGGTTCGGGCTCCGCTTATTAAATTATAAATATCAGAGACCTGTGTTTTTTGATAAGACCATCTCAAGCCTGCCATCACTTTGACTTTTTCCGATAAACTAATCAGGTCCTGAGCATAATAGCCGAGGCGGTATGTTGGAGCCTCTGTTCGCAGTGAGTCTTTTGCAAAAGGCATGTCTGTTCGGGCATTGTACTTATTGGGATCCAGTAAATTGATTTTATCATAGGCAGTCTTCAGATTAAAGGAATGATTCGTATTCAGATAGCTATCCGCATCTGTCCCAACAAGCACCTGATGGCTGATTTTGCCGGTTCTGATTTTACCGCTTAAATTAGCCTGCGCAGAATAATAATCTTCAGCCGTTTGCAGACGGTTTAATACACGACTCCAGTCGCCTACTGCATCAGCCTGAATCCGTTCCGTTGAATAATAGTCCCTGTTAAATAACTGATATGATCCAATCACATTCAATTTCCAGTTATCGTTCAATTTATGGTCAATCGTTGCCGAAACATTTGTCTGATCTGCTTCATTGAAAGCCCATGGGGTATTGAAATAACTGGACCGGGGAATACTGGTTGGGATCTGTCCATTTAAAGACCCTACACCAAAATCGGGGGTAAGATTGTATTTTAAATAATCTCCCTGAAGCAAAATATCGGTTTTCTTTCCTATTTTATACAATAAGGAAGGATTGAAATAATATTTATCTGACTTAACATTATTTCTGAAACTCTCATTATTCTCAAAAGTTCCAATCATCCTGAAAGCTAGATTTTTGGTAATCGGACCATAGATATCACCGATAGGTTTGTAGGAATTATAACTTCCGGTACGCATAGATACCTCGCCGCCATACTCAAATTTGGGTCGTTTGGTAACCAGATTCACAATGGCACCCCCACTAACATTACCATAAAGCATGGCAGCACTACCTTTTAATACTTCTACCTGCTCGAGGGTGCTTACTTCAGGTATTGATCCCGAATTATATCTGGACCCATTCTTAAAATAATTATTACTTCCCAGACTGTAACCCCGGGCAAAGAAATTTTCTGAAGTGGATCCTCTGCTCGAACCCATGGCTACTCCACTCACATTCTTCATCACATCACTCAATCTGGAAGCTTGCTGATCGCTTATAACCTGACTGTTTACAATACTGCTGCTTTGGGGAAGATCCATAGGGTTAATTCCCGCTTTACCGATTGACGGTACCTGCATATTACTCCTGCCTGCAGTGATAACCACTTCCGCTAAGCGCTCTGAATTTTCACTTAAAGTAAAGTTGATCTCTGCACTTTCTCCGGCACTAATGCTTATTGCCCTTTCCTGACTTTTTAATCCTACATAAGAGACCTTTATGATATATTTTCCCGGCAAAATATTCCGAAACAGGAAGGAACCGTCTTCTGCTGTCATAGTGCCATTGTTCATGCCCTTTAACCCCACATTTACGTATCCGGCTGCTTCTCCATCAACAGTTTTAACCTTTCCTTTTATAGTAGATTGATTGTTTTGTGAAAGACTGGTCGCCGGGTTAACTAAATATATAAGTACCAATAGGAAGAATAGAAGAGGTATTTTTATTGATTTCATTTTTTATTTTTATTTAGACTTGTTCTACATAGCGACAAATATAAAAACAGAAAATGGATTTCAAAGTATTATTTAGAATTATTCTAATTAATATTTCAATACCTGCATTAGGAAGAAATATGCCGGAAAATTTGTTTTCAGGGTATTATGGATAATAAGGAGTGGTAAAAAAAATTATGCCAGACAGAACTATACCGGAAAACTAATCTTTCCCATTGAAATGGAAGGCACTCCGGGATGAGTACCAAAATTAGTTTTACCACCGGCAACTGCTTCATTAGCCAAAAGCGCGAACAATACTGCCTCTTTAGCATCCGGTATAATCCCAAGATCAGAAGTAAACTTGAGTTTTTTATCCAGTTGTTCTTCGAGCATAGCACTTAAAAGAGGATTATGCATTCCGCCTCCGCTGATATAAACTTCATAACTGCCCTTTCCCTGAACACATTCGAGTATGGCCTGAGCAATGCTTCCCGCAGTGAATTTAGCCAGCGTAGCCAAAGTATCTTCTTTGCTGACAAAGCTTAGAGCAGATTTCTTCATCGCCTCATTCAGATAAGTTAAACTGAACAGCTCAGGGCCGGTAGTCTTGGGAAAGCCGGATTTAAAAAAGGAATGATCAAAAAGTGCTTTCAAAAGTGTTTCATTGACTATACCCTGGGAGGCAATAGCAGCATTCTCATCAAAATACTTTCCGGGATAATTCAGCTGAACAAACTGATCCATCAATGTATTTCCAGGTCCCACATCTGAGGAGAAAAAATCTGTTGAATAGGCAGAAGGCAGGAAGGTGAAATTAGAGATGCCACCGATATTGAGCATGATCCTGTTTTCATTGGGATCCGAAAAGAGCAAATAATCGCCATAAACTGATAAAGGAGCACCTTCGAAGCCAGCTGCCACATGTTTCTGCCTGAAATCACTGATGGTAATTATTCCTGTTTTTACTGCCAAATGGTCTCCGTCCCCAATCTGCAATGTTGCATTGGAATATTTCGAATCAGGATGCTGGTGCTTTGGAGCATGATAAATGGTTTGCCCATGACTGGCGATCAAATCAATCTCGTCAGGATTTACTCCCCATTCCATTAAGGACTCTAAAATCAGATTGGCATAATAACTACCGATAAAAGCATTTAGCTGGGTGACCTTTTCCAGATCGGCTAGCTTTTTTGCAAAGACTGATTTCAGATCTTCTTTAAATTCAGATTGATACCCTCTGCTAATAAATTCTCTCACCTTTACCCGGGTATCCAATCCAGTCCCGCTGAACTCGCATAAGGCGATATCCAGACCATCAAATGAAGTTCCTGACATAAGTCCAATAATCTTCCGAACCGGTTTATTGGCAATTTTATATAGAGTCTCAATGTTAATATTCATGCAAATAATTTAAAAGCACCCCGGGATGAATCAGCTGGTATATTCAACAAATATTTGTTTAAATCTAACTAATAAAAAATATCATTTTGAGCTCTGAAATTTAAACCATGTGAAAGAACCGGGCTAAAAATGGTAAAATGATGCTGAAAATAAAGGTTAAAAAATGGAACAGAGACCAGCATAAACTTAGTTTAGTAAAAGGCCAGTTCATCTTTCAAATAAACCTTTGTTTTTTAATTAACATGATTTAACATTTTCCCTTAAACTTTTACAATAAAAAATATCCATTTTCGGGGGTTTTTATTTGCTTATTGAACGATTGAATTGCGATTCAAATTTTATGAGATGATAAGTAAATGAGTGCTCCTGAAGAGTTTCATGGGTCCAAAATTGTAAACTTTAAAAATTATTTCAGATTCGGCATGAAACTTTCGGTCATTCCCTTACTCATTCTGCTCCTTTGTTCAATCACTTTGTTCGCCCAAAATAATTATTCAATCAAAGGAAGCGTTCTTGATACCGCATCAGGTACAGGGCTGCATAATGCAAGCATCACAGTGCTGAATTCTAAAGATTCTACCCTGGTCAGATTTACCCGGGCTGATGCTAACGGAGCTTTTTCATTGAATAATCTGAAGGAAGGAAACTTCCTTTTGTTGTTGACCTACCCGGATTTTGCCGATTATGTGGAAACATTTAAACTCAGTGCTGACAGTCCGCTAAAAGATTTCGGAAAGTTAAAAATGATTCTGAAAGCACGGCTACTGGAAGAAGTAATCGTAAAAGGCAAAGCAGCGCAAATGACTATAAAAGGAGATACGACCGAATTTAATGCCACTGCCTTTAATATAGAAGCCAACTCAAAAGTTGAAGATTTACTCAAACAGCTACCAGGAATACAGGTAGATAAAGACGGTAAGATAACAGCACACGGCCAAGCGGTAAATAAAGTTCTTGTAGATGGTGAAGAATTCTTTGGGGATGACCCAACCCTTGTTACTAAAAATATACGGGGTGATATGGTGGATAAAGTACAACTCTACGACAAGAAAAGTGATCAGGCTACTTTTACCGGAATTGATGATGGTGAACGAACCAAAACAATCAATATCAAATTAAAAGAAGATAAAAAACAGGGTTATTTTGGAAAAATTGACGCCGGAGCTGGTAATGATGACTTTTATCAGGGGCAGGGGATGTTCAACTACTTTAAAGGAAAGAAGAAATTTTCTGCTTATGGTACCCTCTCGAATACGGCTAAAACCGGTTTAGGCTGGGAGGATAATACGAAATACAGTGCCTCATCTAATGTTCAGGTTGTTGATGGTGGAATTATGTTCAGCAGCGGGGATGACTCCGGACTTGAATCATTCAATGGCCAATATAATGGAGAGGGTATTCCACTTACACGAAACGGAGGCATGCACTATGACACCAAATGGAAAGAGGATAAATATTCTGTAAATATGAACTATAAAGCAGGTTCAATAGATGTTAGAGGAGATAAAAATTCATTGAATCAGAACAATTTACCTTCAGGCATTATCAACACCAATACTGATCAGACCATTGATAACTTTATGTTCAGGCAAAAGCTGGATGGAACTTTTCTGGTTAAACTGGACACCACCTCTGACCTGAAAATCATGCTTGACGGAACCCTGAAAAACAGTGAAAGCAATAACAATTATTTTACCTCCGGTTTAAGGGGCAATGGTGTTTCAATTAATAGTAGCAAACGAAGTCTTAGTAATAATGGGGATCAAAAGATTTTTAATGCAAGTGCTTTATGGACCAAAAAATTAAAAAAGAAAGGCCGGACTATCTCCCTGACCCTTGGTCAAAAATTCGATGAAGATGATGCCACAGGCTTTCTGAATTCTGAGAACCGTTTTTATAATACCCTGGGAATTCTTGACAGTATCCGAATGATTGATCAGTATAAAACTAACCGGACCAGAAATTTGGGCTTTAATTCAAATCTGGCTTATACGGAGCCTCTATCCAAGACCTTTTCAGTCATTGTCAATTATGGATTAAATCTGGGTAAGAGTATCGCAGAGCGGGAATCATTCAATAAATCAGGAACCGGGAAATATGATGTTTTGGATAATGAATTCAGTAATGACTTCGAACTCGATCAGAGCTCCAGTCAGGCGGGTGCAATATTCAACTACAGGAAAGATAAGAATGTACTCAATTTCGGAACCCGTTTAAATGCAGTTGATTTTAAACAAACCAACCGGTATACAGGTAATATTTATAAAAGAGATTTTTTAAACTGGTTGCCTCAGGTATCTTTCAGACATAATTTCTCAAAACAGAAGTCTTTTGAGATCAGGTATGATGGAAACACAAGCCAGCCAACTATAAACCAGATGCAACCAATAAAAGTAAATAACGATCCATTGAATATTATATTAGGTAATCCTGATCTGAAACCCTCTTTCCGAAGCAGTTTGAACCTATCATATTATTCTTACAAGGTCCTCACTGATAAATCAATCTATTTCAGAGGATACTATTCCAGCACACAAAATGCCATAGTCAACAATACCCTTACCGATGCTGCCGGAAAGAGTACCTTCCAATCCATTAACCTGAAAGATAAAAATCCGGCTAATTTCTCCTTTTATGGTGATTTTGGTCAAAAAATACCGGGGACAGAGCTTAGAATTGGGCTTAATTTGAACACCAATGCGAATACTTACTTCAATATGATTAATAGTGTATTGAATGAAACACGATCAAACAGCTACAGTACCCAAATATCTGCTTCAAGTTATATACAGAAGAAAATTGAATTTTACTGGGCTATTGGTCCGGAATATATAACCAATCAATCCTCTTTACAAAAACAGATCAATAACAACGGCTGGGGGGCAAATTCCTGGTTCGAATTATCCCTTTATCTCCCCAATAAATTTAAGATTCAATCGACGGCAAACTATAAGTACCAGGAAAAGACACAGGCCTTTGCTGAAAACTTTAACCGTCTGATCTGGAATACCACACTTACCAAAAGCTTTATGAAAGAAGAAAGTCTTAAACTCTCACTTACTGGAAATGATTTGTTGAATCAAAATACAGGCTTTAACAGGATGGCAACTAGTAATATGATCAGTCAGAATAGCTTTACAACAATAAAAAGATTTTTTATGATTTCTCTTTCCTATGACCTGAACCATATGGCTGGAGGCCCGCCAAAAAAATAAGCTTATGAAACCAATTACATTATTTTCGATAATATGGCTGCTCATTTTATCAATTAAGCCCGCTCTTGCCCAGCATGCACGCTTCGTAAAAGAAGGAATTATTGAATTTGAAAAAAGTGTAAATATGCATGCCCAGATCAAAAAGTATATTGATAAGGATAATGAAGCCTATTATATCCCTGCATTTGAGCAATACAATAAAACAAAACCTCAATTCAGGGTGTTAAAAAGCACCTTAATATTCGGCAAAGATAAAACCTTATTCAACCCGGCTCCCGTCGATGAATCAGACCGCGGCTGGTTCAGTGATATTCCTGCAAGCACCCAGAACAATATTATCTACACAGATCTTTCAACTAATACCAGTATTGTCCAGAAGACTGTCTTTGAAGAAACCTTCTTGGTCAGGGATAGTACCCGCAAAATCGACTGGAAAATCACCTCTGAAACACGTGACATTGCCGGCTACTCATGCCGCAGAGCTAATGCGATTATCATGGATTCAATCTATGTGGTTGCATTTTATACGGATGAAATTCCTGTTTCAGGAGGACCAGAATCATTTACTGGCTTGCCCGGAATGATACTGGGAGTTGCTTTACCTCATGAGAATATGAGCTGGTTTGCCAAACTGGTAACAGATAAGTCCCTGCCTTCAGGGGCATTGATAGCACCCAAAAAAGGAAAGGTAACAGACAATAAGGGTCTTTTGGAAACCTTGAAGAAGGTGATGAAAAACTGGGGAAGTTACGCCCAGCATTCATTAAAATCATTCATGATGTGATTGGCTTCGGCTAAAATAGGCCGGGCTTTTATTCTCCGAGATAGAGATCAATTAAGCCTTCAGGAAGATCAACTTTAAGAATACCATTCTCTTCATCAATCTCCAAAATCAGATCATCATTCAAGGGGAACATAATCTCTTTAAATTTATAAGGAACAACGGCCACAAATTGCTGTGGGTATTCATGAATTTCGATGATCTCACCTAGTTCACCAGCAACTTCATCATGCACAATAAATCCCTTGAGATCAGTGATCAGAAACTCATCTTCATCCTTTACGGGTTTTAATTTATTTGGCAGATAGAGCTTTTTACGAACCAGGGCCTCCGCTTTTTCGATCCTATCAATATCATCAAAAAAGAAATTTCCTGTTTGATTGTTCTGCAGTTTGAAAGAGGAAATGAAAAAAGGAACAAGTTTACCGTTTATCTCGGCAAAAACAGAGTCAAGGACTAGTTCGGCCGGGTCGTCATACTCAAAATAGACCTGTACTTCACCCTTTAAACCTTTGGTTTTAGTGATATAGCCTATATAAAAACAGTCTTCGATCTTCATTGCCGTAAAACAATAACGTCATTGCAAATTGCAATGACGTTACATAAATTTTAATTCTAAAAAAGCAGTTTAAGCTTTTTCTTCAGATTCAGGAGCTTCTTCAGCTGCTTCAGGAGCAGCAACTTCTTCTGCAGCAGGAGCTTCTTCAACTACTTCAGCAACCGGTGCTTCTGTAACTTCTTCAGCTACTGCTTCTACTTCCGGAGTTTCTTCAGAAACTTCTTCTTCAACTACTTCTGGTGCTGGTGTATTTTTTGCAGCAATTGCAGCAGCAATATCTTCCTTCTTCTTAGCCTCAGCTGCTAATGCTGCTTTCTTAACTTCATCCTTCGACTTAGTCAGGCTATCCTTCTTACCCTCGATCTTGCCAGCTTTGCTTTCTAACCACTGAGCAAATTTTGCTTCAGCCTGTTCTGCAGTCAATGCGCCTTTTTTAACACCACCTTCAAGATGTTTCTTATACAATACTCCTTTGTAAGAAAGGATTGCACGACAAGTATCTGTTGGCTGAGCTCCTTTGTTAACCCAATCCAAAGCCTTTTCGAAATTAATGTCGATAGTAGCCGGATTTGTGTTTGGATTGTAAGAACCTAATCTTTCGATGAATTTACCATCTCTTGGAGCACG
>Ga0075152_10003871_pt1 | contig 10372 bp, 16 predicted proteins | sample JI61114C2DNA_FD_70964 | JGI IMG/M metagenome (GOLD analysis project Ga0075152, IMG submission 70964) | Wastewater effluent complex algal communities from Wisconsin, to seasonally profile nutrient transformation and Carbon sequestration -... | ecosystem: Engineered > WWTP > Effluent > Algae...
TTTAAATTCACCGAAATGCATAGTTACTAATAAGCAGGATTGGCGCCGTGATGGGACCTCCATTGCAACGAAGGTACTCCCATTAAGACGTATCGAAGATGGCTATGACTTCCCTCTCCCCTCGCTATGATCCACACCTATTGCTCAATTCCGACTCTATTATATTTTCCTCATGAACGTAACTTCCAATAATATAAAACTCGGTGATGTGCTGGGCAGCAGCGAGCTGCAGGACCTGTTGACTGACTTTAGCAACCACGACAAAGGAAAACGAGGCTTGATCAGTCTCTCAGACGCCATCAAATTACTCCGCGATCAATATAAGCTGCCCAAATGGAATCCAAAAGTGCTACAGAGGCTCATCCTCTCCAACGAAACTCATCTGAGCTTTGACTAGTTCCTTGCCCTCCTTTGGGAGGTCGAGAGAGAGCATGGAAAGGAAAAGTAACCAGTAATTAATGCAGAGGACTCATGAACTACCGCATCGTCGAGTTTCTTCAGCTGTTGGATGATTATCGAAAGAGATGCGAAGAGAGCGGACTGTATACTGAAGCTGACAAATCTTTTTCGAAGGCGCTGGAGATCAAATAAAAGTAGGTGCAGCGACAGAAGCAGAATTTCTTGAAGGAACAGCAAGTGAAGGTGCAGAGCGTCAACAGTCTCCAGCAAACGAAGCTGCTTGAGTTCAACAACGCTTGGAATAACTACATGGAGGAGTATGAAGCTGCAGCGATCAATTCGTTGGAGAAGCTGAAGGCTAAACACCTGGCTGAGATGGAGGACGAATAAAACCGCATCAAACAAGAATACGAGCAGAGGATCAAGCACACAAAGTACTGGCAGGAGCTGAAGACCAAGGAGAAGTACATAGGTTTAGACATTCAGGAACCTGGTAAAACTGAAGAAGTACAAAGAGGCTGAGCGGGTGAGGGAGGAATGCAGGGAGTTGTAGGCGAAGTAAAGAAAGCACAAAGATTTAGAGATCGAGGAGAAGGTCCTACAACGGACGTAGACTCTTCGTAAGCACCAATAGGCTATACTGTAGGCTCATCTGAAGAGGATTGAGAAGGATCGCAATCAGCAGCTCAAACAGCGGAAAGAGGACAGCGAGAGAATGCTTATGAAGCTAAAGAACATGAAGAACGATATCGTTCAGAAACAGAGCGTTGAGATTAAGGATGCACTCAACACCCTTCGGGAAACAATGTGCCTCCAATCCGGAGTGTTCAAAAAACGGCCAATCAAAGTCGAGAGCCTTGATAAGATCCGTTCGGAAGCAGAATCCTAAAACGAAGACATCGTGAGCAAAAAGAAAAGAGCAAGTTTCAAGATCCGGATAAACAGCTTCAACCGACCGAAGTTCGCCGAACAATCAATGTACGACCCTTGACTAATCCTATTTGTGAAATGTGAAGATACTCATCCGACTTATAATTTTACTTCAAATTTCTGATCGCTATCATGGAACAAAAGATGATCGTCTTTGGAGGCAGTGGAAATTCAGGCAAGTTCTTGCTCAAACACCTGTCTGCCATACCGGGTCTCTCCATAGTCGCAACTTCAAGGAATCCAGCCAAAGCGCAGGCTTATCCCAACGTCAAATGGATTCAGGCTGATCCCAAAGACAGAAAAACCTACATTGAGGAGATGAAGGGATGTGGAGTCGCCGTATCGCTTCTTGGAAGCGAGGACAAGAAGAATGTGGATGTCTATTCGAAGGGATATCCAGAGATCATCAAGGCAATGGAAGAAGCAGGAGTCGCCCGATTAATATTCGTCTCAGCATCGCATGATCATCCTGACCAACCGTTCTTCTTCAAGCATGTGATAAAGCCAGCCTTCCTATCGCATGTCTTTGATGATATGGAGAGAATGGACAAGTTCTTCAACGCATACAATGGGCCTGTGAAATGGACAAACCTCCGACCAATGAGACTCGTTGACGGAAAGCGGAAGAAGGAAAAAGAGAAGACAGCTTTGGCTCATTCCCCTTAAAGCAAGAACTGGACATTCGAGTGTCACATGGATTACCTCTCAGAAGCAATCATTAGCTGTTGGCAAAAGAACGAATTTATGAACTGTCACGTCGACTTGGGCTCATACAAGTGATAGTTTCTCACGGGTTGCTTTCACGAAAGTATGAACGCTTTTTGGGAAGGGAGATGAACTGCCTACCTGCAACAACTCGGTTCGTAGTGCTCGACAAGTCCTTCTTCAAGTTGGAGGTCTTTCTTGCTCGTAAAGGCTTCTTCGTTGAGTGTTCTTCTCGTAGTCCTTCTTACAACCCACTGAAATTCAGCTAGCGTGCAATAAGCCTTTCTGTTTCAGCGAAGCCAACAGCATCTTCTTGCCTTGCGGTTGCCTTTTTTGCAGCCTTTCTAATCATCCTCTCGAGAAGATTGTCCTGCGTTTGAGTAGATTTTGGGTAGACCTTAATCTTCCCACGCAAACGGTCAACTCGCTGACCTGACGAACTAACTTTTACGAGCTGGCATTTCTGTTGGTCTGCCGTTGCTTTTGTTGGGTAATGTTGTTCTGCATCATCAGCCCTGTGCTTGGAAACATCTCTCTTGGATTTCATTCTCACGTATGTAATAACAGACTGAACAAACCATTTACATTGTTCACACTTTTCGAGTGGCACTTTGCAATTAGATCAGAGCCCATAGCTCAGGAGTCAGCTCGATATTATGCTTACTGTTGTGGCTCGGGTTGCCGAACATAACTCTGATAATATCCTTCGTCTGAGGGCCAAATCAAGATGTAAAACTGCTCCGGTTATTAAGACTGGATACCATCCACATGCAGTTTCTGACACACACAGCAATGTCTGATCTAAATAAAGATTAATATGTTGAGGAGCATTTTTCGACTGAAGACCGGCTTTTCCAGTCTTAGGCGACACGCACTACTCCTTGATCCTTCAATTTCAGAAGCACTCAAGCCCTCGGATTTTCTGGTAGCACTTCGGCATCAACTCAGACTGATCGGCACATTGGCCCAAACACACAAGAGATGAAGGAAATGCTGACGACGTGCAAAGTCAGTAGCACACAGGACCTCATCAACAAGGCCATCGGCTCAACCATTCGGGACCCCAGTCCACTTCCAGGAGATAGCCTGCCCACGGATCCGATCCCGGAGAAATAATATCTGGAAAGCTTCAAGCAAACAATGACAAAGAACAAAATTCACAGAAGTTTCATTGGCTGCGGCTTTTATGACAACCTCCTGCCAACAGTGATTCAACGGAACTTGCTCGAGAATCCCGGGTGGTATACTTCCTACACTCCCTACCAAGGAGAAGTTTCTCAGGGTCGACTGGAGTCGCTTCTAAACTACCAGACACTCATCACTGAGCTTACTGGCTTGGAAATCAGCAACGCTTCACTTCTTGATTAGGGCACAGCCGGAGCTGAAGCATTCTTCATGAGCTACAGCTACCACGACAGCGAGAGGAAGAAAGTGTTCGTTGATAAGAACGTCTTCATCCCCACTCTGGAAGTTATCAAGACTAGAGCGAAGTTCCTTAACGTTGAAGTGGTGGTAGGGGACTACAAGGAAGTAGATAAGCTCAACCTTAATGAGTTCTGCTCTTTCATCGTTCAAACGCCAGACAGCAACGGTGTGCTGCACGACTTCAGCGAGGTCTTCGGCAAAATCGAGAAATCCAAGACCGGAGTATTCAAGGTCGTTGCAACTGATCTATTGGCACTCACTGTTTCCAAGAATCCTGGAAGCATGGGAGCCGATGTCGCATTCGGAACTTCGCAAAGGTTCGGTGTGCCAATGGGCTATGGAGGTAACGAATAGGAGTTATGTAGGCCCTAATGCTGCCTTCTTTGCTGCCAAGAACGAATATTTACGCAAACTTCCTGGGCGAATTATTGGAATATCAAGAGATGCCCAAGGCAATTTGGCCTATCGAATGACGCTTCAAACGAGGGAGCAGCACATCCGAAGAGAGAAGGCGACGTCAAACATCTGTACTGCACAGGCTTTGCTGGCTAACATCGCAGCCATGTATGCTGTATACCATGGCCCAAAGGGGCTTAGAAACATTGGTGAGAGGGTTAACTCACTAACACAGATTGTAGCAAGACTATTTTAGGCTTATGGATTGTCACTTGAACGGTCGATTGGAAATTCGAAAAGTGTCGACTTCTTCGACACCATCACTGTGAAAGGAGTTAAGTAAAATTTGCAATTACACAGCTCTAACAAGCTGGCTGAGGCCTTCGAGAAGAAGAAAATGAACATCAGAAAGCAGTCCGACTCTGTTGCAAGCCTGTCATTCGACGAGACCACAACACTAGTCGATCTCGATAACATTAGCGCTGTCCTTTCGGAGTTCACAGGAAAACCCAAGAAAGATCTGAAGTCAGTGTCACTTGAGAGACTGCCAATTGTCGATGGCAAATCCCGAGGAGTCGACTACCTCAAACAATCAGTCTTCAACTCTATCCATTCGGAGTCACAGATGCTTCGGTACTTAGCTAACCTCCAAGCAAAGGACCTCAGCTTGAACAAGTCAATGATTACTTTGGGGAGCTGCACCATGAAACTCAACGCCTCCAGCGAAATGTTACCTTTGACATGGCCTGAGATGAACATTCATCCCTTTGCTCCACAAAACCAAGCATTGGGCTACAATGAAATGATCACACGCCTGGGAGAATGGCTTCAGAGTGTTACCAAATTCGATGCAATTAGTTTCCAGCCAAACAGTGGTGCTGCAGGAGAGTACACTGGTCTACTGACCATCAACCAATACCTCAGATCTAAGGGCGAGAGCAACCGCAAGATCTGCCTGATTCCTAAGACTGCTCATGGAACTAATCCTGCTAGCGCTTATATCGCAGGAATGAAGGTCGTTCCAGTGGAAGTAATCGACGGTCGCATTGATATCGCCGACTTGAAGAAGAATGCTGAAAAGTACAAAAAAGACCTTGGCGCTATCATGATTACGTTCCCATCTACTGCAGGTATCTATGAAGAAACTGTGCATTAGGCTTGCCAGATCATCCATCACTATGGTGGTCAGGTCTACATGGATGGAGCTAACATGAACGCTCAGGTAGGCTGGACCTCGCCTGGCTTTTTAGGTGCTGACGTATGCCATCTTAACCTCCACAAAACCTTTGCTATTCCTCACGGAGGAGGAGGACCCGGAGCAGGACCCATCGGAGTCAGGAAGCACTTGGTTCCCTACCTGCCATCTCATCCCTTTGTGCCTGGAGCCAACAGATAGCTCGGTCCAGTCTCTTCCGCCCCTTACGGAAGCGCTTCAATTCTATCGATTTCCTACGGCTATATCGCCATGCTCGGCAAGAAGGGTATTCAGTAAGATCTTATCCCAACTTAGAGCTTCGACTACATTCGCTATTCTCAATGCAAACTATTTGATGCATCGACTCCGACCATACTACAAGATCCTTTACGTCGGTGATCAAGGATATTGCGGGCATGAGTTCATTATGGACATCAGGCCCATAAAGGAGAAGACAGGCGTTTCCGAAGAGGATATTGCTAAACGACTGATGGACTACGGATTCCACGCCCCTACTATGTCCTTCCCTACTCCAGGCACTTTGATGATCGAGCCAACTGAAAGCGAAGACAAGTAATAATACGACTAATTTAGGGGATAGCTTGACAGGTTTGCCGATGCCCTGATTAACATCCGGAAGGAGATTGATTTGATACCTGAAGTTCTCAAGCATGCTCCCTACACTGCTGGTTCGTTGTTGAAACAGGAATGGACTCATAAGTTCACACGTGAACAGGCTGCCTACCCACTTCCATGGGTCCGAACTCGAGGCAAATATTGGCCTACCGTCAGTCGCATCGACAACCCCTATGGTGACAAGCATTTGATCTGCGCTTGCCCCGAAGTCGACAGTTACTTCGACAAGTGACCCATGCGTATGTTGTATTTTCAAAAGTCAAAATAGCAAATGGAGTCTGGACACATGCCGAGTGTTGTAGTCGCAAAATGTTCAGAGCTCCGGGACAACCTTCGTCGGCAAGCAGTAACTGCAGCATTGAAGGAGCAGGCCCACAGTCATCGTAAACGCTTCGACGAAGTACACCCCAATTTAGTCAGGAAGAGTAGGCATCGTTTAACACCCTCAATGGACTCCTCTCCAAAGAGAATCTATTTGACAACCTGCTTGCATTGCATAGGTTCAGCAGTGACGAGAAGTACTCGTTTAGGATGTTCTCGCATGCCCAGCTGATAGTCGATGCCATGGCAGAACACCTCAACTCAAGCAAAGCCGTTCAACTGCTCCTCGATATTCTCGTCAACCTCTCCTTCTACGAGGAATTCGAAATGCCAGAGGATACTGAAATGAGTTCTCTGTTCCTGGAACTCGTCAAATTGCACCCACGGGAAACAATCATTTTGCTATCCAACATATCTGCCAACCGAACTCGATACTCATATTCTGAACTGTTCTCGAAGCTGATCGATAACGGCTTCTGCTAATTGATCAAACAAGCCACCATAAATCAAGAAACACTTGGGCTTTCAATACAACTTCTCTGTGGGATTGCCCAAACCCGTCCCCTCCTATCCATGCAATGCCTTGAATATGTGTTCTAAACCATCTGCTCGTATGAGTTTTCCAGCCTCAGTGAAGAGTCGAGATCTGAGGTAGCAAACATGCTTGGAAGTTGGGGAAGGTTGAAGGAACTCAATGAACTGGCTGCGCTTCTGCTTCAATATTTCTTCGAGCTCAGTCTCAAGCTGTACGATGATTGCACCTTTGAGATTCTCCAATTCTACGGATACATATCAAGGCATTCCGAACATCTGGGGAGGATAGCTCACTACACCCAACTGAAACTCCAAACCACATCCTTATCGGGAAGGTTCTGCGAGGAGGCGATGTTGATTCTCATCAAGATCACGCATATTAGGCATATCAGCCTCGCCGAACTCTTCGGTGAGGAATATATTGAAAAGCTGCTTTAACGGTTCTGGTCGGAATAGAACTCTTATCGGGCAATTGTTATGGAGATTTTAGAGCTTGTTGCTGCTGACAAGCATGCCTACCACTTCTACTAGCACAGGGAGTTCGTGGAAGTGATGAACCATCAACTCTGCTCCTTCGGTACAGAGAGGCTTATGAAGTGCATACTGACATCATCCAAGCTCTGCAGCTTCTCCGAACCATCACAGACCACGCAGAGTCAGATGAAGTTGCGAATCGAATAATTTCTCCACTCGCCTCAAAGTTGGTAGGGCTCTCCAACTCATCCCATACCTCAGATTCCCACATCCTTGAGATGTGCAGCTAACTATTGCAGTACGCAGAGTCGGAAATGCGTCCTTGACGTTTTCGTTTGTAGTCGTACTCATTTATCATGTAAACTATAAGAACGGAGCCAAAATGGAGCATCGCAGCCGATTTACCAGCAAAAGGTTGGTACTGCAATAACTCAGCCTTTCCATTCCTCACAGCAGGAGTTGTAATGCTGCCTGTTGAGCGACTTCAGACTATCTACCAAATTCAGGATACCTACTCGAATCCAAGTAGCCAGCTGACACTGAGGCAACTCGCCCGATGTAGCGCTGTATTTCGACTCAGAGTTTCGAGAGAGACAGGGGTTCTATGCAAACTTTCGTGGAGCCAATGCTTTCCTGTATCGAGGCGGTCTGTGGATCTGCATTGTTGAACTAATGTCAAACCCCATCAAGAAAGTGTTCGACTACGAGTTTGGCAAGGACAATAAGACCATCAGCAGGTTGATTCTCTACAGCGCCAGTGCGCTTGCCAACACCTTGACATACCCACTTGAACTCGTGAAGCAACGAATGATGACCAGCAGGCATGAGAAGTACTCGGCGCCGCTATACCGGAACCCAAAGGCATGCTTCAAAGAAATCTATGGGCTTCGAGGAGTAAGAGGATTCTATCAGGGAATGTCAGTCTCCTTGCTCCAAAACCTAATTGGTCTATCCATTACCGACTTCTCCTTCGATTGGTTTGAGGCGAAGGACACTGGTATACCCATTCTGCAATCGGTTTACACGAAAATGCTGTTTAGCTGTTCGCTTGCAGAGGCGTTGCTCTATCCGTTGGATACTATTAAGTACTGCAATGGATGATTCAGGAAAAAGCTGCAAATGAACGGTGCCACCAACCATAAAAGTGTGAATCGGTCGATTCGCGAGGCATGCAAAATAACTCTGCAAAGCCAAGGCCCGAGAGGACTGTACAGGGGACTATTCTTACGGCTCGTAGCCTACATGCCGTTGCATAGCTACATATACTTAAAGATTTCGAGCGACATGATGGCCAGTCTCAATGAATGATAGATATAAAATGCGACCATTGTTGCTGCTGATCTTGCTACCGAGCATCGTGTACAGCATTAACCCTGGAATACTGGTCGGTATTCCTCTGCCCAGCGACATCCCCAATCAAGAGATTCCACTGCCCTACCCCCTCGAAAACTTCACAGTGCAGACAGCATAATTCACGAATCTGTAAATCAAGGAGCTGTAGTTCGCATCGACGAAGCTTATGTACAAAAACAAAACCATCTTCATAAAGGAGTGTCTGAAGCTGGAGATTGAGGTCAACTACATGCGAGTACACTTCAACTTTGACTTCGAAGGAAATAAAGGACCAGGAGATTTCCAGGAGGCCGGGCTCTTCATAAAGGTTGAGTTCGACCTGATCGACGTCGGATCCAAGCCGCAGATAGACATCAAACGAATCGAAATGGACATCGGAAAGATCAAAGTTACGCTTGGAGGGTCAGTGACTGACCGAGTGCTATCAATCATAACGAACTTCCTGATCTCTGAAGGGGAGCCAATCATCCACACGCAGGTCAAGAAGATCATCAAAAGCCAGGTGGAGAGTTTTAACAAGAAGTTTGTGCCAGATTTCGGGCTGCTGGATATCAACGTGAATGCTTCGATGGTCTCTCCACCGCTTATCGAGACTGACTTCGTGTCACTCAACCTCAACGGTGCTGCATACGTCAACGGTAGCACGTCAGATGTCCTCAACCCAAACGAAATGCTGAAGGTTAACAAAACAGCGAAGGTGCCTCAGCTGCTCGTGCATGAGTCGGTGTTCAATTCAGCAGTTGCCACCCACTTCAAAAAGTCCCCGCTAAACCTGTCAATATCGATGATGAACATCACGAGCACCATCGATATCAACTCACAAGCACTCACACCGGTGTTCCCAGCAATGCTGCTCCTACCGAGCATTCGCGATGTTATTGTGACTATACAGCAAAGCAAGACAGCTGTCACTCTCGATGCCGGGGCACTAAAGTTTGAGCTTCAGCTCAAGGCTATCGTAGAAACCCAAGACTTATCACTGAATAGCCGGTATCCCTACATGAACCCAGTCACAGGTAATGTTGAATACTAACGTAGCCACTCTCAATGGGTCTTCATTCTTCGTGTTTGGACAGTACAGGACGGCATTTAACCTCGGAAGGATAGCTATCGACAATTTGAATGTTGATCCAGCAGACGTCCGCAACGGTAACGCCGACCCCGAGGCACTCAAGAAATACATTCCAGTACTCGCCCAATGGATCAGTAGCGCATTCAACGGTGGCCTCAATACCAAGGCACGCAGCATTAAGGTTTACGGGGTGGGCTTAGCAGTGTCAGGCTCCATTAAAAGCAAATATTTGGACATCCAGCTAAGCTTGTGATAGCATATTAGTCGAAGCTTATCAGCAGAGTCTGTCAATGAGATGGATGCCAGAGCTCTCCATGAGGAGGACTGTTGAATAGACGAGAGTGATTGTTTGAGGAACGTACGTAATTTCAGGAAAATCGATGGACCAGGCAAGCAGTGACACTACTAAATCTATTGCCCTGGTCACAAAGAACACAGTAGACAGGACCATTGCTCTTTGGATGTGTTCGATGCCTATCTCAGTATCAAAAGTACCTGAGTACTGATGCTTTCTCCAGTGGGCAATTAACACAAAGAACACCAGGGCAGCCCATACAGTGTTCCGCATAGTGTTTTCAATCATAGAAGCCAGGCTTGAGGTATTCGGTTCAATGATGTCCTTGTTGGAAGAAGATAGCGTGAACATTGTATGCAGGATGCTTGCTACCAGCGCATAGAGACCAAGCAAGAGCCCAAGCTTGGCGAGGAAATCAAAGAAGTTTTCAGAGCTCGCAATATCTCCGATGCCAAAGGTCTCGTTGAACCTGACAAGATGCAGGTAACGATGGCATGCCGCCAAGATATCGTAGGTCACTATGTCAGCTGTGCAGCTTACCGATGACTCCAAAGATAGTCAAAGCCGCGTTGATCTTGCCCCGCTTCATCCACGCAAGTTAATAATTAAACTGGAAGGATAATCAAAGAGAGTCAAT
>Ga0075152_10003872_pt1 | contig 10370 bp, 2 predicted proteins | sample JI61114C2DNA_FD_70964 | JGI IMG/M metagenome (GOLD analysis project Ga0075152, IMG submission 70964) | Wastewater effluent complex algal communities from Wisconsin, to seasonally profile nutrient transformation and Carbon sequestration -... | ecosystem: Engineered > WWTP > Effluent > Algae...
TGATTCCAGGAAGCCGCCCGAGATCAGCAGCTTCAAACTTTCCTCGAATGCTAAAATAATGGAATCAAGCTCGGCCCAGGTATGGCTTTCGGTAACAAAACAAGGAAATCCATCCCATATATGTATACCTTTTTCCCGCATCAGTGTAAAGAGGAGCTCACTATATGGAATTTCTTGGTCAAACCGGATTTTCCACATCGAGCCAAAACCAACAATTGAAACCGGTACATTTAAGCGGAGACAAATGGAATTTAATTTGCTCATCAGTTCCCCGGCTTTATGGCTAAGTTCCAGTTGCAGAGCTGGCCCTCTCAATTTAAAATATTCCAATGAGGCTTTAGCCGCGGCCAATGCCAATGGATGTCTGACAAATGTGCCGGCAAAATAAGTTACTCCGGCTTCCGGAACAGATTGATTTCCATATTGCCAGCTGCCCCCATCAAGGGCATCCATAAATTCCTTCTTGCCTGCAATTGCTCCGATTGGCAGCCCGCCTCCAATCACTTTGCCATAGGAAGAAATGTCGGGTTTGATGCCAAAGAGTGCCTGCGCACCTCCAGGATGCATCCTGAAGCCCGTAATTACCTCATCAAATATCAAAATTGTTCCACTTTTCTCTGTAATCTCCCTGACTTGTTTTAAAAATTCGATCGGTTGGAAATCCGGACGTCGGCTTTGGACCGGTTCAACCAGTACCGCTGCGAGCTCATGTGCCCTTTGCTCAATGATTTTCAGGCTTTCTTCTGTACCATAATCAAGGATAAGCATATTTTGTACAGCCTCCGGCATGATGCCTGCTGCTGCCGGGACAGAGCGGAATGTTTTTGTACCTCTTACAATGACCTCATCAAATACACCGTGATAAGATCCTGAAAAGGCAACAATGAGTGAGCGGCCGCTTACAGTACGTGCGATACGCATGGTACCTAAAACGGCTTCAGAACCGGTGCTGCAAAGTGCCGCACGATCGGAATTGGTAAACTCACAGATAAGCTTGCATACGTCGCCGGCAAGTTCATGCTGCGGACCAATCTCATAGCCTTTATCCATCTGGTCCTTAATCGCATTTAATACTGAATTAGGCTGGAATCCGAGCATATTTGAACCAAATCCATTCAGTGCGTCGATATACTCATTGTTATCAAGATCCCAAATCCTGCTGCCTTTGGATTTTTTGACGACGATCGGGTAAATAATCTCTTTGGTTAACGGCCTGAATCCCGAAACAACGCGAGGATCAGCCATATAAGCCCGGTGCTTTTGTGTATACTCTTTACTGCCACGGGTCTTCCGGTTATAACGTTCGATCAAATTATTTAAGAAACTGCTTTGAACCGTATTTAATTCCAGGCTTTGCTTTTCAATTCTTGGACTCGCGCCAAATGGTTTTTTAATTTCTTTTTCTTCATCAGGGCTCAGTCCGGCCGGACTCAGATTTCCAAAGCGGATATAATCCAGTTTTTTGTTCAGTTCTGTAATCTGCCGGTTTATTTCAGCCTCCGGACCATTTTCAACAGTCCCGGTATTCTGAATTGCATCCGCAGGAAGGCCTGCATCCAGGAAATCTGCGAGTAAATTCAGTGTATTCAAATCCTCATTCAGTTGGCGGAAACTGATGGGAAGGGAAAATTCTCTTTTAAGTGTGATCGCAACCTGTGTGAGCAATAAGGAGTCGAGCCCAATTTCAATAAAATTGAGATTGGGATCTACGTTTTTCATTTCTATACCTGAAGCATTTTCCAGAATCCGGCTAATTTTTTGGATTAATGATTCTTTCCTGCTCAGATTAGCAGGTTCTGCCTGAGCATTTACCGGATTCTCCTCAATCTTACTCTGCTGAATGCCTGAATAATGGGTCTGTCCGGGTTCTACCCAGCATCGCTTTCGGTCAAATGCATAGTTTGGAAGCGTAATGATGCTTTGATCACCATGATATAATTCACTCCATTCAGGAATAATTCCATTTTGCCAGAGTTTTCCCAGAGATCGCAGGACTGAATTATACTCAGAATCTCCTTTATCTTCAAATCCGGCAAGGGCATTCAGGCTGGTTCCTTTCGACTGCTGTTTTGCAAAGGTAGTGGCAGCATTTCCGGGGCCTACTTCCAGCAATAAGCGTGTTGGTTCTTCCCATAAGGTGCTGATTGCATTAGTAAAACGTACAGGCAAGCGAATTTGATTGATCCAATAGCTTGTACTACAGGCTTCGGCTTCAGTCATCCATTTTCCGGTAACCGAAGAAACCAATGGTATTCTCGGAGGATTCAGCGAAACGGAATGCACCACCTTACTGTAATTTTCCTTCATACCGTCCATCATGGAAGAATGGAATGCATGGCTGGTTTTAATCAGACGGTTTGGAATCCCTTTGCTCTGCAGTTCAGCAGAAAAAATCTGTATCTGATCAGATGGCCCTGAGACCACGCTCAAATCAGGGCTGTTATATGCTGCAACAGATAAGTCTCCTGTTAATTGTTTTTCAGTTTCTCCGGGAAGGGCTTTAACGGCCAGCATGCTTCCCCCTTCTAATTCGCTGGCCAGTCGCGCGCGTTCTGAAACGAGTTTCAGGGCATCTTCCAGACTGAAGATTCCGGCAAGGTGTGCTGCCGCAAATTCACCAATGCTGTGACCGCATAAAGCTGCCGGACGAATTCCCCAGCTCATCCAGAGTTTAGCCATCGCATATTCTGTGACAAATAGGGCCGGTTGAGTGTATCGGGTATTATGAATCTTCTCAGCTTCTTCCGATTCAGCGTAAAGAATGTTTCGGATATCTTCCTTCAGCCAGGGAAGGAGTAGGCTTGCACATTTATCAACGGCTTCTTTGAAAACCTTTTCCTGACGGTAGAGCCCTGCACCCATATTCAGATACTGTGAACCTTGTCCGGGGAATATAAATGCAAGTTCGGTTGCGCTCTCTTTTAAAACTTTGGAGTCGGAAACCCTGTTAAGGTCTTCGCTTAATTTTTGAGTCAGTTCAGCAGTATTACCTGCAATAATAAATCTTCTTTGAGCAAAATCCCGCCGGGTAGTTTGTAATGTCCATGAAATATCACTGAGCTTTGTTTCCGGATTTTTCCTGAGGTAATCGAGGAGTTTCAAAGCATATTGGTTCAGACTTTCTTCAGAATTTGCCGACCAGTTGATCAGTTGTGCTTTGGTAAAAGTCCCGGTTTTTTGTTCAGTTTGATCTGCTTCTTCTAGAATGACATGGACATTGGTGCCCCCAACACCAAAAGAACTGACTCCCGCTCTTCTTTTTTGGGAACTCTCCCAGTTTTTGAGTTTAGCATTGACATAAAAAGGGCTGTTTTCAAAATCGATATCCGGATTTGGCTCTTCAAAGAAAAGAGAGGGAGGAAGCTGCTTTTTATGCAGAGCAAGTGTGGTTTTTATGAATCCTGCTACTCCTGCCGCCTGAGTCAGGTGGCCCATATTACTTTTTATGGATCCGATTGCGCAGTATTGATTTTCCTTCTGGGAGCCAAAAGCCATTTTTAGTCCTTCTATTTCAATCGGATCACCGAGCGGAGTTGCAGTACCATGGGTTTCAACATAGCTGATGGTTGCAGGATCAATACCCGCATCCTCAATTGCCATGCTTATAGTATCGGCCTGTCCTCCAGCATTTGGAGCCGTAAAACTGGCTTTCATGGCACCATCATTGTTCAATCCGATGCCTTTGATGACTGCATAAATCGTATCGCCATCTCGTTCGGCATCTGCCCGGTTCTTTAACAGTACCACGCCTGCACCATCACTGAAAACGGTTCCAGTGGCCCTGGCATCGAATGGCCGGCAATGTCCATCCTTACTTAAAATTGCGCCTTCCTCATATAAATGCCCGCTTCGAATTGGGGCAGTAACAGAACTTCCTCCTGCAAGAGCCACATCGCACTGGCCTTTTCTCAGACTTTCAACCGCCTGGGCAATCGCAAGCAAAGAAGTTGAGCAGGCAGAATAAACACTGACTGCCGGGCCTTTGAGATCCAGCTCAAAGGCGGTCCTCATGGCGATATAATCCTTTTCATTCAGAGTGGAGACCTGGAATGCTCCGGTGGCAGCAATCAAATCCGGCCGGGTGTGGACATTGTTAAGGTAATACGTATTCGTACCGCTTCCTGCAAAAACACCAACCTTTCCTTCATATCTTTCGGGGAGATAACCGGTACTTTCCAATACCTCCCAGGCAATTTCTAAAAATATCCGTTGCTGCGGATCCATCAGTTCTGCCATCCGGCTGTTCATCCCGAAGAATCGGGCATCGAAATTCTCTGCCTCTTTCAATATCCCGCGGGCTTTAACATAATCGGGATTTTTGCTCAATTCAGGATGGATAGTCGGGTCGAGTTCAGCATCACTAAAAAAGCTGGTTGTTTCTTTTCCCAAACGCAAAACATCCCAGAGTTCCTCAATATCTGAGGCACCCGGGAAACGGCCAGACATTCCTATAACTGCGATGTCGGTACCTGAGGGACGGGTCCTTCCCGTTTCTGGCTTTTGACTACTTGTTTTACCGCCAAGATATAAAGCGATCTTGCTGATGTATGGATCCTGATACAGCCTTGTCGCCGGAAGATTAAGTTGGTGTTGCTGTTTGAGTATTGCTACGAAACGAAGTGCAAGCAATGAATTCCCTCCGAGTTCAAAGAAATTATCATTTACCCCTACTTTGTCCAGATTAAGAACAGAAGCCCATAGCTTAGCCAGTAATTTCTCCATTTCTGACATTGGGGCCTTGTAAAGCGACTGAAGGTCTGGGCGTGCCATACCGGGTATAGGTAGGGCTTTACGGTCGACTTTCCCATTGCTGCTTAATGGAAGTTCAGGAATGTCAAGAAAAAGTACTGGAACCATGTATTCCGGTAATTTTGATCTGAGGTGTTCCTGTAGTTTTTCTTTATCATATTTCCCTTCCGAACCTATGAGATATGCTATCAGCTTCTTGTCAGAATTAGGGTCTTCCTTTACATGAACCAGGCATTGTTTTATTCCCCCAAACTCCAGAATGACATTTTCTATTTCACCCGGCTCGATTCGGAATCCGCGGATTTTGACCTGCTCATCTGCACGCCCGAGGTATTCAATAGTACCATCTTCAAGCCATCGGGCAAGGTCGCCGCTGCGATACAGTCGCTTATGCTCATTACCTGCAAATGGGTTTTTAAGAAAACGAGTCTCATTCAGTTCCGGTCGGTTTAAATAACCCCGGGCCACCTGCACACCACCGATATATAGTTCGCCTTCTTCACCTACAGCACATGGCTCCTGATCTTTATTGAGGATATAGATACTTGTATTTGAAACAGGTTTACCTATGTAAACTTTTTTTGCATTCAGGGGAGCGGGCCAGCAAGTCACATCAATTGCAGCTTCAGTAGGACCGTATAAATTAAATAATCCCGCATGTCCCAATTTTTCCCCAAAAAGGGCAAGCTGGTGTGGAAAAAGCTCCTCACCTGAGCACAATACCCTTCTAAGACTTTTGCAGCTCCCTTCCTGTATACCAAGAAGGAAAATTTCGAGCATTGAAGGGACAAAATGGATAGTGGTAATCTGTTGTTTATCAATCAGTTCTTCGAGGTATTGACTATCTTTTTGTCCGCCGGGTCTGGCAAAAACCAGTTTCGCTCCAACCATCAGTGGCCATAGCAGCTCCCATACTGAAACGTCAAAGCAAAAGGTGGTTTTTTGCAGAACAACATCATCCTGCCCCAGGTTAAAAAAACTCTGTGTCCAGTTCAGTCGGTTAACCAGACCCCTGTGCTCATTCATAACCCCCTTAGGACGACCGGTTGAACCTGAGGTATAAATCACATAAGCAAGGTCATTAGCTTCAATATTTATCTCAGGATCAGCAGTGGTTATTTCTTTTAAACCCTTATCAGAATCGATTATTATAACCTGCAAACCGGGTTTATTAAATATTTCGGGATTTTTGCTCGTCTTCTGATCAGTCAGAATTATTTTCAAATCGGAGTCCTCAAGCATGAAGCTGATTCGCTCTGCAGGATATTCCGGGTCGATTGGCAGGTAGGCAGCACCGGCTTTCATTATGCCGAGTATTCCGCTAATCATCTCTATGGACCGATCCAGGCAGATCCCTACCAGATCATCTTTTTTGATTCCTTTGGAAATTAAATAGGAGGCGATCTGATTTGTCCGGATATTAAGTTCAGTATAAGTCAGACTTTCATTTTCAAAAACAACCGCAGTTCGATTTGAATTTGCTGTTGCAGCGAGATTGAAGAGTTCACAATAATTCGTTGGACCGGGGTAATCTACTCCGGTATCATTGAATGAAAACAGAATTTTTTCTCTTGCCTCTGGTTTTAACATGAATTTCTGTCTGAATCAGCCTGAATTAATTACCCACTAAAATAGTAGGTTTTTAATCGTTTTAATTAAATATTTATTCTGAGTGGTAAATATCTTTCGATAATTAAGATCCGGTTTTTAGGTTTGTCCAACCAGTCCCGAACATATTCAGCAAATTATTTCACTCAGAAACAAACTTTATTTTGGCAAAATAAATTCAAGAACCGTGCCGATGAGTTCCTCAATGCTATATTCAACAGGTTTTATTATAAGTTCAGATTCTTCAGAGCAGCCTTTTCTTTTTGTAGCCTTCCCCTTTTTACGACAGGATTAATTTAGCCTTATTTTCTTAATTCATTTTTGTGTGGTTAGAAGGATTCTGTTCTTTTGGGAGCGTACAGGAGGTTAAGTAAAAAGTGTTGCAGGGTCACATTTTAAACAATTTACCTTCCTATAATGGTAAAGATTACCCTTTTAATAATGGTTTTAATTCTTTATCTGGCAATTGTTACTGTTGAAAAATTCCTTAGCTTGAGGATAGTTTCTAATGGCTGCCTGGTTAAGAAAAGGGCAAGCTTCATCTTTTCTTCCAAGTTGAAGCAAACTAACACCCAGAAAGAATTCTGATTTCCCGTTTGCGTATACCATAGCTTGAGAAACCATTCTTAAATGATTTTCCGCCTTTGTATAGTCACCTAAGTTAAAATAGGTAAGTCCAATATTTTCAATATTTTCAATGTCATTTGGATACATCTTCTTTATCTCCAACAAATAAGCCAGCGCACCTGAAAAATTACTTTTCATTGCAGCATCGGCTGCCCTTATTGAGTAGCGGGCATGCTGGATTTCGTTTTCTTTGGGATTTGCTTTAGCAACACTGTCAGAAATAGACAATAACTCATTCATGTTGTATCCAATAAGCATCAAGCTTTTTAAATACATTTTCCAGGCTTTTGGATCATCACGGTATTTCCGAAATTCTTTAAATGCTTTTTTTATGGTGATTGAATCTCTGAGTTGTGTACTGGATGTTGTTAGTAACTGAAACAATGCAATACTTCTGGGCTTTGCAAAAAAGCCCTTTTTGGAATAGTAATGTGCACTGTCAATAATTCCCTGGTCGACGTATGCTGCTGCTTTTAGCAGTTCAATAGACATAGTATATGGGCTTGCATTCTGGTCCTGATTCAGCAAGGATATGGCCTCATTATATTTTTTTGCCCTGTATAAATACCATGCTTTTGTATCATTGATAGGGATAGAATTTTCTCCCAGGTTTGGTATAGATGGAAACTTTGAATTAACATCAAGATAGCTTACTCCAGGTTGTACTTGTCCAAAATTATTATGTGTCAAAACCTGTACCTTCATGGATTGATAGACCTGCCAACAGGTATATATTGAAATTATTGTTAAGGTGCAGCTTGCTAACAGAAATATGAACCTGAAATTTTGACCATTTGAATTATCTGGTTTTGGTGTTAATGTATCAATAAAGACGATGACATTAATTGCCAGAGCAAATGCAAAGAATATTTGCATAACTGGTCGCTCCATTGGGAAATTGAAAATCGCGTCTACAAAATATCCTGCTATTGCCATCAAAGAAATTATGCTCAGAACTTTCATTTCTGATGGCAGGTCTGAACCCCATGTTTTCAGGGTATTTGTAAAAGCAATTAGAAAAACTGAGAGGAAAAGTAACCCTGTTAAAACGCCTGCCTCTGCAGTTATTTGTAGAAAATCATTGTGTGCGTGTTTAGAATAATCAAAATCATTTAAATAATCAAATTGATATTTTTTCGATTCTATTTTATAATTGCCATATCCACAACCAGTGATGGGATTTTCTTTAATTAGGTTTATTGCATTATTCCATAAATATAGCCTCGCAGTGGAGCCGGATTGATTAATTGTGGCAAGTCGTTTATCTAGGGTAGTGTAATCCGATTCCGAATTAGGAAGGATCAAAAGTATTTGTGAAAAAATAATTCCGAATAGGACAGGTAAAAGTACATTTAACGATTGTCGTATGGTTTGCTTGATTGTACTTTGTTTTTTGTTTAGATAAAGGAAGATCAGGAACATTATTATCTGTGCAAAAAATCCTATGTAAGCAGCTCTGGCATTCAGAAGTATTATAACCATTGCCAGAAGAGTAAGTGATGTGATGTTTATTATAAATCTTCTTATTGAGTAGAATTTAAATACACAATAAATGATTAAAGGTGTCTTGATAACAAAACTTGCGGCAAGGATGTTTTTATTTCCTGAATTTAAGATTAAGCTGTGAATCAGTGTACTTGTTTCAGTTGTGTCAACCAGTTTGACGTATGAATATAATAATGGGAGGCATTGAAATAATGCTATTATACTTATTGCCTGGAAAAGTAATTCAATATATTTTGGCCGCTGATAGATGAGTAAACTAATATTGAGAACAGCAATGATCGTAATTATGAACCTTGAATAGACTACAAGTGATTCAATAGGATTTATTGCGAAGAAAATAGATAAGCCACATAAAATAAAAACTAATAGATATACTTTAGATAGAATGTTGACAGAAATTTTTTGTAATATCCTGTTTAGCTTGCCTTTAAAACTTGTGAATATGTAGATTGTAGCAATCAGATTCATTAATGAAAGATAAAGCCATTGTGGCCCCATTACTTCAACTGAACCTAATCTTGGTATTAGATCAACTCCAAGATAAAATAATAAAATAGCAAATTCAGCCCTTTTAAATTCCGATTCGGAAGCTTTAGAAACCCTGTCTAACGGGTCTTTTTGAGTGGTTTTCATCTCCTTTGCTGCCATTAATTCAATTCTTTGACAATCATTTTTCGCTTAAATGCCAGATTAGTAATTTGTAATATTAGTATTTTTTTTTATCGCGAATTATGTTGAAAAATACATTTTGATTTAGCCTGTAATTCTATACATAATTGTGCTTTCACTTTTAGAGTTTTCAAACTCAGCACTTTGTTGATTTAAAATATAAGCCCCATTACTTATAAAAGATTTAGCTTCATACAGATTGATATGGTGGATTATCTTATTCAGAAACAAACTTAATTTTTGGCAAAATAAATTCAAGAATCGTGCCGATGAGTTCATCGATACCATGTTCAGCAGTTTTTAAAACAAGTTCAGATTCTTCAGGAATTTCGAAAGGGGAACTTATACCTGTAAATTTTTTTATTTCTCCGGAGCGGGCTTTTTTATAGAGTCCCTTAACATCACGCTGTTCGCAAACTTCAAGAGGGCAATCCACAAAAATTCTAACCAGCTTTTCCGCTCCGATAGTTTCTCTTACCACTTCCCTGTCTTTAGCAAAAGGAGATATAAATGCTGAAAGTACGATGAGACCGGAATCAAGCATCAGATTGGCAACTTCACCAACCCTGCGGATGTTTTCAGTGCGGTCCTCTTCAGAAAATCCAAGATCCTTGCACAATCCATCCCTGATTTTGTCGCCATCCAGAATATAGGTTTTGTATCCTCTTTTGAATAATTCAGCTTCCAGTGCATCCGACAAGGTGGTCTTTCCCGAACCTGAAAGACCGGTAAACCATAAAACTAATGAGCGTTGATTCAGAAGCTTTTCTCTGTCGTGGAGAGTTAATTTTTGTCGGCTCATCTTTAATATATTTTTATTTTTCCTGATACCATGAATTAAACCTGACCTTAATTTGATCATAAAGAATATTACATTCTTTGAGCAGGCTTTCATTATAACCTGAAACCTTTTTTCCGGAAGGGTTAAATGGTTTTATCCTGTCTGTGTTTGCACTTACTCCCAATAAGGGAAATAACTGTTGCAAAACATTGGAGGGTGCTTTACAGAACTCTTCATAACAAAAGAAAAGACTTGAATCAACGGGGTTTTCAAGGGCAAATCCATAATAATTTTTCCAGCTCAATAACCAGAAATCGAGTTCAGACTTAGGAATTTTTTCCATTTCGCTGAAGATCTTCTCGTTATTGAGGTCGAAAGGCTTTTGGTTCAAGCCGAATTCAAAATGTCCGAGCCAGTTCATATAGTCCAG
>Ga0075152_10003873_pt1 | contig 10366 bp, 11 predicted proteins | sample JI61114C2DNA_FD_70964 | JGI IMG/M metagenome (GOLD analysis project Ga0075152, IMG submission 70964) | Wastewater effluent complex algal communities from Wisconsin, to seasonally profile nutrient transformation and Carbon sequestration -... | ecosystem: Engineered > WWTP > Effluent > Algae...
TAATATACTGATGATGGTTAAATTTGCTTTGCGTCTTCTTTACGTTCTTTGTGCTCTCTGCGGTTTAGCCAGCATTTACCGCAAAGGCCGCCGAGTACGCAAAGAAAACGCAGAGGATACGTTTATGCAATATGTATTGCAATAGACAAATGTTGATGACTTACGCTAGAGGTCTAATGTACATGTTGTACAAGATATTAAAGCATGTTGCTTTTGGTTGATTCAAAAGAATGCTTAACCAAAGTATTATCTTTGCTGAAGTTTTAATGCGCCTGTTCTCATTAAAAAATATTTGTATGTACGAATAACTTCATTTGGTTATTAAAAAAAATAAATTATACACACATGAAATGGATGTTTTTATTGCTTATTACCATAAATACAAAAATAGTATTAAGCCAACCAATGCTTCATGTAGAAGGGAATACACCTAACTTATATATATCGCATATTGTAAGTGTAAAGGAAACATTATACAGCATTAGTCGTGCATTTAACATAGCACCCAAAGTATTAGCCAGTTATAATCATTTAGACATTAATACCAAGCTTGTTGTAAACCAAATTATACTTATACCGCTTAGTACAAATAATTTTTTACAAACCAATGCAAAGCACGGAGAGGATTTATTCATTCCTGTATATCATGTTGTGCAACCCAAAGAGGGTTTATATCGCATTAGTATTAATCACAATAAAGTGGCTATAGATATATTGAAATATTGGAACCAACTTAGTTCTGATACCATTCATACAGGTGCCAATATCATTGTTGGGTATTTACACACCAAGCAAGGACAATGGACTATTGCTGATACAAAAAAACTTGAACCTATAACTCCTCCTAAAGTATGGGTAAGCACTCCAACAACATCTACACCACCAACTAGCGATACAAAGCATAGCGATAGTTTGATACAAGTACCTCCCACCAATATCAACACCTCCATGATTGGTTTTTTTGAAGATGCTTATATTAACTCCATTGCAGGAAATGTGAATCTGCAAAACGTTAGCGGATATGCAGCTTCTTTTAAAAGCACTAGCGGTTGGCAGGATAAAAAATATTATGCCTTAATGAATAATATCCCTTCTGGCACATTTATAAAAATTTATAATGCAGCTAATAACACCTATATATTCGCAAAAGTTTTGGGTAGTTTACCAGAAATGAAAGAGAATGATGGGCTTTTAATACGTATCAGTAATGCTGCTACAGCTGTATTGGGCATAAATGATGCTGAAAAAGCAACTGTTCAAATAACATATAAACCTTAGGTTAGGCGGGAGGTTAACCATCAGAGCCAAACTATTATTATCAGTAGCTCAAACCTTAATCCTACGAAATATCTCATAAGTGTAAGCCAAATAAAGTATAGCAACCTGAGTTCGACGTCCACTGCGAGGTACGAAGCAGTCTGATGCAGTATTGTAGGCTCGTTATAGTTTATAGTGCAGATTGCTTCGCCCCACATTATATATTTTAGTTTGCACAACCTGAGGTGGGGCTCGCAAAGGACGTTCCATTTCTACATCATTTACACATAAACAATGACTTTGCTATCGAATTCAGGTTGGTATATAAATATTTTTTGTGTGATAAAAATGTTAGCTCCACTTCAAGGTATAATACCCATAGCATTTGTATTGTAGTCCAAAAAATTTACGCAAAGGGGCGCAAAGGATGTAATGGGACCATTGTATATATAGAAATGGTATAATATCCATCTACCACAGAAATAGACTTTTAGTTTTATGGCTTATAGTGTACTCATCATAACGTATGATTTTATCATGTATAAAAAATATAAAATTCTTTACATGATAAGCTGATCATGTAAAAACAGTTAACATGAGAGATATCCTTTAATAGTCGTTTTTCAAGAAGCCATTTTTACAATAATCAATCCTTCTTTCTCCGTAGGAGGAAAATATTTATAACTTGTTCGTTCAAGCACACATTGAACTCCTATAGGAGTTCAACCAAGCGACTTGCATGTACTATAAATATTATACTCCTACGGAGCTTGAATGATAATCTGCAACGTATTATTTTCGTTATCATCAAAACGTAATTGAAAACAATTGTATGGTTGTAGAAATGCGAATTTGCAACGGCTGCTACAACTATTCATATCCAACATATCTTACAGCTTTTAGCTCAATCTTTTCATTTTCTTGCAGATTTTTTTTGTTGCTATGAACACAAAAGATTAATTGTATTGAACTGTCTTAGTGTTGTGAAGAATGGCTATATAGCCTATGCAGAAATTAAAAATATGCTGGGCACTTTATGTATATCAGGCAAGCTATTTTTCCATTGCATGATTGTTTTTGTTGTAATCGTTTCGTTGGAGGTTGTTAATGCAACAGCTATACACAATCTTGTATTAGGCTGACAAGTGGTTATAATATCTTTTAACAGAGCGTTATTTCTGTAGGGTGTCTCAATAAATATTTGAGTACAATCTCGTTTACTTGAATCTTGCTCTAACTCTTTTAATTTCTTTTTTCTTTCTACAGTATCGATAGGTAAATATCCATGAAATTGAAATTGCTGCCCATTCATACCACTAGCCATTAAAGCTAATAATACGGAACTAGGACCTACTAGAGGATGTATAATGGCTCCCATTTTTTGCGCCATAGCTACTAATTGTTGCCCAGGATCCGCAATACCAGGGCATCCTGCTTCGCTCAATATACCAATACAGCTACCTTGTTCTATATGTTGTTGAAAAGTTTTAGCTACTTCTATTTCCGCTTTGTGTATGGTATACCAAGTGCAATCATCAATAGGCATTGCTGGCCATACCTGCTTCAAAAACCGTCGAGCAGATCTTTCATTTTCTACAAACCATATTGTACATTGTTGAATAATGGGGGTAATATAATGAGGTAGCGTATATAATGCAGACTCACCTAATGGAGTAGGGATAAGGTATACATGGGCTGTAGGCATATTAGCTTTTTTGTTTTTGTGCTTGCAAACTTAATGTAGCTGCTATAACTGCATACGCAGGTGCTAATACCCAACCTACTACAAGAAAAACATGCATAAGATAAAACACAAGTCCGTTGCCTATAGCAAGGCCTTTGTGTTTGCTAATAAAATCATTGCCATTAGCAATAGATATATGCTTACGTTCAAAACTACAGTCTAGCATAGAAAATCCGTAGAAATAAAATTCAATCATCAAAGCAATAAGCGGAGCAATCCACCCTACAATAGGTATTAAAGCTAGTATTAATAAGGCTACAGCATAAATCAATTGCCAAAATCCATTACGTATCGATAGCTGTATACCTCGTACAGTATCTTCTAACCATTGCTTTGTAGTAAATGTAAATGGCTTTTGTTCAATAATAGAAATCATTTTTTCACTTAAATAACTAAATACCGGAGAGCCTACTATAAGCCAGATATGTTTAAATAAGGAAAAATAAGTAAACATTAATATGATCCATACGGTCATTCCGCCAAAAGCAAAAAAGAAGCCTAACCAACCATCTTGCATGTGTTGTAACCACTTTTTTAAACCCGTAATGGTATTCACATAGTCAATTACATGAAAGGCCGATTTGCCAAAAAAATACATGCTAACGGAAAACAGTAATGCATACACTAATCCAGGTAGCAATATCCACTTCCACAACTTGTGCTGTACAATAAAGCGATGTGCTTGACGATAAGATTGAATGGCTATGATTAATTCCTTTAACAAAATAAATGTATAGTATGTATGCTGCAAATATAAAGGCCTTAATGATATTGAATAGGTTAAATTATACATTTAATCTATAATTTTATATATTGATTTGTTAATGAATTATCTGAACTTTACAACCTTGAACAAAAGAGCCATATATTTATGGACGCTCTTGCATAGGTCATAAAAATTATTTTATAGTTGATATTGGGAATTCCAACAAAGAAAAAATCTATACGATGGAGAGATCAAAACAGATAATTCTTTACTAGGTAATTTTTCTCATTCGTACATTCACCATTAGCGCAGTAATACCATGGCCAATTCGCACTTACATAATAACGCAGGCGAAAATAATATTATTGATAAGGAATTTGAAAATGCAATAAGGCCAGCTGCCATAGAGGCTTTTGCAGGTCAACCCAAACTTATTGAAAATTTAATGATTTTTATTAAAGCTGCTAAGATGCGGGGCGAAGCTTTAGATCATATTTTATTTCATGGCCCTCCTGGTTTAGGTAAAACTACACTTAGTAGAATTGTAGCTAATGAATTAGGTGTAAATATTAAAGAGACTTCTGGACCCGTTATTGAAAAACCCGGAGATTTGGCAGGATTGCTTACCAGCCTTGAACAAAGCGATGTTTTATTTATTGATGAAATACACAGATTAAGCACCGTTGTAGAAGAATATTTATATGCAGCCATGGAAGATTTTAGAATTGATATTATGATTGATACAGGCCCAAGTGCTCGAAGTATACAAATTAATTTACACCCATTTACCCTTATTGGTGCTACTACACGTAGTGGATTATTAACCGCTCCGCTCCTATCTCGCTTTGGCATTAAAGCCCGATTAGAATATTATGATGCTAACACTTTACAAGGTATTATCTTAAGAAGTGCAGGTATTTTACAAACACCTATTATAGAAAATGCAGCTTACGAAATTGCTCGCCGCAGTAGAGGTACTCCACGTATTGCTAATGGGCTACTCCGTAGAGTTAGAGATTTTGCACAAGTATTGGGCAACGGTACGGTAGATTTAGAAATAGCACAACATGGACTGCACGCTTTGAATGTAGACGAACACGGCTTAGATGAAATGGATAATAGAATACTGTCTACTATTGTAGAAAAATTTAAGGGTGGGCCTGTAGGCATCACTACTATTGCCACTGCTGTTGGTGAAGAAGCGGGTACCATAGAAGAAGTATACGAACCTTTTTTAATACAAGAAGGATTTTTAAAACGAACGCCTAGAGGAAGAGAGGCTACAGAGAAAACATATAAACACTTAAACATTGTGCCGCCCACAGGCACAATTAATTTTGGATTATTTGATTAAAAATTTAAACCATAATAAAATGAAAGAACTAGCAAAATTAAATGAAAATTATGCTAAAGATAGATACAATATCTATTATGCTTCAGACAAACTAGAAAACGGTGATACAGAAACAGCCGAATTATTTGTGTTCGATGGTATAAATAAAAAATATTTTAAAAACTATAATGATGAACAGGAAGAAGGACTTTTAGAACAATGGACAAAGGGTAATATTGATAGGTTTCTTAAAGATAAGAATGCCATATATTATATGGGTAGAATTATTTCGAAAAAAATTAATTCCTCAACTGCTGAGTTAATAACATTTTTGCACGGAGATTCTTTTTTCTTAATAAGAGATGGCAAAAATGTTTATTTATATGATGAGGTATCAGAAACAACTACAAAAATAAGTGATGATCCTGACCATTTTGAACTTTTAAGTGCAGAGTATTTTAAAGATTCGAAAACAGTTATAAGTTTAAGTTTATTTACTAATCATATAAAGCCCAAAAGAGCTATTGAAGGGGCTCATGCAGCAAGTTTTCAAAGCCTAGGTGGACTTTGGGGAAAAGATATCAATACAGTATACGCTATGGGCTGGAAGATTTCTGAATCAGATCCATTATCGTTTAAAGTGCTTAATTACATGTATGCTAAAGATAAAACGCATGTTTACGATTCATACGGCACTGTTATTAGTGAAGCAGATTCTAAAAGCTTTGTAGTATGTTTTGGTGATGCAGCAAAAGATAAAAATCATGTATACAAGCAAAGTGTGATTTTAAAAGAAGCAGATCCAGAAACATATGTCGAGCTAATCCATAATTATGGAAAGGATAAAAAGCATGTTTATTTTGGACTTAATATTGTCAAGGGAGCTGATATAGAAACTTTCATAACAATTAAATCTGGTGCAGGTATTGATAAAGACAATGTTTTTGTAGAAGGGAAAATTGATAATCAACTTAAATCCGATCCAAATTTTTTAAATAATAGTTTACATGATTATTTACACTTAAAAGGATATTGGTTTAGCAAGTAAAATTAATTATTCGCCTATACTTTTTGACTATTTGATTAGTTAGACATAATTAAATCAATTAATTATACTACATTAAAAATATAATAGATAGTAAACATGCCTTGGTTTAACCTCCATAAAAAAACAACAAAATATTCGCTGGACTTTATAGGCATAGATATGCACTCACACCTACTACCCAGTATTGATGATGGTGCAAAAACAATAGAAGATAGTTTACGCTATATAAAAGCCCTTCAACAGCTTGGCCTATCTACCTTTTACACTACGCCTCATATTTTTATGGAGGTATATCCTAATAACCCACAGATTATACAACAAGCTTTATCTAATGTAGTAGAATATTGTAAAACACATGATGTACAAGTAACTATACATGCAGCGGCAGAATATATGATGGATGAACAGTTCGCTAAAGTACTTGCTGAGCAAGCCATACAAGCCATTAATAAAACATATATACTAGTTGAAATGCCACATACGTATGAAAATCGAATGGCACCAGAATATATTTTTAAATTAAAAATTGATGGTTATACCCCCATACTAGCACATCCTGAGCGATATAGATATTATCATCAATCATTTGACAACTATTATCGCTTTAAAGAATTAGGATGTTTATTACAGATGAATTTACTTTCTATAGCAGGCTATTATGGCAAAGACGTTCAAAAAATAGCTATAAAACTTTTAGATAAAGGTTGGATTGATGTAGTAGGTACCGACTTGCACCATGATAAACATGTTGAAGCCTTATCCAACTTTACAGCTAGCGGAGAACTACATGCTATCTTAAGCCAATATCCGATACAAAATAAAAAAATATTTTAGGCAAGTATACAGCCCGTAAAACGCACAAATGCCTTTACTGATATTTGCATCTCCAAAACATGCGTAACCATTTTTTTAGCTTTAAACAATTTACTATTCAACAAGACAAATGTGCAATGAAGGTGTGTACAGATGCGTGTTTATTTGGAAGCCTTGCAGCTACACACGCCAATGAAAAAAAAACCATACAAGTACTAGATATAGGTACTGGAACAGGTTTGCTAACCCTAATGTTTGCGCAGAAGCATGCAAATGCTATTATTGATGCCATTGAAATTGATGAAGCTGCTGCACAACAAGCTACAGAAAATATTAATGCATCACCATGGAAAAAAAGACTATATGTTATACAGGGAGATATAAAAAATATACCACTACATAAACAATATGATTTTATTATCGCCAATCCTCCGTTTTTTGAAAACAGCTTAAAAAGTAATAGCAGCAAAAGAAATATCGCCTTACATGGTGAGGCTTTGCATTTAAAAGAGCTGCTAACTATAATAAAAAAATACCTGTGTGTTCGTGGTCAATGCATCATACTATTATCTTTATCAACAACATTTTCTTTTGAGCAAGCATTAGCACAAGAGCATTTGTATATACAAGAAAAAATCTTCATTAAACAAACGCCTCAACATCCTTATTTTAGAACTGTTCTATTATTTTCAAAACAAAAAACGGAAACTACAATTTCAGAAATTATTATTCAGAATGAGGATGGGCAATATACCCCCACCTTCATAACATTATTAAAAGATTATTACCTCAACCTGTAGATTGCTTGTAACTGTTTTACCTTATTGCTATACTTTTAATTTTTATGATAAAAATATTTCACTTTATCGGTACATTGATATTGCTCTTTGTGAATACTATAGCTACTGCGCAACTAGATGATACGCTTGAACATAAACATACACCTGCAAGCCACTTTATTAAACCACTTGTATTACCAACGGTATGTATTGGATACGGCTTAGTTGCTTTGGGCAATCATGAATTGAAAAACATTAACCATAACATCAAACAAAGTATACAAAAAGATTATCCAAATTTTTCAACATCTATTGATAATTATTTGCAGTTCACACCTGTAGTAGCGGTATATGTATTGAATGGCGTAGGTATCCACGGGAAAAATAATTTTCGAGATCGTACTATGATGTATGGAATATCAACTTTAATAATTACTGCAACAAATTTTTCGTTGAAGCATATTACTCAAGAACAAAGGCCTGATGGCTCAAGCTTCCTCTCTTTTCCTTCAGGCCATACGGCTACTGCGTTTGCAGCTGCTGAATTTTTACATCAAGAATATAAAGATATTTCTGTTTGGTATGGAATTGCTGGGTATACAGCTGCAGTAGCTACTGGCGCTTTGCGTATGTACAACAATAGGCATTGGTTAAGTGATGTAGTAGCTGGTGCTGGCATAGGTATTTTAGCAACTAAAGCATCTTATTGGATGTATCCTGCTATTAAGAAAATATTTTTTAAAAATAAAGCTATGCATACTATGGCTACGCCTTATTACAATGGAAATGCTGGAGGTATACTGTTAACGTATGGGTTTTAAGGATAACCGTTATGAAAAAAAGATACAGTATTAAACAAGTAAAGTTCCTCAGCATTGTAAAAAATGTATAGTGGTTTGAAACGATTTATTAAACTACTATACATTTTTTATATTGATGACGAGGTTAAAGCAGATGGGCTGAAGGATTGGAGCGAAAACCCCTGCTGGGTTTGGAGCCGAGTGGCCTGTGTGCCACAAGCCACGGATGAGATAAGAAACTTGCCATGCAACGAAAATGGGTGTATTTTTGTCAACGTAATACAAATAGTCATTATTCACCTTACAAACAACTTAAATTATGCAAAAAAAGCGATTTTTAACCTTATCCCTAGGGCTTGTAGGAATATTAGTACTTATAAGCCTTTACAGCTGCAATAAGAACAATACTTCGCCAACTCCCCCACCATTAGATATTAATGAAGATATAGATGGTAATCATTATGATACTGTTCGTATTGGCAAGCAATTGTGGATGGTACAACCTTTAAAAGTAACCCGTTATAATGATGGTACGCCTATACCTTATGTTGTTAACGGAAATACTTGGGCAGCTACCACCACAGGTGCTCGCTGTTATTATGGAACCAACGTTGGAGGAACTACAGTATCTACTTCAGATTCTGCCAAGTATGCTGCTACTTATGGTGCCCTATACAATTGGGCTGCGGTTCATTCTGGCAAACTAGCTCCCAAAGGCTGGCATATAGCAGATACTTCAGAATGGAATACGTTAATAGGCACACTAAATAAGAACCCTAACTTTACAGGAGGTAATGATCCTAAAGTTGGCGGAATGTTAAAAGAAACAGGTACTACCCATTGGACTGCTCCTAACGATGGAGCTGATAACAGTAGTGGCTTTAAAGCGTTGCCCGCTGGTTACCGTAACAGCATTGGTAGTTTCATCAATCTTGGCAACTCCGCCTTCTTTTGGTCTTCTACGGAGTCCACTAGTGCTAATGCGTTCTGCCAGTATTTGAATTCCAGTAATGCGGGGGTCATCAGAAAGGGCGATGATAAGTTGCTTGGATTCTCGGTTGTTTGTGTTAGTAATTGACTATTTGTCTATTTGACTATTTTCTTATTGCCCTAGGTTAGCGGGGTAGATATATTTTTAAAAATGGCCCGTTATGATGATTTGCCGGTATATAAGGCTGGCTATGATTTATGGCTAGCCATTTTTTTTATGTACAAAAAATTTAACAAAGATTATAAGTATACCATGGGAGAAAGCTACATTTAAACCCTTTATACGCATAATTGATTTAAAAAGAGAAAATCTTTTTAGTATCTGGATAAGCTAATCTATCTATTTTTTCCATTGAATTGATTTGTACACGTACCATGTTCACTTGCTCATGCGTTGTCTCATATAACAATGAATTTTGAACAGTTATATTGTGTGGTAAGGGTACATTGGCAACCTCAAAATAACTCCATATGGATTCTTCTTCCTTTTCATAACCAATATATTTTAGTACCACTAATCTATTATTAAAAATAAGCTGTACATGTTTTTGAATATAATCGGCTACACATTTATCTACAACTGCTTTATTAGAAGGATTTAATAAATCAATATTGGTTTTATATTGATTGCGTAATGCTTTTTCAAAATCATTGGTAAAAATGCGCACACTTACTTCAAGTCTCGTTTGTTGAGCATTATATTTAATATCCGTCATGGATACATAGAATGGATGCCTCCAAGATATACAGAGCAGTATTACGAAAGTATACGCTAATACTTTTACATAAAAAGATTTTATTATCTGTATTTTTAACTTCATTATTATTGCACAAAACTAATGAACAATTGGTGGATATATTTTGTATTAGGCAAAGAACATATTGCTAATGTAAAT
>Ga0075152_10003877_pt1 | contig 10363 bp, 10 predicted proteins | sample JI61114C2DNA_FD_70964 | JGI IMG/M metagenome (GOLD analysis project Ga0075152, IMG submission 70964) | Wastewater effluent complex algal communities from Wisconsin, to seasonally profile nutrient transformation and Carbon sequestration -... | ecosystem: Engineered > WWTP > Effluent > Algae...
TTCATTAGGAGATTTGAATGGACTCTGCAGTTAGAATTCACGATGCTTGTGAAGTTGGCTTCTACTGTTGCTACCACCGAGGATAGCACCGTTCTAGCTCTGATTGGCACTTTTGCGCTTTTCTGCAGACCTTTAGAGGGCCTGTCTAAACCACCGTGGTTTGGTTATGCGTGGCTCACTTGAATTGACTGCTAACGATTTGTTTTGGCTATGGCTCCTCCGCTTTTCGGATGGCTTCTCAATGCTCTTAAGCAGCTCCTCCTTGACGTTCCGAAGCACTTAACCTTCCCTTTCCGATTTGATCCTTGCCAAGTACTTTCTGAGGGCTATCTGAAAGTTCTGTAGGTTTTCTAGAATCAATCATGGGCGTACTTGGGTTTTTGCGGTAATGACGGAACAACTCGATGAGCTCTCGAGGCTGCTTTTTGATTTCCTCTCTAATTTCCAGCCTGTCGTTCTTGGGTATCTCTGCATGTGATTTGGTCTTACGTTTGCATTCCTCCAAAGTGCGGAACATTAACTTTTCCTCTTCACGCGCATGTCTTTCCTATACTGTCTAGCGTCGGTTGAGCTCTCGGGGTCTCAGTGCCATTAAGCGTTTATTTATTATTAAAAGTTATTCCAATTTGATAGTTCGAGTAATCTCGAGCTTCATCTAGGAGGAAGCTGCTTAAAGCCTGAACTGACTGAGTTTCAGCATTACTGACTATTTTTAATATCAATCCCATGATAAAAAGCCGTGTGGTGACGCCAGCTTATAGCTCGGAGGGTAGTACTTCCCGAGTCTTCAGAAGCACAAACATCATCGCCAGTAGGAACAGTCATCGAGAATCTGCGGGAGACTCGATCAACAACCCATACTTTCTAGGTTCTCCACTGGCGAGAACGGCACAGGTCGGAACGCATGTACAACCGAAGACTGAGAAGACGCTGATGAATAGAAGTAGAAGCACCGCAGCATTGCCGGTACAAGAGAAGAAGCCTCCCAATAAGGTTTAGAGGCCATTAGCTAAACCATGCTCGGCTGATAACCTCTTTAAACCACCGATTCTTATCAGGGCAGGCTCGCACGCGCGAAAGGAAATGGTTTGTTCCGAAAAGATCCTTCCTGATCAGGCAAGCAGTTCAGCCTCGGGAATTCAAAGCCCGCGTACACAACCTCGAACTCCGAGAACGCTTGAAGAGTCTGGAAAATCTATGGGAATTTTTCATGATCTACCTACAAGCATTCGGATTCAGCCCATCAATACAGTGTTCCTGTGCATAAACTGCTTCTAATACATCCTCTATCCTTAGATCGGAGCACACCCAAATATCTGCCGGTTCGATGGAAGCAATTTGAATGTACTGAATGACAAGTTAGAACGTGTGGGTGAGATGCTCCGTCTTATTGGGGAAAAGCATTCCGACCCCTACTCCACAGCTGTCTGGAAAAAGCTGCAGCGATACCAAAAAAATGAGTGTTAGTTGGAGGACATCCTCATCCTTGAGTGGTTCGTAACAAACTCTAACGTGGATGTCGGGCTACGCTGGCAGGAACTGTTTTGGGTCATCGAACAACTAGGTAAAAGAAGGGAAGAGGCCAGAAGTAAACGATCTGGACTGTTTTGGATGATCTGCGAATGAACAAACCAACCAACGACAGGGAGAATTGACTCATTGTATGTAGCACTATCATCTGAAGTAGTAGGTTACGAAGTATGCGCCAACCCCTAGACTCATCAGTATGAGGAATATTTTGCCATAGAGTGTACAGCGTTGTGGCTGGCTCGAAACGACTGGCGCTGCTTCAAGAGTGGATTGCGCGTGGCTTGACTGATGAATAGCGAGGTTGCTGAGCTCATCGAAGTCGTTGGCTTCAATATAACTTTCCTCCAGAAGGATCATCTCTTCGGAAAACACGCTATTTGGTATACGCCCCGACTTGGTTGCTGATTTGAGGGTGATAATTTCCTGCTCTAAATTTCGAATTTTCTCTTCGTAGTTGCTAATTTGTTAGTTCCTATCCAGGATCTCCTCATCGTGCTTCATGTTTAGCTTCTTGAAGAAGAGCTCCAGCTTCTCACTACTTGCTTGCTCAACAGTCTCTGTCTATCTCAATTCTTCCGCCTCATCTGATGTGAATTGGCACAGATGGCTATGGCTTGTCTTAAGCAGATCGGCGAGTGTTCCAACCGATGCTGGGGTGAAGCCTTAGGGGAAGAACACCGGTTGAAGGGTAGCTAGCATTCCCATGCCCATTAGCATGCTTGTCCGATCATCCCGAGTTATGCTCCGGAGAAACTCTACAGGAACTGAATCCCGGAATAGAACTCGAGCAAGATCCTCGAGTGTCTTTGCCTTACTTCTTATCTGCAAGTTAGCAAATCTTAGCAGCTCCCTTGTCAGCTGAACATCCTCAGTGAGGTCCTGGATTTCAGACTCAATTGAGGCTTCATAAACTTGATCGAAGACCGACATTTTAAGATAATATTAACGTCTGGCACGATCATATAAAGCGTATTTTGTCATTGTAACTTCCGATCATGTTGACCATCGGATAGAGTGTTTTGTCTCGCATTGAATTCGGTAAAACAATCTTTACGATTCTTGATTGGAATGGATGGGTGAACCTCCACTCCACAGTATTGTCGATACGGTCAACCTTGACAATGATGCGATCTCCGTTTGTCACATTCATAGTCAGGGATTTCGACTTGGCTTCAAAGTAGACAGTGCTTCCATTGGGATACCAACAAACGGACTCCGCATTGCTGTAGCAGCTTGCAAGGTTACGGAGTGACTCAGACCCAACTCCAATCATGATTCCATTGCTGCTGACTGTCAAGATTTCGACTTCGAAGGACTGACGACCTTGCAACTTGGTCTTGAGAAAAGCACTGTACCAAGATCCTCCTCCCTTATTTGTTGTGATCTCCAATCCGTTGACACCCAGGTTAGCAACATTGTTGGCAGTGGTCAGATCAATTTCAGGCACAACTTTCTCGAATTTCTTGACAGCACGGTATTCTTACAGCTTCTGCCGAAGTTCTTTGTTATCAGCTTCCAGTCGATCCACCTTCAGGCTGAGCTTCTGAATATCCCCGAGTTCAGTCTATTTCAGCGTAAAGTCTAAGAACTTCGTCACCTCATTTTTCTTGCCCAACTTAATGATGTAGCTGAACCGTAGCTCTCCGGAGTCGCTGAGCTCGATGTTCCTCTTTTCGGCAACGCACTCCTCCATCATTTCAAAGAGCCCAGCACAATCGCTGAAATACTATCGGTTGGCAGTCGACATCTCCTCGTCTGTGACTGTCGCTTCAAACAGCTTTCCTGCCAGCTCCGAGTATGCTCGGAAGCAAATACGTTTCCCCACAAAGTTAGCTGTTACCGTGTAGCTACCAGCCTTAAATACCATGCTACCTGCCTCGCACTTTGCCGGTTCCATTATAATTCTATCACACCTCAAAGCATCCACTGTGCATGTATACCCATGAATACCCAGATCTTGGATATGACAAAAGCTAGCAGTTACTTATTTAATTTGAAAATCAACGATGGACCACGGAGGTTTTTCCAAGGTGATCTCCGGAAGGAGCATTTCACCATTCCCGACTGCGGATCGGAGGATATCACCCGAGCACTCTTCCAAATGTACGAGCTAGCCAAACTGCAGACCACAATCCCTATGACAGCAAGGAGAGATAGCATAGAACGTTCGTAGCAGATGGAGCTACCTACTATTCAAACGATGAGTCACCAGTACATCACCACGAAAGGCCGCGTCATCGCAATGAGGAGGATCTGCCAAAGATGTCGTTGGCGTAGATTAGTTTGTAGCTAGACAATAACAGTAACGATGTGTTTACTCAGCCAACGAAATACTCTACCTCATCAACCGCAGGAAGTTGATTATTCAGTTAAAGCGTCGTAAACTGCGCTAGGAGTACAATACAAAGACGGACGGCAAGTCCAAATCCGTGACTAAGGAAATGCTGGTGCAGGACGATGAGTAGTTGTCTCGGTTAAGCTGGCTCACCAGCGACCCCGATTCAGCTGGCAGAGTACTGCAATCTTTGGCTCGAATCCTTCCCAATATCGACGAAAAGAAACAACTTGAGCAGGAAAAGTCCAACGATTTCTGGAACCAAAACAAACGCTACGAAAACGAAATCGATGTGATGCTGTGCAAGCTCAAGCAAATAGACTACAATGTAACGTTTCATTCAATGTAGTTGGAGAAGCAGACCAACGAGGTTGCTGAAATCTGTCGCACTTTGGATGCGCTAGAAGACGCTCTTAAGGAGCTCCTCACCAGGAAGAGTGATGACCACCTCAAACGCGCAGAACCGCTGTTCGCAAATAAGAAGAAGACTTACGATATGCTCAATGCCAAGATTTACGAACGCGAGCGAATCAAGGACGAGAAGATCGAGTATATCAAGAAGATTCGAGATTACCTTGCGCAGTTAAAGATCACCAGAGAGAAGCGTATAAAGGAAATCTACGAGCTTTTCAATGTGGATAGCTAACACGAATCGGAGAATAAGATTGGATTCTTCGCAGAGTGTGCAGAAGGCCTCGAATAATTGCTGAGGCTGAGGGAAAAGTCATATGGACTCGATGGCCAGGAACGCGAAGTCGTGGCGGAGCTTGACCAGGTCAGCAAGTCGCAAGAGGCACTCTACAATGAGCTGATTAAAAGGCAGTCAGATTAAGCAAGGGCCTACCAAAGCTATGAGTTGATTGTAAAGCAACGAAGTAAGTACGCAACATTGCTCGGAACGTTCACTGATCAAGTTGGCGCGATCGATATGGGAAACCTGTATTCGACTGAGACAATGGCAAAGTTTCGAGCCTATCGATAAGTTCTCAAGAATTTCATTGACGAAGACAAGATGATCAAACAAGGACTTGCAAAGACCAGTGAGACCTCTCGCACGTTTGCACACATCCTCAAGGCGACAGAAAGCGAGAAGGAAAGACGTAAGGAACTATTGAACCTATTGGAGAGCTGCTCTCGATTGAAAAATGATTAGGAGCAGAAAAAGGAGATGGTTCGCAACTTAACAGTGGAAACAGCGAAGAAAGCACAACAAAAAAGTCACATAGAAGACGAGTTAGAGAATGTCATGACCGATGGTGACCTGGAATCATACAAGAAAGTCGGTAGTGCTCTTACGAAATGTGACAATGAAATAGAGCGACTGGCCTCGACCAAGCTGAATCTAGAGATGGAAATTGAATCCATCAACCGATAGGTAACAGGCGTCATCTAATCTAGATCTTCGCGATTGCAGGCAGTCTTAAACGTGAGTACGAGGATATCCTTCGGGACATCTTGCCTTCAAATTTTGACTTGAATCTTCGTACAAGTGACGACATCAAGCAGATCAAGAACTACATCCGCAAGACCTACAAGCGGTTGGGACTAATTCCCAATCGAGATGAGTGATGCCACCCCTTTCGTTATATCATTCCAATGGAACCATCGAGTCCAACGGCCAAGAGCCACCCCTACCCAAAGTGCCCCAACAACAACGAGGCCAGGAGCATCTGCCTTAGCGAAAACTGCCACGCATACCCATTCTACTGCGCTGTCTGCGAGTAGGAGATCTGCGAAATCAAGCATCTCCATGGCCCAAAGATTGTATCGACGGGATTTCGTGAATTTATGAAGAAGATTCAGCTGTTCCAAACTCCTAAACCTTAGCTGGTGGAGGTCTGTGAGAAGTATCGACAGTCGTTAGTGAAGCTTCGGTAAGACATTACTAAATTTGTGGAGAAGGAGCTCATCTAGATTGATGTTCTCATTAAAAAATCAACGGAATTTCCCGAAGGTGAGCGGACCATCGTCAAGCGCATCATTGACAAGGAATACGAAACTTTGAAGGGATTTGAGATGGATGCAGTGTGGACATGTGTCAACCCCAAAGCCAACAGCACAGTAGAACGATTTGCCAACGAAATCGCCTACATCAAGAACAAGACTGAAGAGATTAATGAGATCTCAGCAGACTTTTAAAAGGTCATCAGCATCATCGAGAATCCCAATGCTGAGGAAAACAAGCAGCAGGATCCGCCACCCACTGCAGTACCAGCTCCAGGACTGGTCAAGGACTCATCCCTTAAAACGGTGAATAGCCAGCTCAAATCGGAGACCTCGAAGAAGCCCAAACAGTGATCTTGTTGTGTCGGGGTTATAACTTGTTCTGACACTGAAAACCAAAGAAATAAATTTATTGGAGGAGCTGTCCTGCGGTGGATGTAGCGTGCCTTTATCCGACGTTAGACACTATCCGTCTGCCACGAAGCATTGGGAAGGATTGAGTCTAAGGGAAATATTGCCGGTTGAATCGAGTCTGGGAAGAGGCAGTTGGAAAATTACTACTAAAACATACTTTTGTCCTTCAAAGACACTTTCGCCGAGTACTGAGCACAGCAGCACTAATTGACGCATCATAACGACACGAAATCGCTTATTAAAAGCGCATATCTTTCGCAGGATTCGATAAATATATTTCATGAGCAGATTGACATCTTCCACACAGCGAGTGGTTGGTAGCGGAGCAGTCCAGGCCCCACGTGGTGGCATCAAGGACTTTGAGGGCGAGTACTACGACGTCATCGCCGACAATTTGGCGACTTTGACCTGGTCTAATGTCGAGGGCGACAACGTCGTCATTCGCGGGCCATCTGACTTCGCCTTGCTGAACAACTTCAAGAACGCCCTGCTGAGCCTCAGGGCCGACTTCACCGGAGAAGGCGGACGAGTTTTCGTAAATGCCGATCAGAAAGAGGAGTTCAACAGAAGGTTGCTGTTGCTTGAGCACGAAATCGAAGGACTACTCAAGCGCCGCATTAACTTCTCCCTGAAGGACCAGGACGGAGGCCACCGAACCATGGACTACACTAACATCCTCAACGAGAAGGAGAACCAGATCGTCGAGCTGGAGAAGAAAATCCAGAACTATGAGGAGAGGTTCAGGAGGATCGGTGCTCGGGAAACTGAACTCGAGAACCGCATTGCCGAGCTTGTGGCTGATGTCCGCCGCAAGGAAGATTTGCTCCGAAACAAAAACGATATTATCTTGGCTGAGTTTGCCAATGGCCAACAGTTCAAGGATGCTTGGGCACGAGTCAAGAGGAACGTTGATGGTGCCAAGGGCAAGTATGGTGCCGACCTCGAAAGGACCATTTTCGACGGCGTGGTGCTTCCTACCGTCGACGAAATCAGGGCTGACAACCTTACCCGAGACAACGCTGTTGCTCGTCAGACCAATATTCCTAACGTTCAGAGGCTCCGTGGCAGCCTTGTGACTCTCTTCAAGGAGTTCGAAAGAGTGCTTAACTCACCTGACCTCAACCAAGCAGCCATCGATAGGACTCTTGAGGGCTTCCTCCTGACCCTTGATGGATCACGACTCAGAGAAACAGTTACACAAACTCTCGAACGTGTGAAGCTCGAGGACCGTTTCAACAAGCTAAGATCTGCTTTCGTTGGTGCTGCTGGCCTGTTCAAGGGACAACTTGAGAGACTCAAGCTCCAAAACCCAAGTGCCCGCTTCGAGTTCGATTCTGGAATTTTCGATATTCTTCAAGGCGAGAGGATCGAGACTATCAACATCAACGGAGTTCTTCAGGTTGAAAGGTTTACTGAAAGGACCGTCGAGGTGCCCGTTCAGGATGCTCGCACCAAGCACCTTATCCACTTGCTCTCCATCCAAATGAAGAAGTTCATGGAGAAATATCCCAAGCTTCGCGATGAAATCGATACTCGACTGTACGAGTACTTCCAACAAGAAATCATCGATCTCATTGAAGTCGACGAAATTGACCGAATCGTTCAAATCGTCAAATACGTGCCTCAGGTCGTCAAGGTCGAGAACGTCTATGCCTATTCCAGCCAAAAGTCCAAGCGTGTGGAGTTCCACTTGAGGGTTCTCATCAAGGCCCTGCTTGAGGAACTCGAGAAGCTCAAGAGGAGGAGCGGTGCTGTTCTGGAAATGGACGAGGGAATCCTTGCTATGATCAACCAAGAGATCATGGGAGTCATCGATGTCGATGACGTGCTCAAGGTCTTCCGAGTCGTGCCCAAGATCGTCGAGGTCGAAAAGATCGTTGAAAAGATCGTCGAGCGAGTTGTTGAGATCCCTCAGGTGATCCCCATTGAAAAGATTGTGGAGAAGATCGTCGAGGTCGCCAAGATCCAAGAGGTCGAGAAGATCGTGCATGTGCCAGTCGAAATCATCAGGTACGTTGACAACGTCATCGAAAAGATTGTCGAGGTCGAGCGTATTGTCGAGAAGATTGTGGAAGTACCTCGTGTGATCGAGAAGGTCGTTGAACGAGTTATCGAGATCCCCAAGATCCAGGAAGTTGTTACTGTCGTGGAAAGGATTGTCGAAAAGGAAGTTCCAGTGACCGTCGAGAAAGTCGTTAACCACCTTGTCCCAGAAGTTAAGGAGATTCAGGTCATCAAGGAAAAGGTTGTGCCAGTGGAGAGGATCGTCGAGCGTATCGTTTAGGTTCCAACCATCGTCGAGAAGATCGTTGAGAAGGTGGTGCAGGTACCTCAGATCGTCGAAGTCGAAAAGGTTGTCGAGAAGATCGTTAAGGTAGTCGAGTACCGTAACGCTCGGGAAGTGTTCAACCACGTCGAAACCATCCATCAGGTCGTGGACCGCATCATTGAGAAGCCGATTCCAGTTGTTCAGACCATCGAGAAGATTGTTGAGGTGCCTCAGGTCATCGAGAAGGTCGTGGCCGTCCAAAACGACATCGTTCGAGTCCAGGAAGTCAAGGTAATCGAAGAAAAGATCGTCTACGTGGATCGCATCAAGGAAGTCGAGAAGGTCGTCAACACAGTTGTTCCTCTGATCAAGGAGGTCGAAAAGATTGTCGATCGACGAGTGGAGGTTCCCATCATCCAAGAGAAGATCCTGAAGGTCCCCGAAATCATCACCCAGATCGCCATCGAGCGCGTGGAGGTGCCCAAGATCATTGAGGTGGAGAGGTTCGTCGACAAGATTGTGGAGATCACCAAGATGGTCGAGGTCGAGAAGCCAGTTAACCACTACATCCGCGAAAACCAGGTGGTTAAGGTCATCGTTGAGAAGATCGTTGAAGTGCCACGCACTGTCGAGCGACTTAAGGAAGTTCGAGTCAACATTGATAAGATCATCGAAAAGATGGTCGAAGTCCCCAAGGTCGTCGAGGTCGAGAAGATCGTCGAGAAGATTGTTGTTGTTCCACGAGTCATCGAAAAGATTGTGGAGGTTCCTCAGATCGTCGAGAAACTGGTGGACCGCATCATCGAAGTCGAGAAGGTCCGTGAGGTCGAGAAGCTCGTCCAGGTCCCAGTCATCACTGAGAAGCTCGTCGAAGTCGAGGTGATCAAGAACATCTACCACGAAGTGGAGAAGATAGTCGAGCGAGTCGTCGAGAAGGTGGTACCCTTCGAGAAGGTCGTGGAGATCACCAACATCGTGCAACAGCCAGTCGAGAAGATCGTGGAGTTCAGAGTTGAAGTGCCTAGGCAAATTGACGTCGAAAAAGTAATCACTAAGACCGTCGAGGTCGAGAAGGTTGTGGAGGTCGAGAAGCCCACCACTATCGCTGTTGAGGTTCCAGTTCCCGTCGATCGTATCGTCGAGAAGGTTGTGCCTGTCCACAAGGAAATTGAGAAGATTGTGCAGGTTCCTCAGATTGTGGAAAAGATCGTGCAGGTCAAGGTCCAAGAAACTATCATCCACGAAATCGAGAAGTACATCGACAAGGTCGTTGTGAACGAGAAGATCAAGGAAGTTGAAAAGATCGTGCCCTACGTCCAAGAGACTATCAAGGAAGTGCCATCCGTTCGAGAGAAGGTGGTCCCTGTTCAATCAATTGTCCAGGAGATCAAGCAGGTGCAAAACCTTGTGGAGAAGATTGTTCAGATCACGAACGAGCTGCCAAAGGTCTACGAAATCGAGAAGCTTGTTGAGAAGGTTATCCAGGTTCCTCAAATCGTCGAGTTGGAAGTTATTACTCCCATCATCGTGAAGGCTAACCAGATTATCGAGGCTATTCGTGAAAAGACCATTGAAGTCCCCGTTATCCGTCAGGAGGTCCTCGAGGTGCCTACTCTTCAGGAGAAGATTGTGGCTGTCCAGAGCAACAACGTTCAAATCAAGGAAGTTCAAGTCAAGGTCGACAAGATCGTTGAAGTTGACAGGTTCATCACCAAGACTGACACCCGAAACTTCGTCCAAGACAACGTCAAGGTTGTCGATCGCTTCGAAGATCGCTCAATCCCTGTGTTCTCGACTGTTGAGAAGATCGTTGAGGTGCCACACATCCTCGAAAAGATCGTCGAGAAGATTGTCATCATGCCTCAGATCGT
>Ga0075152_10003879_pt1 | contig 10354 bp, 9 predicted proteins | sample JI61114C2DNA_FD_70964 | JGI IMG/M metagenome (GOLD analysis project Ga0075152, IMG submission 70964) | Wastewater effluent complex algal communities from Wisconsin, to seasonally profile nutrient transformation and Carbon sequestration -... | ecosystem: Engineered > WWTP > Effluent > Algae...
AGTAGTAGAAAATAATTTGAATTTAATAACCTTTTCCCTAGATGAAGAAAATTCTATTAGTTTTTATTCTGATTCCTTTTTTTGCTTTTGCGCAAAATAAAGCTACAAATAAAATTTCACTCCCTTTAATAGAAAGTATTTGTACTGATACCATTAAGGGTAAATATCAAGAAACTGTTTTTGCCTATGATCGGTTTAAAAGATTGATTCGTATTGTCAATAGAAATGGTCGTTTACAAAAATCTAACAATGCATCAGCGAATCGTTGGGTTCTTGACACAACTTCTATTCAAAAATTTGGGTATATGTTAAATCAAACCATACCGGCGTATAACAAAACTATAATCTATGAATCAAACGGTGTAGGGTCAAAATGGATTGCATCCACCTATACCTATTATTTTAAGTATGAGCATGGGATAAGGGTAATGGATAGTGTGATAGTAGAACAAAAGTCAAGGACGGGAAAAACAGAAACAGGCAGCTACAATACAATCTATGAACAAACAGATACAACAATAAAAAGGTATACAGACTTTTCTGATTCTAACGGATCCGATTCATATGTAGACTATTTGGTCTTTCATGAAAATGTTATTGCAGAAGATGATAGTCATAGTCTTAGATCTCATGCAGGTTGGACCAAGAATTTTACTTATACAAAATTTGACAATAAAATCAATCCCCTTGCACAGCTGAACATAGCCCCAATACTGATCAACGAGAAAATCAGTTTTTCTTTTGAGAAAGATGAGTTGATTAAGTTGAATGATGATCGTGAAGAAGAGGGCACAGAAGTCAATTGGCATTTTAGAAATCGGAATAATACAATGCGCAGCATTTTAAAAAGAGATGAACGAGATGCACAGGCTAATGATATAATTAGTTTTAGTTACACTTATAATCAACATCAATTACCTGTTTATTGTACCATTTACCTGAAAAAAGTATCTACAGGTTCTTTCAGTTCATTCCGAAGTGGTTTCTTAAAACATGTTAGTTTTCGGTATAAAAAAAAGCTAACAAGTTAGATTTCAATTCTAAATAGTTACAATGAAAAAAATAACCATCTTTTTCTTTTTCTTTCCTGTATACCTGTTTGCGCAAAGCAATACTAGTTTGCCAATGATTGAAAGCATTACAGGAGACACCATCTCAGGAAAGTACAATGATATTGTATGGACCTATGACAACCTAAATAGGGTTAAATCTATGGTTAATAGAATTTGTTTTCTGCCCAACACAGTTTCAAATCTAACAGGTCAAATATTGGTTGATACATTACAGATACAGCATTTTGAATATAATGGTAATCAGGTAGAACCTTTTTTAAGAATAGTAAATAGCTATGAGTATGATAGACTAAAATACGATTATAGTTATGGTAATACGGAAGATCTGGAATATAAAGCGGGTAGGGCTGAATTGAAGCTTAAATGGCGTGACAGTGTATTTCATTATTATATCTATCAAAATAATCAAAGGGTTAGAGATAGTTTGATTTTTCATTCAAAAGGCTGTTGTAATGAAAACAGTAGAGAATTAAAAGAAGGAGAAGTTAGAATAAAACGTAAAAATGGCTCTTTAGATGCGGAATTTATTGACTATCTAAAATATAAAGAACGTGACAAATTGCATTATAAAGACAGTATTTCCTATTGTAAAAACATAAGCAATGTACTAACCTATAGTCTGGGTGATTATAAACGTACTTCCGAAAATAGTACTTATTCAAAATTTGATAATGCCATCAATCCTTTACATCATTTGAATATTGCTGCTTTTCTTACAGAAGGGAAAATTTCATTTGACAATATTGACCTAAATAATATTTCAAATGATTTTAATCTGGATGATGCTTTGTTTCAATGGTATTATCTAAATGAGAATAACCCACTGGCTTGTGAAATTAGTAGAGGTAAAAGAGACATGCCATATAAGGATCAAATGCTTTTGTCTTATTCCTACAATGATTTCAAATTACCAGTTTCTTGTAATGTGAAAATTTCAAAATATTTTACAAATGGGGAGTTTGCGGGTAAGTATCAAAAGCGTTTTACTTTTAGGTATAAGGGATTATAAATTTTAATATTTCTTGAAATGTTTTGTTATCTTAATATTTAATAAAACACGTAAAAGAAAATAATGAAGTTTTCTTTGGCTTATATCACTCCGCTGATTGTCTTGTTTTCTTTGTACACTGAAAATAACGGAGCTTATTCTGCAGTTTTTGTATTATTTGTACTAATTCCGCTGATTGAATTATTCACCAAAGGTTCTACTGACAATTTATCTAAACTAGAAGAGGAATTAGCTAAAGAAAACAAAGTCTATGATTGGATGCTTTATGGATTTGTACCATTGCAATATTTCATCTTAATCTATTTTTTGGTTCAGGTTAATAATGAAAGCCTTTCACTATCCTATAAAATTGGTGCCACCACAGCTTATGGCATGGCTTGTGGTATTTTAGGTATTAATGCGGCGCACGAATTGGGACATCGATCAACAAAGCATGAGCAGTTGATGAGTAAGCTTTTGTTACTGTCTACCCTCTACATGCATTTTTTTATAGAACACAATCGGGGACACCACAAACATGTTTCTACAGATCTTGATCCTGCATCTAGTAGATATGGCGAATCTGTGTATGCTTTTTATGGACGAACCATATTTGGAAGTTATCGTTCTGCTTGGCATTTAGAAGCTGAAAGACTTAAAAAGAAACAGCTTTCATTTTGGAGTTTGAATAATGAAATGTTGGTCTACCAATTAATACAAATGATCTTGATAGTTCTCATAGGATTAGTATTTGGACTTACAACTTTATTGTTTTTTATAGTAGGTGCTTTTATCGGCATTTTGTTATTAGAGACTGTGAACTATATAGAGCATTATGGACTAAGAAGAAAAATGAAAGGCAATTCTTACGAACGGACCATGCCCATTCATTCTTGGAATTCTAATCATCCATTGGGAAGGCTCATATTGCTAGAGCTTTCTAGACATTCTGATCATCATTATATGGCCAGTAGAAAATATCAAATATTGAGACATTTTGATGAAAGTCCGCAAATGCCAACTGGGTATCCTGGTATGTTATTATTATCCTTGGTTCCACCGCTCTGGTTTAAAGTGATGCATAAAAGAATTGAACAGTATAAGCAAACACAATTGGGGGTGGGGTTGGGGTGAGTGTTAAAGCTTGAATGAAAATAAATTGAGTGAATGAAAAAATTACTATGCTTCATTTTTATGTTTGGTGTTTGTGCTGTTAAAGCTCAAACATGGCAGATCAATGGCCATGCCATTCAAAAGGATGTTGTTGGCAATTTGAAAAAGGGATTAGATTTTATCAAGGCCATTACTGGTCAAGAATTATCACCAACCAATTTGGTTTTAAAGAATGACCCTAAGATTTTTAAAAAAGTAGAATGCTTTGATGAAATTCTGCAGTTTGACTATTATCTACAAAAAGAAGAATGGGTGCAAATCAGGGATAGTATTATTCCAGAGCTGTCTCAGTGGGCTAAAAAAATGGAGCCAAAGTTGGCTTTTGATACTAAAGAACTGGAAATAACTGATTCCATCAGTCAATTAAAGTCTTGGCCTTATTTTTATCTCAATCTTGGGAATAATGGAATAGGAAAAAATATCTATTATTGTTCTGTTCCTATCTTTTTACGGAATAATAGTTATTGTATTTTCTACTTTATCAATCAGTGCGAATTTAATTGTGGCATGGCCAATTTTGCCATCTATATTAGGAATGATACCAAATGGATTGAGTTGAAAAGGTATAAGGGGTGGTTGGAATAGGGAATTTATTCTGTAACTTTTGTAAGAAATGGGTGAGAGTTTTTGGCTAGCTATAAAAAATAAATTTGAGAACACTACCTTATATATTTCAGAGTCTATTGTTTGTTTTTATTTCGTGTATTACATCCTCTCAAAAAGCAATTATTACTGAGATTAAAGAGATGCATCCTCTTAAAAAGGAAATAAATGTATTTCCTGTTATTCAAATTCCGGGTAACAAGAAAGTCAGTTTTTTGATTAATCAAAAACTGAGGGAGGAGGCATTGTATTTGGATAGTACAGGGTTCAAGAAAAGTATTTTTGAAATAGCTTGGTTTAGAGATGATAATAATAACCCTTATTGGGAGTATGATGATTTTGAGTATGAAGTATTTTCCAACACGGCAAGGTTTCTTAATTTAAGTATTCTATTTAGTGGCGGAAAACACGGTCAATCCCAAACCTTATATTTTCTGTTTGATACAAAGTCAGGAGAGAACATATCTTTTAATAAAGTATTGAACAGTGAGGGGCAAAAATGGTTGATTCAAAAAATGGTAGAATTACAAAAACAGCGCATTAGAAAAATTCTACCAGCATTAAGGGATAGTATTCAATTGCCACCCAATCCAAAGAATCTATATGATTCTTTAAGTAAAGATGATTTTCAAAGAGAATATGAAATGTATGAACGTTGCTTAACATCAAGTTTGCCTAGTTATTTTACAGATCCTGATGCGCTTGATTATTTTGAGATATACCTAAAAGACAATTTTTTGAATGTGAAAGGTTGTGCCTGCGCGGGTAATTGGAATGCTCAGCGTTTGGATGAATTGGGTGATGCAACATTGAAATTACCTGTTAAGGAGATAGAGCAGTTTTTGACTGAGAAGGGAAGGAGGTTGATTTTTGGAGTGGAGAAATAAAACGAATATGATGATTTTGAAAATGACCTTTTCTAAAACACTATGTTTTCTTCCTAGACTCTGTATATAACTGACTCAATAAATAATACTAATAATCTTTCGTTCTAAATAATTCTTTTTCTAATTCATCAATTGTTTCTATTTCATATTCATCATAAACAACCTTACTATGATGTATTTCTTCTTTAGTTGCTGATAATTCTAATTTCCTCCAACCCATTAAAACATATTCAGCTCTTCTTCTGAGTGGTTTACCAACTGAGTGTAGCCCAAGATAACCACTTTCCCATTTATGAAATAAACCTCTTCTGTGTTCGGCTTTATATTCTAAATCTCCGTTTAACTTCTTTTCTACCCTGATCCTATAATGAATTTTTTTTCTTCTATAGTAATAGAAAAGAAATGAGGATAAAAGTACCGACGCTACGATAATGTAATCATACTGTATTAAAAATGCAATGATGTCCATATAAATTATTTTTTACAATTAAGTCCTGAGCCCAATTTTTCTAGCTTAATCGTAATGTTCAATATAGGATTTCTTTCTAAAATAATCAATTTTTGGTATCAAGATTGCCTGACTTAGTTGATATCCAAGAGAAATTTCTATTTCTGATTTATCATTTTAATAGCTTCTTCTAATAATTCATCCCTACCTTCCTTAATACCTTTTATTGTTGGTTTAACTAGTTTGTCGGGGATTATTCCAACCCGTTGTGTTTCTCTGCCATCAGGGTAATAAACACCTAAACCACTGATCCAAGTTGTAATACCACCTGGCAGTGAAAATTGAGAGAAATTCCCATCTGCTCCAGCTGTTGTACTGCCAATTACAATTGCATTTTTTGACACCCGAAATGCCATTGTAGTATATTCTGCTTGACTTTGTGTTGTTTCATTTACCAGAATGACCACTTTGCCATTATAATGATCAGTTGGTGAACTTGAATTACCTATCATTACTTGTTTCTTATTGGTAAAAAGTCCTGGATATTGAATACTTGGTTCTGAAATTCTTACAAAATATTTTGGTTTTGAGTTAAGATAATTACCCATTGTAAATACCATAAAATCGGATGGGTAACACCGCATGTCAATCACCAATCCTTTTGATTTTGAGATTAGTGGTGTCAAAGAGGGCATATAGCTATTCTTGAAAGTGCCAGGGTATAAATAGGTAATATCAGGACTCAAATATTTAAAACATGTATCGGTTTTATTTCCTTTGTTATTATTATCATACCTAATAGTCTGAATCAAATATTTTTGAATTTTACTATTTCTATCTAAAGATATTTGAATGGTTGAATCATTTGTTCTAAATAATTCTCTTTCAATATTTCGAAGTTGTGTTGGGTAGTTTGAGGCGGGTGTATAGGGTAGTTTCTCTTTGAAAATATTTGCAATTGACTTCCCATTGATGGTTTTAATAATATCCCCTTTTAAAATATTTAATGTAGCATTTGCTGTGTAGAGATAATCTTTAATTACAACTGCCTGATTTTCTATAAATTTTATTTCAATAGGGACATGATACTTTCCTTTGAAGTTTTCTAATACAGAATCGTAGCCCCATATATTTGCATGAGAATCCTGAATTTGAGCAATTAGCATCAGTGCTGATAGTTTATAATCTAATGCCGAACTTGCTTCAATGAATCTTGGGAGGAAGTTTAAAAGAACTGAATTCCAATTTTGATCCATTAATTTTCGATTAGGGAAATAATATTGAATAATATTCCAATATCGATATAAACTCAATAAACGAAACCCTGCATCTGGGTATGAAAATTGTTTGTAGTGGTTTTCATTAAATATTGGGTTATGGATATTCTCTGCTAAAGAAACATAGTAATTGTTAGAACTCTTCTTGACATTTTTGATTTGAATTAGATGATTTGATAATTCTTTTCCAAGTATTGTAACATCTGAAATCCAATCGATATCAGGATATAGTTTTACAAAAGAACTATCAATTGGGTCTGCTTTTTCTTTTGATAGTGGTCCAAGACTAACAATCCATTCTGAAAGTGTTTTGTTTCTCTCAACTTGATTTTTACTATCTAAGATTTTCGGTAATATTCTAAACAACTCAAAATCCCAATTGTATGATCCATTGGCTATCGCTGGATGATAATATTTTAAATAACCCCATACCTTTCCTAGTATAACAAGATTCTTTGTTTTGTCTGGTGTCAAGTGTATTGAATTTATACCTGAGCCTTGATTAAAAGTAGAATCTGTTTCAGCTTTTGTAGTAGGTTGTTTCTTTAAAACTGCTTTACTTAGATCTTCTCCATCAATTAGAATTTGAAAATCATCAACATTGATTTTGCCCTTTCCTGCTAGAATAGCCCCAATGGTTATGGTTTTAGCATTTTCTGATAATGGTAATTGAACCGAATACATTTTCCAGTCAGAGGTTCCTTGTATGTTTTTCATTAACATATTATCAAAACTCAATAAACTAGCATTCCCTTCTATTTTAAGTACTAAACCAATTGAACCATTTGAAACATTTTGCATTTTTATATACGCACGTAATTCAATTTGGCTACCAGCATATTTTGCGGGAATTTGATAATAGAATCCGCCAAAAGTATTTTCCTGTAAAGAATCAGTTGATTCAATTGACACTGAATATTTGCCAGAATGTTTTATTGTTGAATCTGTTTTAACCAAATATTTTGTAGAGCCCCAAATATTCCACCCAGTTGGAAGTTTATTATTCTCTGTTGTTTTTTCTAAATCAAAATTGAAATTTGATTTATTTGAAAATTGGCAAGAAATAATCGTGAAAATGAAACTGGATATAATTAATAAGTTTATCGGTTTCATCATCTTGGTGAGAAATTAATTAGTGTCTACAAATTAATAATATCAACAATGATTTATTAAGATGAATTATAAGCGGTTAAAATGGAGGATTTGATATTTAGAGTATGGTGATTGAGGGTCAATTTTGCCTGAGATCATTGGCATCCAAGAGATGATGTTTAGGAGAGCCAAGATTGCCAAACCTCGTTGCACTCGGTTTGTCTTCTTCCCGTATTGAACTTACTCAAAGCCGCTTCAGCAATCGAACTTAATCAAGAATTTAATGAAAGTCAATTCTTTTGAATTGAATTAAATGATTGATTTTCAATTAAATAAATCAGATTTAGGTTCATTTAAATTTTTATATATGAAAATTTTTAAAAATAAATTTTCTAACTAAATAAATAGTCATAATTTAGACTAATTAATTAGTTAGAATGATATGAAGAAATTGACACAGGCGGAAGAACAAATAATGAATGCACTATGGACATTAAATAAAGGGGGGTTTATAAAGGATGTTTTGGAAGCACTTGAAGAACCCAAACCACATCATAATACAATTGCTACTCTTTTAAAGATTTTGGTAGAAAAAGAATTTGTAGGGATACAAAATCCTAACAGAAATAACTTTTATTTTCCAAAAGTGTCAAAGGAAGAATATTCAGGCCAAAGAATTGAAGGGTTAACAGAGCGTTATTTTGATGGCTCATATTCTAATGTAATTTCATTTTTGGTTGATAAAAAACAGATGTCAATTTCCGAACTAGAGCTTTTATTAAAACAATTAAAGAAGAAAAATAATGGATAGTCAATTCCTTTTGTTATACATCTTAAAATCAATTATTATCTCTGGTGTTTTTTATTTGAATTATCATTTAGTACTCAAAAACAAAAATTTCCATTACTACAATCGATTCTATTTATTATTTAGTCTAATAGCAAGTCTAATTATTCCTTTAATCCGTTTCAATATTGTAACACCTGATTTTAATGGATTAAAAAGCGCAAATAGAGTTTATACATTTATTGCAGGGGAATCTATTTTAAAGAAGGGCAATGATTTTGAATGGAGTTTTTTACTCTTGTTTATTATATTGATTATTGCTTTTATCTTAACAATACAACTTATTAAAAATGTGATTAAGATTTATTTTATTAAAAGCAAATTTCCAGTCACCAAAATGGATGGTTTTTATTTAATAAAAACAAATATTGAGGAAGCACCATTTTCATTTTTAAATAATCTTTTCTGGAAAGATTCTATTTCTCTTGATGATCCTATTGGACAACAAATATTTAAACATGAATTAACACATATAGAGCAAAAACACACCTTAGATAGTTTGATTTGTCAACTTGTCTCAACTTTATTTTGGGTAAATCCATTTAATTGGTTGATACAAAAAGAAATCAAGGATATTCATGAATTTATAGCTGATGAATCATCAATTGACAATAATAATCCGGATGTATTTGCAAGAATGTTGCTTCGTTCTCATTATGGCGAATATTTTCTTAATCCGTCACAATATTTTTTTTATTCATCAATAAAACGCAGATTATTTATGATTACCAATTCAAATAAACCTACATTCTCTTATGCAAGACGACTAATGATTTTTCCACTTGTTTTAATTTCAATTTCAGTATTTTCTATTTCTATTAAAGCAGCTGTTGAGAAAATCCCATCTTTTAAGTATCCAACTAATTCAGTTATTTCAAAAAAATCATATTCTATATCATCTGAAATAAATTCAAACAAAGAGACTATTAATAATACTCAATTTGAATTGAATAAGGGTTATAATAATAACGATACATCAAAACCCAAAATTGAGATTAAGATTTCAGCTCAAAAAGGTGGGTTGCCCAAAGAGACAGATATAAAGTTTGAAGCCATTGTAGATAGCTTATTGATTTGGCCAGTGGATGGTGGGGAAGTTAAAAATCAATTTGGTTTAGAAAACATTCCAAACACTAAATTTCAAACCAAAAATTCTTTATTAAATATTCAAGTGCCTTTAAATTCTAATATTAAAAGTGTAAAAGATGGTGAGGTGAAGTTTGTTGGTGAAATGATGGGAGAAAATATTTTAATAATTAAACATGATAATATCTATAGTACATACACTGGGATTAACACCAAATTGAATATTGGACAAATTGTAAAAAGAGGAGAAATTATAGGTAAATCTGGAAAACTTTCAAATGGTGAAATTGGCCTTGAATTTGGGTTGAGTGATAAGAATGGAAATTATGTAGATCCTAATTTATTAGTTAGGAAGTAAAACCCTGTTCTTTTTGATTTAATTATACGTGGGTTTAATAAATTAAAATCTGTTGACTGATTTGAAGTCAAAGAGATGGTGTTTTGAGAGCCAAGATTGCCTGAGATCATTGGCATCCAAGAGATGATGTTGATGAGAGCCAAGATTGCCTGACCTCGCTGACTCGGTCAGTCTTCTTCCCGTAATGAACTTACTCAAAGCCCCTCAGCAATCTGCGATTGCTGGGGGTTTATTTTTGCTCATCGGCTTACCCAAGCGAGCTTGGGACGCCTCTTCGCAAAAATAAACCCCGGCACTTTGTGCCAGGGCTTTGTGGTCTCGCCAAGAATCGAACTTGGATCTAGTGTTTAGGAAACACCTATTCTATCCATTGAACTACGAAACCATGTAAAAATTTTCATTTTACAGGCGGCAAAAATAGTAGTTTATTGCTTTAAAGCGTATGCATTTTTAAAAAAGCAAGCGGAATGGCTTATTTTAGGTCTTCAATCTTGCACATGAAACAAATCTTGCTTGCTGCCA
>Ga0075152_10003880_pt1 | contig 10354 bp, 5 predicted proteins | sample JI61114C2DNA_FD_70964 | JGI IMG/M metagenome (GOLD analysis project Ga0075152, IMG submission 70964) | Wastewater effluent complex algal communities from Wisconsin, to seasonally profile nutrient transformation and Carbon sequestration -... | ecosystem: Engineered > WWTP > Effluent > Algae...
AGCACGGCAGTGCCATTGAGATCCAGTCCATACCCATAGTTAGTGCTGTTCTGCGCGACGATCAAGCCTTCGTTGGCAATCGTTCGGTTGGCCAAGGATGCGTAGCTGCTGCCACCGCCAACTTTCAGCGTTGCGCCGGAGGCCACCGTGGTGGTGCCGCCGCCCGTCATCGCGCCGCCAGTCCAGGCGTTGTCTGCGCCTTTGAGGGTAAGCGTGCCGGCGCCGTCTAACGTGCCGCCTGTCTGACGGAATGTGCCAGACACAACGCCATCACCCAGGAGCTGCAACGTGCCCCCGGATATCGATAGGCTCGCTTGGCAGTCAAGTGCGGCTGCTTTTGCTGTTCCCGACGAAATGCTGACGATTGAGTCAGTCGGAAGTGCTATTTGAACGGAATCACGGTCAGTCGGGACGCGACCTAGACTCCAATTTGCCGCGTTGTTCCAATCTCCTCCGCTGGCGGATAACCAAGTGTTGGTGGACACCTTTTCAGACTGGGCGAGCGTGACAACGGGGGGCGTGCTTGATTCCAACAGCACCGTCGTTGTACTTGGCGAAGCGGGGTCAGCCACAAGAGTCGGCAGATCTGCTGACAGCAACACCCGCTGTTCGATGGTTTCAAGGACCAAATTCTTTCTGAAGGGTCGCTTTTCCTTTCTGGCACAAGGAGAGCCTGACGCGTCAGCTGCAAGGTGGCGTTTGAGGAGGCGATGCAGCAGCTTCATGGTGATTCCCCGATCTGAGGCTCACTTGTCCCGCTTTTGAAATTAACTTGGCCGGGATTGAGCCCTCTTAGTGGCTATGGATATGCGATCGTACTCATTTAGCCACAATCAATACCTCTGGCGCAATCTTAAGTTGCCCCATTTTCGCGGGCATCTCATCCTTCAAGGACGTAGAGATCATCGTGCCCGAATCCACACCTCTGACTATTTCGGAAAGTCGGTTCCCGACGCAGCACGGCGCGCTCGGACAGGAGATGTGGGCACACCATTGAACTCGACACGGCAATGAATGCCTGCGGGAATGGCAAGATTGGGGTTGGCCACCTCTAGTCGAGTGCCGAAAGTGCCAGAGGCTGCGTCCAGCACGCGGTCGATAACCTTGACTGTGCCTAGGGTACTGACTTTGATGGGCGATTCAGCCCTCACAGTGGCCTTCTGACCAGCCTTGATATAGGGGTATGCCTCAGCGGGTAGGATGGCCTCAGCATAGAGCACGCTGATGTCGGCCACGCGCAAGATGGGTTTTTTACTCTCGCTTGGGTCGGCCAGCTCGCCGCTGTGCATATTGCGTTCAGTCACCACGCCACTGACCGGACTCTTGATCACGCGCAGTCGCATTTGTTCTTCATTGCGTTTGACCTCCAGTTCGGCCAGACGACGGTTGTCCTTGGCGTCTTGCAACTCTGACTCGGCTAGGCGCTTTTCGGTTGCAGATTCGTCCCGGTCTTGCTTGGAAATAAAATTCTCACCTACGAGGTTTTCGCGCCGCGTGAGTTTGAGCGTAGCGTATGCCAAACGGCTTTCGCCAGAGTGCACCGCGCCTTGCATCGTAGCTTTGTGCCGGGCTATATCGGTTGCAGCGCGCTCGACGCCCGAGTCAAGCTCAACCAATACCTGCCCAGCTTTGACGAACTGACCACGGTCGGTGGTGATGCGCTGGATCAGGCCTGTGACGGGGCTCCGCAGTTCAACCGTCTGGCGGGGTTCGAGTACGCAATCGAATTCGGAGGCGCGGGCCCGGTGCGTCCATGTGGTCATGAGGGCGGTGCACAGCAGGACAGGCACCCACGAAGTCCTCAATAGTGATTTGGCAAAGGGCCTAACGAGGTGGTTCAGGAAACCATGCAAGGCGGGGCATAAAGTGGGGGGCAAAGCGGCATTCACGATGGGCTCACTCCGGCCGGCCCGCGAAGGCCAGCAATCTGTCAGTGGTGCGTTCCTGCTCTAAGGTGTGGCGGCGAACTGCGGCGTGGTGGGCTTCGGCGGTGTGTTGCGCAAGGCGCTGCAGGGCAATGGCCCACAAGGGGTGAATGGTCGAGCCTTGGCCGCCCTCGGCGCCTTTTGCAGCCTTAGCGCCACCGGCCAGCCAGGCGGCAAGTCGTGGCATATGGGCGGTGAATAGTTCGTCGTCCAGCGCGACGAGGCATTCGTAGCTGCCCGGATCACCCTGGCGCCCAGCACGGCCAAAGAGCTGACGGTCAATCCGCGTCGAGTCGTGGAACTCGGTCAGGATCACATGCAGTCCACCTGCTCGATGCACGTCTCCATCAAGCGAGATATCAGTGCCGCGGCCGGCCATATTGGTTGCCACGGTGACCCGGCCGCGGCGGCCCGCTTGCGCAATCACTTCGGCCTCCTGCCCATCTTGCTTGGCATTGAGCACGCTAAATGACATGCCTGCTGCCTGGCACATTGCGGCTATACGCTCTGAAGCAGCGACCGAGCGCGTGCCGATCAACACGGCGCGGCCGGCTCGCGTTTCGCGTACGGCAGCTGCCACAACGGCCTGATCGCGTAAGGCGCTGTGCGTGAACATGCGTGTACCCAGCGAGCGACGCAGTACCGGCTTGTTGGTGGGGATGCGCACTACGTCGACGCCGAGCACCGATTTGAGCTCGCCCGCCATCTCGGTAATCGTTCCGCTCATACCACCTACACGCAGGTAGCGCCTGAAGATGCGCTGATAGGTGATGCGCGCCGTGGTGTCGCGCACATCGCTGAGGTTCAGGCCTTCCTTGCGTTCGACTAGCTGCTGCAGGCCACCCTCCCATGAACGATCGGGCATGACGCGGCCGGTGTATTCGTCCACGATCTGTACCTTGCCATCAACCACGATGTAGTGGCGATCACGCTCATAGCAATGCAGAGCGCTAAGGGCTTGCTCAATCAGGCGTTCGCGCTCTATGAGGGCTTGCGGCAGGTGTGAGTCGGCGGCCGCGGCCAGCGCTTGGCGACCACTTTCGCTGAGCACGGCGTGGCGCTCGCGAGGGCGCAACAGAAAGTGAACGCGAAGGTACAAGCGTGAAGCCAGCGCCAGCGCTGCGTCATAGGCATCGCGTTGGCTTGCCTCTCCGGTACTCCGTGAGATCACCAGTGGCGTACGTGCCTCATCGATGAAGACGCTGTCGGCCTCGTCAACGATGGCAAACCAGAGGCCGCGCATTACTGCCTGCGCGCAGCATTTGTTGCCTGATCGGAACAAGGCAGCTACTGAGGCACGCGGGCCCAGGCGGCCAGTCATGACCTCAATCCGGTCGCGCAGGTAATCAAAGGCGAGGTCTTTGTTGACACAGTAGGCTACGTCACAGCGGTAGGCCGCCGCGCGCTCGGGCGGCTGTTGATGGGGCAGCACCTTGCCCACGCTAAGGCCAAAGAATGAATAGACCGGACTCATAGCGTTGGCGTCGCGCTCGGCCAGGTATTCGTTGACCGTGACCACATGCACGGGCACGCCGGCCAGGGCCATGGTCACGGCAGGCAGCAGTGCCGTGAGCGTCTTGCCCTCACCGGTTTGCATCTCGACAATCCCGCCGTCGAGCATCACACGCCCCCCCATGATCTGAACAGCATAATGGCGCTTGCCCAATAGGCGGCCACTGGCCTCGCAAATCAGCGCGTAGGCCTCGACGATGGCCGCTTCCACTAGGCCTTGGCTGCGCAGACGCTGCGCCACGTGCGCGGCGTGGGACTGCAAGGTGGCATCATCAAAAGCTTGCAGGCGCGCGCCATGCGCGATTACGGCCCTGGCAAAGCGCGCCAGCCGCCAGCGCGACAAGGCTGAAGACCACACTTTGAGCTTGCCAATGCCATGGAGCACCCATTGGTCCACAGCGTTCTGGCGCACATCTACGGCCTCCACCCACGGTGCCAGACCCAGACTTATGGCAGGAGCGGCTAGAGTTGGTCTTGGCAAGGAGTGGCCCCCTGTTGTACGGGTGGTGGGTTGAGGTGCGCGTCAAAGGCTAAGCTGACTGAGCAGCAACTGGCGCAACCTGAGGCTCAGTTGCACGCCCAGGGGCTCCGCCACATGCTCAAAGCGCACGTGGGCGCGCTCGCCCACGTGCGCGCCAACGGCTTCAGGTGGCAGCTGCAAATCAAATTGGAAGACGCGGTTGAGCGTGCGCGGCATGGCCGGGTCGCTTGCATCGACCGGGATCAGGCCGCCGCCCTCCAGCGCCATTGCCATTGAAGGTACGGTGTCTTCACCGGCGGGTACCTCGCGTACCACTTGAGCGGGCCACGCTTGGCCTAGATCGCCCGACAGCCGCACCTCGATACGGGTCAGGCGCGCACGTACCAGATCAATGTCGTCTTGCGCCACGAGCACGCGTACTGTGGGCGCATCGTTGGTAACGATGTGCCCCAGCAGTTCGCCCTTCTTGAACCAACGCCCCGGCAGGTCGTCTGCGCGCGAAAACTCGACGCGGCCGTCGCGGCGCACGTTTACTGCCAAGCGCTCAAGCTTGCTTTGGGCGTGATCCAGATCGTCTTGCGCGCGCTGCCTCTCTAGCTGCTGCACCATGGTGGCTACACGACCGCGGGGTGTGTCGGGCTGATCGTCGACACCCGCGAGCAATGCTACATATGCACGTCTCTGTCGGTCGTTACGTGCAGCGGCGGTATCACGCTCGGTGACCAACTGATCGTTGCTCAGCAGCACGGCCACATGCCCAGCCTGGGCCATGTCACCCGTCTGAAGAACCACCTTGCTTACAAAGCCAGACTCTTGCGCGCGCAGTTGCGCGTTTTCGGCGGGCCACACCATGCCTTGCGCGTAGGTGGACATGGGCAAAGGCACCGCCAGCGCGAGCAGCGTCAGCAGAGCTAGCGCGCCTATTGTTAGGCCCAATGGGCGCGCACGCCTGCCGATCAGATCGGACGAGGCCCAAACATAGTGCAGGCCCTTGAGCCCTGGCCACACCGCCAAGGTGATCAGTCCCCACAGCCCCACTCCAAGGCCAATGTAGAGGAACTCCTTGCCTAGGAACAAGGCGATACCCACTGTGATGCCGATGCGGTAGGCAAAGGCTGCCGGAGCATACAAGGCAAACCAGATGCACTCACCGCGCGTGGCCTGTGGTGTAGGTGCCTGCGTCAGGCCAAAGACGTAGTGCTTTACCAGCCAGCCCCAAAACTTGTTGCTGCGTTGCGCCAAGTTGGGTGATTCAATCAGGTCACTGAAAACGTAGTAGCCGTCATAGCGCAGCAAGGGGTTGCCGTTGAACAGCAGGGTTGAGACCCCACCGATCATCATCACGGTGTACGCCACCGAGCGCACCAAACCAGGTTCGACCGCCAACCACACGAAAAGCGCCAGCGCCGCTAGGAACATCTCGGTAAGCATGCCAGCAGCGGCGACCAACGCTCGCATGCGCTTGCTGCTGAACGCTGCGCTACCTGACGCATCCACGTAGGGTACTGGCGCAAAGATCAGGAACATCAGGCCCATGTCAAGTACTGCAGCGCCACCCTTTTTGGCGGCGTAAGCATGTGCCATTTCATGCAAGACCTTCACGATCGGGTAGACCACACCCAGCGCAACAATGCTGGTGGCAGATAGCAGTTTGTCAGAGACGTCGTGGGTCAACTCGCGCCAGTGCATCACGACCTGAAAGGCCGCGGGCATGCACACGACCAACCACAAGAAGGCTCCGCCCGGGCTGAACAGCCATTGAACCAAGTGCTGCGTGCGATCCAGAAAGGCGTTCGGATCCCATAGCCTGATGCGAATCGACAGCGGGTTCAACAGGTTGCGCTTCCAGCGATCATGGCGGTGGCGGTCGCGGCGGCGCACGAGCTCGTCCAGATCAGGCAGGGCATCCGATATCAGCATATCGGCCTCATGCAACTGGGCGAGCAACTGAATTAGATCATCTTGTGGCGGAGCCTGCTCGCCCAAAACCACGGAGGCGTTGTGCCACAGGGACTCCACCGTTTGTTGCCCATCCATACTTGAGACAACATGCCAAGCCTGAGGCGTGAGGCGGTGCGTGCGCTGATTAATGCCGTCAAACAACACATACCATGTCACGCCGCGAAACACTTGGCGCTGCACCTGCACGTGGGGCGCGAGCCTGGGCTTGACCGCGGCGACGCGGTACCAGTTGGCAGATCGGAAGTCCTGACTCATGGTGTGTGCCTTGTCGCCGTATGAGTATCAGGGCAGGTAACGCCACGAGGTCAAGCACAGCCAGTCGACGAAGCGGTGCGTCCAGATCCACAGCAGTGGGTGCCGGCTGGCGTTGATCTTGCCTACACCCTCCATGCCGGGGCGAAGACGCTGGTCTTGCGTGGCTAGATCGGCTTCCACGCGGAAAAGGTTCTGCCCATCCTCCACCCCGGCCACCGACACATGCCGCACCGTGAAGGGTAGTTTGTCACCGGCCATGCCGGCGAGCACTAACTCCCCCTTTTGACCGGGCTTGATCTCGCGCACATCCCGTTCATCTACCTTGAGCGCAACCCGGTAGCCCGTGAGCGGCGCCAGTTCAAACAGCAATTTGCCTTGCTCGACCGGGCTGCCGATCGATTGTGATAAGTCGCCACTGACCAGCACGCCATCAAAGGGTGCCTCAATGCGGGTCCGCGTCAGGCGCTCTTCAACCTGGTTGAGCTTGGCCTCTGTCTCGGCAACTTGTGCTGATAGTACGGAAAGCTCGGAGCGCTCGTGGCGGACCAAGGCCTCATCACGCTTGCGCTCTTGCTGATTCAGCTCGGCCGTAAGGCGCGCTTGCTCTAGCTTGAGGTCGCGGTCGTCCAGACGAGCGAGTAAGGTTCCGCGGGTGACCGTCTGGCCAGCCCGGGCTGGCGCTTCTAGCACGAAGCCTTCAAAGGGCGCGGCGATCACCCGCTGTACTTGCCCCTCCAGGCTGGCTTTTGCAGGCACACGGTAAGTGGTGTCAATCAGGGTGATCCCGGCGAGCACGATCACTGCCAGTGCGGCAGCCATCGCAAAAGCGGGGCGGCGCGGATCACATAGGGCGCGCCAGCCTTGAGTAATCAAGGCCGGGCCCTTGCCAGCCCACCAGCGAGATTGATCAGCCAAACGGGCTAGCAATGGGGCTAGCACGACGGCTAAGGCCTCCCCTTGCGCAACGAACCCGGGTGTGAGCTCGTTCTTGCCCATTTGCCAGCAGATGGCACCCACGGCCCGTGCGCCCGCCAGAATGGGGATGGTCAGGGCGGCTTGCTCGCCCGCGAGCGTCTGTTGCGCCAATACGATTAAACTACGGTCGCCGGCGCTAGGCCAAGTGAGCGTGGCGCGCTGCTCTACAGCCTCGTTCATGGCTGATTCGATGTGGCCGGCAAGGGTGCTTCGCTTTTCGAACCAGGCTGCGTGCGAGAGGGCGCTCAGGCTCACGCGGCTACCCTTGGCTAGGCCCACGGCCACACGTTCACAGCCGCTGACACGAGCTAGCTCGGCGGCCATCGCAGCACAAGCGTTGTCGACACGATCGTGATTGGCCACCAGGGCCAGCATGTCGAGCGCATGTCGAGCGCTAGCCAATCCGCCGCCGTGGTCCCCCTTGGCACGCTGGCGGTAGAGCGCGTCAACCCAGCCCGCACCCCAGTGGATATCGGCAAGAAGGCGCCGGGTTTCGGCCTCAGAAGTGCGATGGCTAATCAGTACGACGGCGGCCACTAAACGGTCGTCACTCAAAATGGGGGAGGCTAGAGCGCAGCGAGGTTGGGCGTGCTCGCCGTCTGCAATAGGCTGTACCACATCGCGGCGCTCGTCAGCGCAACGTTGCGCAGGGGGCACCAACTCGGATACATCACCGATGGTTTCCGGCCACATGGCCGCCGGCACCAGCGCGCCGGTGTCGTCCAGGCTCAGTACCAGCGCAGTTTGCAGGCCAGGTGAGCGAGCAACAAGAAGCATGAGCCATTGCGACAGGAAGCTGAGGGCGTCTTGAGCTTGGCGCAGGGAATTTGCCGAAAAGCCACTGTCGATGCCACTCCCTCCGCCATTTCTATCACCACCTGAGGCGGCAGCTGAGGAAGTGCTGCCGTCGTCGCCGTGTGCCGTCTGCTCAGATCTCGAGTTGTTAGCCGAGGTTGTGCCCGAGGCCGTGTTTGAGGGCAACGCGGACTGGCTCATAGTGCAGCCGGAATCGCAGGCTTCAGCGAGCCTTGCGGCGGCGAGTAATTAACGCCACAAGCAGGCTGCCCGCCAGGGCCATAGCCCAGGTCTGGGGCTCTGGTACTGCGCCGATGGTTGTATTGGTGGTGAAAGGTGTAAAGGGGGTGGTCACCGTGGTATCCACATCCCCATAGGCACCGCTGCTGGGGAAGCTGATCGTCACGTCGGTGCCAGCGCCTGGGGTTGCTGCTAGGGACCTGAAGCTGATCGTGAACAGGGGTAGTTGGGGACTCGCGGGGGTACCGTCGAAGATAACTTGCGCTATGAAGTTTCCTGCGGGGTCGGCATCGCCCAAGCTTAGGTCAGGTGCGAACACAAAGTAGTTGGGGCTGCTGGGCTGCGTACCAAGGTACTGCAACAGGCTGGGGTCATAGCTCAGGCTGAAGTCAGCTAGATAGATATCGCTGCCGATGCTGAATCCATCCAGCGCATTTTGGTCAACTACCGTGAAAGTGGCTGTGCTGCCGACTGTGACGTCACCCGTTGGGCCTACGAGGCTTAGAGGCGCGGCCATGGAACTCGTACTCGCAGTGAAAGTGATAGCCGCCAGGGCACATCGAATAAAAAAAGGACACGTCATTCTTCAACCCCAGAGAAGTCGCGCTTACTGATATATCCACTTGCGCAGCGAGTAAAAAAAATGCCTAAAGGCTGAGGCGTCTACAGGCGGACCTTGCAGTACGCTCCCTTTGCGTTAGCAGAGCCAATGAGCCAACCTTACGATTCAATTTAGACTCAATCGTATTCTATTTGAATTGTTCATGAACTGTGCCCTCTTGTCCACCCTTACGGTATGGGTATGTCATCGGCGACCATTGTGCGAATTCGGAGAGCTACAGTGAGAGTGGTTTCTCCCCGGCCAACGTGCCACCCTGCAAGGGCGAAGAGATTGTCAGGAGGCTGCTGAGTGTAGCCAGTAAGAAAAGAGCATGAGGCCCGCTTGGCGCTTATCTCCCGGCGAGCCGAACTCGCCGGGGCCTGAATTTGAGGGCGCGAACCGCGCCTCCTTTCACACCAGCAGCCTACCCCCTCACCAAAAACCGCCCCGTCTCCAGCCCCGGAAACCGGGCCTTCACGATCTCCAGGAACGCCACCACCTCCGGCGACACCTGCTCATGCAGCTGCGAGCGCCCCGCGTTCTTCACGTCATGCACCTTCACCGGATAGCCCGCCTCGGTGAGCCAGGCGGCGAGCTTCGCCTGCGACAGGTCGGAGCCGTCCAGCCCCCACGCCCGCAGCACATAAGCCGTCAGGAAGGTCCGGATCGCCGTCCCGAGCATCCCGGTCCGGGCCGTCGCGTACACTTGCCCGCTGGGCCCGCGTAGGCGCTTCTGTTGCTCCTCGTCCGGCGCGCCCTCTGCCTTGGCAGTCGTCCTGTCCGGAGCAGCCTCCAGCGCCTTGAAGCGCGCCCGGCGTTGGTGGTTGCCCGCGTAGAGCCCGTAGAACGCCTGCCAGTCGCCCCAGTCTGCCATGCTCTTGAGGCAATGCGCTGGACGGACCCAGTTCCCGTCTTTGTCCTGCTCGCCTTCGCGCCAGCGGTCGAACAGCATCCGCGCGAGTTCGCCCTCGGCGGCGTTGTCCCACGGCACGGTGGCAAAGGCCAGATGCTCGACGCCGAGCGATTCGATCCGGACCATGCGGGCATCGACCGGACGGCGCTTGAAGTCGTACTCCATGTTGAGCCGCACCGTCATATCGATGGTCTGCAGGTCCCATTCGTTGAGCACCATCTCGCCCAGCGACATCAGAGAGGCGCGCGGGATGACCTGGCCGGGCTGGCGGTTCGCGAAAAGGTCCAGCATGAAGCGGTTCTGGTTTTCCGGGCGCATCAGCTCGCGCTCCTTCTCCTCGTCGCCCTCGGCGCTGTCGAGCGGTAGTATCTTGATGCCGCCCTTCGCCACCACCGGCTCCTGACCTTCGATCGCAAGCCCTGTGAGCTGCAGGCGGGTCTTGCCCGCGACGGCCTGCCCGATCAGGTGCTTGAGCTCCGTCATTGCTGTGCCCGGTGCGATCCGATCCACTAGCGCCTGGAAGCGCTGGCACATCGTGCCGGTAAGATCGAGCTTCTCCACATCGACCAGCAAGCCACCCGGTAGCCGAGAGCTGGGGGTTTGGCAGCCGATGCCGTGGTGGGGTCGGTGCCAGTTGTAGAAGTGATTCCAGAGCGGCAAGGCGGCCCGACGCTGATCGGAGTTGAGGTAGGCAT
>Ga0075152_10003887_pt1 | contig 10344 bp, 6 predicted proteins | sample JI61114C2DNA_FD_70964 | JGI IMG/M metagenome (GOLD analysis project Ga0075152, IMG submission 70964) | Wastewater effluent complex algal communities from Wisconsin, to seasonally profile nutrient transformation and Carbon sequestration -... | ecosystem: Engineered > WWTP > Effluent > Algae...
ACAGGCAATACAACGAACGGTGGTTCGTCCACTGTGAAATAATTATTGCTTGCTGAGTTCTTTTATTGAAACGGCGGGTGTATATTTACGAAAGCATACATCCTTTATGTTGAAGAATTTAATACATAGTCATCTGGTTCCTGTGGCCGCAATTATTATTGTGGTGGTGATTATTATTACTTCTTCAAACGGAGGTGGTGCCTGACAGTTAATTTAAAAAAACAAAATACTGCAACCCGCCTCCAAAAAGGCGGGTTTCTTTTTGCACCCAACTAAAGAAAAACTATGGCATCTTACTATAATGAACATACGGTACTCTGGCTGAACGGCGAATTTGTAAAAGCGTCGGAAGCAAAAATGGATTTCTACAGCCAGTCCCTTCATTACGGCTATTCCGTATTTGAGGGCATCCGTTCCTATAAGACAGCCGCCGGTGAAACAAAGATTTTTAAAGCGGCAGAACATTACGACCGGCTTGAACAATCCGCAACCGCCCTTAACCTCCCCTATCATTGGAATGCCGGAGAACTGATCAGTATCACCTATGAAGTACTGAAAAGAAACAACCTGCAGGATGCCTATATACGTCCGGTGGTATATGCTCCGGCCAACATGAGCTTTGCCGTAAACACCCAATCCTTCCTGGTAATAGAAGTGTGGGAAATGCAGCCCTTCCTGGGCGATAAACTGCTCAGTGTAATGACCAGTTCCTTCCAACGGCCCAACCCTAAAGGATTTAAAATACATGCCAAAGCAGCCGGCCATTATGTCAATTCCATCCTGGCCAGCCAGGAAGCCAAAGCAGCTGGATTTGATGAAGCATTGCTCACCGACATGAACGGACATGTGGCGGAAGGTCCGGGAGCCAATCTTTTTTATGAGAAAGGCGGAAAACTCTTTACACCGGCAACGGGTAACATATTACCCGGTATCACCCGGGCCACTGTTTTTGACATTTGTGAAACACTGGGCATTGCCGTGGAAGAGAAAACAATAACGCTGGCGGAACTCAAACAGGCGGATGCCGTATTCTATTGCGGCACCGCGGCGGAAATTATTGGCTGGAAAAAACTGGATGATACCGTCTTCCCGCTTGCCTGGGAAGACAGCCTGAGCCGCATGATACAGCAGGCCTATAAAAATAAGGTGATTGAAAAAGCAACTCAACCACAATCAGAACCGGCATAAATAAGACGAGCCCTAACCGGCAGAAAAAAACAAGTATGAGCGAACTGAACAAATATTCAAAGACATTAACACAAGATCCGACGCAACCCGCCGCACAGGCCATGTATTACGCGATCGGGTTTAAGGAAAACGATTTTGAAAAAGCACAGGTAGGCATCGTAAGCATGGGCTGGGATGGCAACCCCTGTAACATGCACCTGAATGATTTAGCCACCACCGTACGTGATAGTGTAAATGCAACGGAAGGACTGCTGGGTCTTCGCTTTTATACCATCGGGGTCAGTGATGGCATCAGTATGGGTACTGACGGCATGCGTTACAGCCTGGTTAGCCGGGATGTGATTGCAGACAGTATTGAAACCAATGCAGGTGCACAGTATTATGACGGACTGATTGCCATTCCCGGATGCGATAAAAACATGCCCGGGGCCGTTATGGCCATGGGCCGTCTGAACCGGCCGGCCATTATGTTATACGGTGGCACCATTGCCCCGGGGCATTATAAAGGAGAAGACCTGAATATTGTCAGTGCCTTTGAAGCATTGGGACAAAAAATTGCCGGCAAATTAAGCGAAGGGGATTTTAAAGGCATTGTACAACACGCCTGTCCCGGTGCAGGTGCCTGTGGCGGAATGTATACCGCCAATACCATGGCTTCTGCCATCGAAGCCATGGGGATGAGTCTTCCTTATTCATCCTCCAATCCCGCTCTCAGTGAAGAAAAACAGAAAGAGTGCGCAGCTGCCGGTGAAGCCATTAAAATTTTGCTGCAGAAAAATATCACACCAAAGGATATCATGACCCGCGCTGCTTTTGAGAATGCCATCACCGTCATTATGGTACTCGGCGGCAGCACCAATGCGGTATTACACCTGATCGCCATGGCGAAAAGCGTGGACCTGGTATTAACACCGGATGACTTTCAGAAAATCAGTGACCGGATTCCCGTACTGGCCGATTTCAAACCTTCCGGGAAACATCTCATGGAAGATTTACATAAGCATGGTGGTGTACCCGCGGTCATGAAATATCTTCTTAAAAATAATTTACTGCATGGCGATTGCCTGACTGTAACCGGTAAAACGGTTACGGAAAATTTAGCCGATGTTCCGGATCTTGATTTCAGCACTCAGGATATTATACGCCCCCTCGACAACCCACTGAAAGTTACCGGGCATCTACAGATTCTGTATGGCAACCTGGCCGAGCGGGGCAGTGTGGCGAAAATCAGTGGTAAGGAAGGAGAAAAATTTGAAGGAACAGCCTGCGTATTTGATGGGGAAAAAGCATTTATTGACGGCATCGCGTCCGGAAAAGTAAAAGCCGGTCATGTAGTGGTGATCCGTTATATCGGGCCCAAGGGAGCTCCGGGTATGCCTGAGATGCTGAAACCCACCGGAGCTATAATCGGTGCAGGACTGGGCAAATCGGTGGCGCTGATTACCGATGGTCGCTTCAGCGGTGGCACCCATGGTTTCGTGGTGGGGCATATCACACCGGAAGCTTTTGATGGCGGACTGATTGCCCTGGTGGAAGACAATGACATAATAGAAATTGATGCCGTTAATAATACGATCAACCTGAAAGTCAGTGATACGGTAATCGCCGAAAGAAGAAAGCAGTGGAAACAACCGGGGCTGAAAGCTACAAAAGGGGTACTCTACAAATATGCCAAAACGGTAAAGCCGGCCGACCAGGGTTGTGTGACGGATGAAGACCTGTAAAAATAAAAAGTACGAGGTACGAAGTACAAAGTACGAGGACGAAGTACGAAAAAGAGATTAACGAAAAAGAAAATAATTATGCAAACCCTTGCACCTAAAAAAGAAGAAACAGCCGCTCCGGCTAATACACAGATCAGTGGAAGCAAAGCTGTTCTGGAAGCCTTTCTCGCCGAAGGAGTGGAAACAGTTTTTGGTTATCCGGGTGGCGCGATAATGCCCATTTATGATGCCTTGTACGATTATAATGATAAACTAAAACATATCCTGGTACGCCATGAACAGGGTGCTATCCATGCGGCGCAAGGGTTTGCCAGAGTAAGCGGCCGCACCGGTGTGGTATTTGCCACCAGTGGACCGGGCGCCACCAATCTGGTTACCGGACTAGCGGATGCCATGATTGATTCCACACCCGTTGTATGTATCACCGGGCAGGTATTTGCTCACCTGCTGGGTACTGATGCTTTCCAGGAAACAGATGTTATCAATATCACCACCCCGGTAACCAAATGGAACTACCAGGTAACGGATGCCAATGAAATCCCGCATGTGCTGGCCAAGGCATTTTATATAGCCAACAGCGGCCGCCCGGGTCCCGTACTGGTGGATATCACCAAAAATGCACAACTGCAGTTGTTTGAATATGCGGGGTACGAAAAATGTACGCATATCCGCAGTTACCGCCCTAAACCAATTGTACGTAAAGAATATATTGAACAGGCCGCTGAACTGATCAACAAAGCGGAAAGACCATTTGTCATCTTTGGCCAGGGAGTCATACTGGGTAAAGCCGAAAAGGAATTCATCCAGTTTATTGAAAAGGCCGGTATACCGGCCGCCTGGACAATCATGGGTATGAGTGCCATTCCGACCGATCATCCGCTCGGGGTGGGCATGCTTGGTATGCACGGCAACTATGGCCCCAATGTACTTACCAATGAATGTGACGTGCTGATTGCCGTAGGAATGCGTTTTGATGACCGGGTAACCGGACGCCTCGATAAATATGCCAAGCAGGCAAAACTGATTCATCTGGATATCGATCCTTCAGAAATTGACAAGAATGTAAAAGCGGACATTCCTGTATGGGGCGATTGCAGGGAAACACTGCCCATGCTGACTAAATTACTGGAACAGAAAGTATATCCCCAATGGTTGCAGAAATTCCGTGATTATGCGCAGAAAGAAACGGATAAAGTAATCTATGATGAACTGAACCCGACCGGCGAAGTACTTACCATGGGCGAAGTGATCAGAACACTGAACGAACTAAGTAAAGGAGAGGCAGTGATCGTAACCGACGTGGGTCAGCACCAGATGGTGGCCTGCCGTTACGCAAAATATAATCAGAGCAAAAGCAATATTACCAGCGGCGGCCTCGGTACCATGGGCTATGCATTACCGGCATCCATCGGTGCTTATTATGGAGCCCCCGACCGTAAAATTGTTGCCATAATAGGTGATGGAGGATTCCAGATGACCCTTCAGGAACTTGGTACAATCATGCAGTTCAAACCGGATGTAAAGATCATGATCCTGAATAATAATTTCCTGGGCATGGTACGCCAGTGGCAGCAGCTCTTTCACGAGAAGCGCTACTCGTTTGTTGACATCCAGAGCCCCGATTTTGTCCAGGTCGCCAAAGGCTTTGGCATTCCGGGGAAGAGTATTTCCAAACGGGAAGAGCTGCAATCCACCCTGGAAGAATTTCTGAACAGCAAAGGAAGCTACCTGCTCGAAGTAATGGTCGGGAAAGAAAACAATGTGTTCCCGATGGTGCCGCAGGGAAGAGGGGTGGCGGAGATCGTATTAAGTAAGGAAGAAATCTAAAGAAGTAAAAAATCAAAAGTAAAAAGTAAAAAACCTAAACAGGGAATTTCATTAAAGCAACGAACCACCCGTTTGGGTAATTTGACAACCCTTTTGAATAAAATGAAATAATATAAACAGGTTCTGAAGTACAGAGATTGTGCCGCTTTAGGCGTCTTTTTTACTTTTGAATTTTGACTTTTGAACTAACACACTATGCAAAAAAAAGAATACACCATCACGGTCTACACCGAAAACCAGGTGGGATTGCTGAACCGGATCGCGATCATTTTTTCGCGCAGGAAAATCAATATTGAAAGCCTGAACACCTCCCCCACAGAAGTGGATAGTGTGCATCGCTTCACCATCGTGATCAGTGAGTTTGAAGACGTGGTACGGAAACTCTGCCGCCAGATTGAAAAGCAGGTGGAAGTATTGAAAGCTTATTACAATACCGAAGAGGAGATTGTATGGCAGGAAATGGCTTTGTATAAAGTGCCTACTGAAATCATTGCTTCTTCCGTTAAAGTAGAACGGTTGCTCCGGCAGAACGGTGCCCATACGGTGGTGATCAGGAAAGACTATACCGTATTTGCGGTGGCCGGACACCGGGAAGAAACCGAAGCACTGATCAAAGTGCTGGAGCCATACGGACTGATTGAATTTGTCCGTAGTGCCCGGGTAGCCATTATCAAAGACAGTAGCGGTTTCCATGAACGTCTGAAAGAATTTGAAAAACAGGAACCCGGTGAAGAAGCCATCGAAAATGAATTCCTCGATAAAAACGAAGAAATATACACGATGTAAACCCGAAAACGCCTAAACAACTAAACGCCTAAACAACTCAACATCTAAACAACTCAACCTCTAAACAACTCAACATCTAAACAACTCAACCTCTAAACATCTAAACAACAAGATAAACATGGCAAAATTAAATTTCGGCGGAGTGGAAGAAAATGTAGTCACCCGCGAAGAGTTTCCTTTAAGTAAAGCACAGGAAGTACTTAAAAACGAAACAGTAGCTGTAATCGGCTATGGCGTTCAGGGCCCCGGACAGGCATTGAACCAGAAAGACAACGGGATCAATGTAATTGTTGGTCAGCGCAAAAATTCCAAAACATGGGACAAAGCGGTCGCCGATGGTTTTGTACCTGGTGAAACACTTTTCGAAATTGAAGAAGCCCTGCAAAAAGGAACTATTATCTGTTACCTGCTTAGCGATGCGGCCCAGATCGCTTTATGGCCAACTGTACAGAAGCACCTGACGCCCGGTAAAGCCTTGTATTTTTCCCATGGCTTTGGCATCACATTCAACGAACAAACCGGTATCATTCCTCCCAAAGATGTGGATGTTTTCCTGGTAGCCCCGAAAGGTTCAGGCACTTCTTTACGCCGGATGTTCCTGCAGGGACGTGGACTGAACAGTTCCTATGCCATTTTCCAGGATGCCACAGGAAAGGCATTTGAGCGCGTGATTGCACTGGGTATTGCTGTAGGAAGCGGTTACCTTTTTGAAACCGATTTCAAGAAAGAGGTATTCTCTGATCTTACCGGTGAAAGAGGAACCCTGATGGGTGCCATTCAGGGTATTTTTGCCGCCCAGTTCCAGGTACTGCGCGAAAGAGGCCACTCTCCTTCTGAAGCATTTAATGAAACAGTGGAAGAACTGACACAATCACTGATGCCGCTGGTGGCCGAAAACGGAATGGACTGGATGTATGCCAACTGCTCCACCACTGCACAACGTGGTGCCCTCGACTGGTGGAAAAAATTCCGTGACGCCACTTTGCCGGTATTCAATGATCTCTATACCAGCGTGGCTACCGGCGTGGAATCGCAGCGGTCGATTGACAGCAACAGCAAAGATGATTACCGGGAAAAACTGGATGAGGAACTGAAAGAACTCCGTGAAAGTGAAATGTGGCAGGCCGGCAGAACAGTAAGAAGCCTGCGTCCTGAAAACCAGCCTAAGTCAGCTGCACCGGTTTCTTCCACTAAAGAAGTATTCAGTCAGTTGTCCGCTAAATCTGAATCCGTAGGATAATTTAAACAATGGAATCTACCGTGAATGATACCCGTCTGGATTTTGCAGCAGCACAACTCCGGCTGAAGAAAGTGGTGAAACGAACACCGTTGATCCTCAATGCCGGTTTGTCAAAGAAATATCACTGCAAAGTGTACCTGAAAAGAGAAGACCTGCAGGTGGTACGGTCGTACAAGCTTCGTGGTGCCTATAACATGATGTGCACCCTGCCGGCTGACCAGTTGCAGAAAGGCGTGGTATGCGCCAGTGCGGGCAATCATGCACAGGGCTTTGCCTTCAGTTGCAAAAAACTGGGAGCCAAAGGCGTGATCTTTATGCCGATCATCACCCCCAAACAGAAAGTAAACCAGACCAGGATGTTCGGAGAAGGTCATATCGAAATCAAACTGGTGGGCGATACGTTTGATGATTGTGCCATCGCAGCGAAAAAATTTACGGAAGAAAATAATATGACCTTCATCCCTCCCTTCGATGATCACCGGATCATCGAAGGACAGGGAACGGTCGGTGTGGAAATACTGGAAGACCTTACCGAGGTGGACTATATTTTTATTCCGGTTGGCGGCGGCGGACTCAGTGCCGGCGTAGGCAGTTATTTTAAAATCTTTTCACCCAGGACTAAAATCATCGGACTCGAACCGGAAGGCGCTCCTTCCATGTTTGAAGCCCTGAAAGCCGGTCATCCGGTTACACTGACTCAGATTGACCGCTTTGTAGATGGCGCGGCTGTGAAAAGAGTCGGCGACCTCACTTTTCCCATCTGCAGAGACGTATTGGATGATATGCATCTGGTACCGGAAGGAAAAGTATGCAGCACCATTCTGAAATTGTATAACGAAGACGCGATTGTGGCTGAACCGGCTGGCGCCCTGTCGATCGCCGCCCTGGATGATTATGCCGCCGAAATAAAAGGGAAAAATATCGTTTGCATTGTCAGCGGCAGTAACAATGACATAGACCGGATGCAGGAAATCAAAGAACGCAGCCTGCAGTATGAAGGGTTAAAACATTATTTCCTGATCAGCTTTGCCCAGCGACCCGGCGCCCTGCGTGAATTTGTAAACAATGTACTTGGCCCTACGGATGACATCACCCGCTTTGAATACATGCAAAAGACCAATAAAGAAAACGGTCCGGCCCTGGTAGGTATAGAATTGCAAAGCCAGCATGATTATGAATTACTCCTGAAAAAAATGAAGTCATCGAATATCGGCTTCTCTGAAATAAACAAAAACGACCAGTTGTTCGGTTACCTGGTCTGACACTGATCCCGATCAAATTGTGGATAAGTAGTGTTCCAATCCTTTATCCTGCTGAAAGCAATTTCGTAATTTCAGTCGTTTGCTTGCAATATGAAATATAGTTAACGACTGTATTCACCTAACACTTAATTTTTCACCTCATGGCAGGCAACCAGGGACTCTATCATCCTTCCTACGAACATGATGCATGCGGCATCGGTTTTGTCGCGAATATCAAAGGACATAAATCACATCAGCATATTTCTGATGCACTTACGGTTTTGGAAAACATGGAACACCGGGGTGCCTGTGGTTGTGAGATTAATACCGGCGATGGTGCCGGGATTATGATTCAGACCCCGCATGAATTTTTCTTTGATGAATGTCTCAAGCTGGGTGTTCACCTGCCCTCTTTTGGCAAGTATGCTGCGGGCATGGTCTTTTTTCCCAAAGAGATCCGGCTTCGCGAAGAATGCCGTGATATCTTTAACCGGGCCGCGGAAAAATTGGGCATTGAAGTGCTTACCTACCGGAAAGTACCGGTAAATACCAGTGACATCGGCCCCACGGCTTTAAGCGTGGAACCGGAAATCGAGCAGGTTTTTGTGGCCTGTCCGGATCACATCAATAACCCCGATGATTTTGAACGTAAATTATTTATTCTGCGCAACTATGCTTCACACCTGGTCAACAGTACGGTGCGCAAGGATGAAATCGGATTCTATATCGCCTCGCTTTCCTATAAAGTAATCGTATACAAAGGGCAACTGACCAGCCACCAGGTACGTCAGTATTTCCCCGACCTGAGCAACAAACGGGTGGTCAGTGCCTTCGGTCTTGTACACTCCCGCTTTGCCACCAATACATTCCCTTCCTGGAAGCTGGCACAACCCTTTCGTTTTATTGCACACAACGGTGAGATCAATACACTGCAGGGAAATCTGAACTGGCTGAAAACATCTGAAAAAGGTTTTACCAGTCCTTACTTCTCCAAGGAAGAAATGGAAATGCTGTTACCAATTGTTACGGGCGGACAAAGTGATTCGGCCTGTCTCGATAATATGATAGAACTGCTGACGCTGACCGGTCGTTCTCTTCCGCACGTTATGATGATGCTGATCCCTGAAGCCTGGGATGGCAATGAATATATGGATCCGGTGAAAAAAGCGTTTTATGAATTCCACTCCTCTTTCATGGAACCCTGGGATGGTCCGGCTTCCATTTCATTCACCGATGGTAAAATGATTGGTGCCACACTCGACCGCAATGGTCTTCGTCCTTCACGTTATTGTGTAACCAGGGACGACCGCGTGATCATGGCTTCAGAAACCGGTGCCTTACCGGTGGATCCGGCCATTATTCTCGAGAAAGGCCGTTTGCAGCCCGGTAAAATGTTTGTGGTGGATATGGAACAGGGACGAATTATCAGTGATGATGATCTGAAAAAAGAAATCTGTTCGCAAAAGCCTTACGGCGAATGGCTGAATAAATACAAGATCCGGCTGGAAGAATTGCCCCAGCCGCGCATTATGTTCACGCACCTGGAACAGGAACAGGTATTCAAATACCAGAAAGCGTTTGGTTACAGTACGGAAGATCTGGATACCATCATCACGCCGATGGCACTGGAAGGAAAAGAACCGATCGGCTCCATGGGGACCGATGTTCCGCTGGCCATTCTGAGTGATCAGCCGCAGCATCTCAGCAGTTATTTCAAACAGCTATTTGCGCAGGTTACCAACCCGCCGATCGACCCGATACGGGAACGACTGGTCATGTCGCTGGCCACTTTTGCGGGTAACAATGGTAATCTGTTGCTGGAAGATGCTCTTACCTGTCATAGTGTGGCCCTGAAACATCCCGTGCTGAGTAATTTCGAACTCGAAAAAATCAGAAGTATTGATACCGGATTATTCCAGGCCAAAACCATTCAATGTTATTTCAGAGCCGATGGCAAACCCGGCTCATTGAAAAGAGGTGTGGAACGAATCTGCGATTATGCGGAAGACGCGGTCATGGACGGATTCAAAGTGCTGATCCTGCAGGACCGTGCCATTGACTCCAACCACGCCCCGATTCCTTCCCTGCTGGCAACCTCCGCTATTCATCACCACCTGATCCGTAAAGGACTGCGCGGACAGGTAGGTATCATTGTGGAAGCCGGTGATGTTTGGGAAGTACATCATTTTGCCTGCCTGGTTGGCTTTGGTGCCACGGCGGTAAACCCATACCTCGCTCTTTCCTCCATCCGCGCATTACTGGAAAGTGGTAAACTGCATACCACTTTATCAGAAGACGAGCTCAAGAAAAATTATATCAAAGCCGTAAATGACGGATT
>Ga0075152_10003888_pt1 | contig 10344 bp, 8 predicted proteins | sample JI61114C2DNA_FD_70964 | JGI IMG/M metagenome (GOLD analysis project Ga0075152, IMG submission 70964) | Wastewater effluent complex algal communities from Wisconsin, to seasonally profile nutrient transformation and Carbon sequestration -... | ecosystem: Engineered > WWTP > Effluent > Algae...
CAATAACATTAAGGAATTGAAAACCTATTTCACCAGCGTTATAGATTGGGTTTCTGGTGTGTTTACAGATGTTGAAAGTGAAATGCGTGGACTTGAATGGGGGCGGCTTTATGAAACTTACAAGAAACAACCTTATAGTCCTCAAAAAGTATCAGACCAAGTAAAACAACTTTATGCCGACCCTTATATAAAAAGTCGCAAAGGAGTATTTGAATATATTTTGGGAGGTTTGACAGACACTAAGTTGCTTGAAGTTCGTGTATTTGACGAAGCAACAAAAAAATCTGTTTATGCAAAACAAAAGACAGAGGCAGAGAAAAAAGGAATTTCAAATTGTCCTTTGTGTGCAGTAGCTAACAACACAAACAAAAATAAAATATGGACATTAGCCGAAATGGACGCAGACCACGTTTCAGCTTGGAGCAAAGGCGGTGCGACAAACATAAAGAATTGTGAAATGCTTTGTAAAACTCACAACAGAGCAAAAGGTAACAAATGACAACAGTAACTGTGGTCGGATACAGCACGGACGAAAGAAAAACTACCGATAACAAGGGTTACTGTTGCACAACTCCTTAATTCTAGTATTTTTTAATTAAAATCAACCGAAACGATTGTTCCTAGGCCATTTTAACGAATGTTGATTATTCCGCTGCTATTAATTTGCTATAATTTGTTTGCCGCTAATTGGCTTAAAATAGATGTTAAAAATTCGATTTGTGTAATTAGGCCGTTGAACGCTGTGATGTAAGTTCGCCCAAAATTAGTTTAGCCTCAATACATGCCTGGCCTTCTGTTTTTAATTACGGAATAACAAAACTTAATTTTTGCCAGCTCCAGATTCTCCACAAATGCGTCAAAAAAGCGAACAGGGTTGTCCACCCGTTATTTTATCCTAAAGGCTGCTAAACGTTATCTGTTGCCGATTTTGAGGGGTGATAAAATCCATTATTGGAATTTTACAAAAGGGAGTATTTATTGCTGAAATTATTTGGTAGTTTTGAATGGGCTATACTGATAGGGGAGTTTTTTCACACTACGATGTTGGCGGAAAACTTTTTAACTTCGCTGCAAATAATCAAAATCATGATAAGGATTCCACACCGTTTTATTGATAGACTTTTACCCAATGAATATATTGAAAATATTTCGACAGTAATTATCGGAACATTTAATCCTGGAAATCCTAATTTTAGTCTTTTGACAAATCAAGAATTACAAATTTTTGAGGCAAAAAGTGGAACAAATAAGTTTCAAAGATTTAATGCAGTCAGAAATTTTTATGATCGTCCACAAAATCGATTTTGGAAAATAATGGATTTAATTGCCAATTCAGATTTTTATAAGGAAAGGCAGTTGAATTCAAAAAATAAAAATGGTTTAAAATATTATGCTGGCTTTGAGAGGGATTTAATTTTTGAATATCAAAAAAAGTTTTGTAGAAATTATGGTGTCTTCCTCACAGATATTGTCAGAGAAATAGAGCCTGAAAGTTTCGAAAATATTTATGATAATTTCCCAGACAAAGGGATTGAAAATGCAAATTGCAACTGGAATACAACAGGAATTATCAAACTGATTGAACAATATCAACCAAACAAAATAATCTTTAATTTCAACGTTAGTAAATCAATTGCCAAAATATCGACTGAACTTATTAAAATAAAAAATCGGTATCCCGAGAAAGTTTTTTCAGTTCTTTCAACCTCCGGAGCGGCAGGAAATAGTTATAAAGCTTTAAGAGAAGATTGGTCACAACACATCCAAGCCATCACCTAAAAGCGGTTACTGTTACACAACTTGTCAATACTAGTAGTTTTTAATTAAAATCGAATGAAACCATTGATTCAAAGACCATTTAACAATTATTAATTTTTCATGGTATTAATTTGTTAAAATTTGTATGCCAATTATCCATTTTAAATGCGTGTAAAAAATCGATTTGTATAATTTGGCAGTTGTTGCCTTTTTACTAATTTGTAATTTTTAGTTGTTATTAAATTTAATATAATAAATTTCAATTTTCGTCGATCGTTTTTTATCCTCGAGGCTGCTAAATGTTAACTGGGCTGGTTTTAAGGTGTGAGAAACTAAATTTTGAATATTTTTTTAAGGGTAATGTTTCTTTATCGAATTATTTGGTAGTTTTGGCTGAATTATAATATCGCGGGAAGTTTTACAATCACTTCTTTTATTGGCAAATTTATGACTAGAATGTAACTATCAAAGACAATACCAGATAATGTGAAAAATATTATTAGAAAATATTACTTTGGAATCATTGCTACACTGATTTATTTCGGATTAAAGTTCTATAATCCTGAAATTTTCCCTGACTTACTTAATCTTTCTTCAATTAGCCCTCCAAGTTTCTTTGAATTATTAATCAGTTCGACAACCTCAATATTCGGAATTTTAATAGCAGTCATATTACTAACATTTGAGTTTGTTAAACATACTTCATTCAGGCGGAAGGAAGAAAATGTTCTTACAAAATCAGTTGTGACGAACCTTGTTTCGATTGCAGTATCTGTAATTGTCCTATCCCTAGTTTCTTATTCAAGCATACAGAGCTTCAAGGATTCAAATAATCTAACGATTGCATATTTCTTAGGTTTCCTATTTGTTGGTTTTATTGTTTCAATTTTCCCAGCTACAAAAGGAATTTTAGAGACGGCAAACACTCTGAAAAACACTAAGGAAGAAATCAATAATCTAACAATCTTTCAATTTAAAGAAATCCTAACCCCTCGGGACAATAAATTCATATCGAAAGATAATACATTGGCTTTAGTGAATATTAGACACGAGTTGGTCAATTCTGTGAGGGAATGTGACTATGAAGCTTACACGGCTTTACTTGAGGAACTAAACAACAAGACTATCGAATTGATAGGCAAAGGCAACAATCGCCAGGAAACAGAAATAGTGTTTCGGGGAACTTCATTCATTTGGAATGCTGGAAATTTTGAGGCGCAAAGAGTTGGCAACTACCAATTTTATGAAACTATTTGGGAATGTTTGGGGGAGCTATATCAATATGCTGCAAAAGAAAAAATTTACTTATTACATTTTGAATTTTTAGAGTACTTTATGAGAGACTTCATCAAATTTCTTTCGCGGAACAAACTTGGAGACTCACTATCTTCAGGCGTTAAAGTTTGCTCAAATTTGTTCAAGCAAAATCTAAAATTCAATTGTCCGCCACAAAAAGAAATAAATGACTTATATTATATTTTTGAGGACGGAAATAAAAGGCCTCACTTTATTGACAGCAGTATTCAATGGGATAAAATCAATGATTTTGTTTCTCATATTAATAATATTCAAACTTCCGCGATAGAAAATTTAGACAAAGAACTATACGATACTTGTCGCTTTGAATTGGAACTCATCGTAAGAGAGATTGGCTACAATTATTTGCCTAACCTTGAAATTTACCAAGAAGCCTATATTGTTGGGGGAATTATATCCCATCAAACCTACAATGGCTATTTTGCAAATGAAGAGAAACTCTTTAAGGAATCTATGTGGACATTTCACATTGATACAAGGTTTATATCGGACTTAATCAGGAAGGAAAAATTTTATGTTGGAAGGATACTGCAAGATATAAGCGACTTTCTTATTAAGAGTCAGAGGAAGGAAAGGTTGGACGATTTCTTTTCTTTGAATTATTGGGGTGCACTCGGCAGACACATGTCTAAAATTTACTTAACAAATAGGACAGCCCAAAAGGCAATGGAGCATATACTTGACACACTTGATGCATTGAAACAAGAAGTCGAAGTAAATCAACTACCCAACCAAGCAAAAAATTATAATGAAATTAAAAAGCAATTTGAATCAATAAAAACCTGGTTAACTAAAGACAATGAAGGGAAAGAAATTCCAATCTTAAAAAGAATAGATGAATCCTTACAAAAATTCAAAGAGGTAACTGGGACGACTGATTTTAGAATTGTAAGGTGGAAAAATGATTAGTAAAAAAGTGATTCTCAGTTTCACAGGCAGAGCGCGGCAGCCACTGACTGCACCTCCCATGTAAAGCCTTAAACAATCACCTAAAAGCAGTCTCATCCAAGCAGGGTTCCGGCCACCACAATAAAAATATCGACCTAACCCTGCGCCCTTCGGAGTCGTGAGTGTTATTTCAATGGAATTTTTCGTTTCCCAAAGGTCGCAGGGTTTTGCGGGTTTAATTGATTTAATTTTGGCGCAAGAACCCTGCTCGGACAGCAGGTGTTTCACCATTTGCATATCATAAAAGATTATCCTTTTTTTTCGAATGGTTTTGCTTCTTTTTAGGATTATTTGGTAGTTTTGAATGAGCTATAATGTTGGATTTGAGTATTTTCACACTCTGACGTTAACATCAATTAATCAAGCCACCCGATTATGAACAAATATGATAAAATAATTTTTTGGACAAAAGCAAATTGGGACAAGACCTTAGGTGTCTTCCTAATTCTTGGTTTTATAATCAGCTACTTTTTTTTATCATTTTACACTGAATACTTTCTCTTTCTTTTAATCATTGGTGTTAATGCGATATTCTGGCTCTTAATAGAGCTAAAAACACATTTGATTACAAGTACAAATAAACATGTTTTTAGTTCTTTAACTAATGCAGAAAATGAGTTATTAGAAAAGCTGAAACTTGAATTAGAGCGACCAGACAAGGACAAAAACATTTTCATTATTGGAGGCAGAATTCGGACTATCTTTTCAATTTTAAAAGGTTTAAACTACGACATCATTTCAAATAAAATCAACGCTTGCGATACAACCATTCACATATTTTGTCTTGACCCAGATTATATTAAGTCATGGAATTTTAAAACAATCAAAAATGAAAAAAATTTTAGCAAAAAAGTTACTTCATATTCTGAAATCATAAGAAGTACTTCAAATCTATTACTTGGTTTCAATGAAGAACAAGGTAACAAAAGCAAAAACATAAAATACAATATCATTCATTATAAATCATATCCTTATTTTTATGCCTTCCTTATTGGGAAGTCAAGTATTTTTTGGGGATTTTACACTTGGGATGATATTGCTGAAGATTTTGTAGGGCCAAGCAACTCTTGCTATTATTTAGACAGTAGAATGGAAGAATATAAAAACACTTACAATTGGTTACATAACCGAGCTGAATTTCTTAGTCTCTCCGAGACAGCATATACAATAACTGACGTCAATGTAGAGTTTCTTAACCAGCTTGGGAATTCTGCAGAGTTATACATTGCACTGAAAGAGGTTTTAGAAATAAATAAGCATACATACAACAGCGTTGCTATTGAATATTTGACTAAGGAAATTGCTAATAAGAATAATATAGAAATGCTAATAAGTAAGTTTAAAAAATATTTGCCTCCCAATGGTAATACTAACGTTGTTGATTTAGGCTCTGGGACAGGGTTTACTTCAAAATTGCTTTGTGAAGCCAATTATACTGTAACAGGTATTGATTTTTCTAAAGAGATGAATATACTTTCAAAATCAAAGGAAGCAGAAATTAAGATTATTGAAGGTGAATTTCTTGATTATGATTTCGGGAATGAAAAATTTGCTGGTGTTGTGGGTCTTGCATTCATTCATTTATTTCCTTCTCAGTTTATTCCTGGTTTTTTTGAAAAACTTAAATCTATTCTTCAAAATGAAGGAATAGTACTCCTTTCAACAACAGTCCACGAAAAATCAGAGGAAGGATTTTCTGTAAAATCAAACTTCAATAATAAAGAAATTAAGCGCTATAGGAAAAAATATACGAGAGATGAGTTTGATAAAGTTATTCGTGATAATAACTTCACAATTATTGAGTCATTTAGTAACAAAGACGACTTAATGGAAAATAAGGTTTGGTATAATGTAATATGCAAATTGAGTAAATAACCATAAAAAGATTGAACATTGGAATCGTTTTAACATCGTCTTGCAGTGAAAAATCACCATAAGATTAGCAGGCATCAAGGAAGTAATAGAATGTTTACAAATATGCAGTCAACAACGGTTGTTGTTGAAATAAATGACATATTTAATATCTATATTATCCCATTTTTCGAAGGTTGTACAAGATCAATTGATGTTTTGTCACGAAAACCTATGTTATAACCTCAACCCAATAAATTGGACCATTCAATAATAGAGTTTGTTCATGCTCACATATTAGCGCTTAAGCTATTAAGGTAATGCTGAACAAAATTAATTGAGGCTTCACAACAAAAAATATTTAACCGGTAATAAGGTTAACCAAATGGCACGCAATTTAATAATATGACAACAACACTATACCGACCAGTCGGACCAAAAGAACTTGCTTTAATCGAGCAGTCAGGTTATACTAGGTTTCCACCACGACTTCCCGAGCAACTTATTTTTTATCCGGTAATGAATGAAGAATATGCAATACAAATTGCAAGAGATTGGAATGTTGCTGCATAAGGCTCGGGCTTCGTGACAAAATTTGAAGTTAAAAAGGACTACTTAAAACAGTTTGATGTGCAAAACGTAGGTGGGCATATGCATAATGAACTTTGGATTCCGGCCGAGCAACTTGATGAGTTTAACGACAATATCGTTGGGAAAATTGAAGTAACAAAATCATTTTATCCGCCTGACAAATTACAGTAGTCACGAGCTAGTGTTCAACCCGAGTTCCGACCACCTAAAAAAAATAAAATATCGGCCTAACCCTGCGTCATTCGAAGCAACATTTGCAAATCATATCAGATTATCCATTTTTCGAACGGTTTAACTTCTTTTTCGAATTATTTGGTAGTTTTGAATGAGCTATAAGGTTGGATATGGGTTTATTCACACGCGATGGATATTGAGCTGCTGTTTTAGGCTATTTTTAAATGAGGACAACACTAAAAATAATAATTGGATTTTTGTTATTCATAGGAGTGGTAGTGTATTGGTTTTTGAGTAAGCTGACAGATGCTAATGCTCCGACATACAATAGGGTTGAATTGGTTTCGGAAGACTACCACAAACTATACATCAAATCAAAAAATTGGGGTGTGACGGGAGACAATCAGCTGACAATGATTTCAACCGAGGACGAAAGAGAATTTGAAATTGATTCAACGAAGCAAATCATTTTCAATGGATTGGAACCATTTCTATATAAAGTTTCAAACGACACGTTGTTCTTGACCTTGAGACAAAGAAGTAAAATTCCGGACGGGTTTAAATCTCGGTGGACAATAATTCAAAAGGAAGTCGACAACCAAACAATGATGAATTTAATGCATGACCCTGAATTAAAGCGGATGTAAAAAAAACTGCTTAATAAAACGTTTATGCAATTACAAGTGTCATGCTTAATTTGGATTTATGTTTCAAATTCAGTTCGGTTGTAGAGGGCAATTTCGCGGCAGGTCGGATTTAATATTCCGCGGTGGTTCATTTTTTGGCGTTTTAAAATTAAGATTTTTGTCTACTTTTAAAACGTACTATTTTTTGGGGAGCTAACAACATAATATCAACCGTCAGAATAAAAACTTGCTCAGAATTGTCAAAATTGGCTAATTATTATAGGAAAATTCACTTAAATTTACAAAAAAGTATAAAATAAGATGATTATAATCTATCTAAATATACTATATTTGCATAAACAAGTAATTTTATGAGCATCAGAAGTCTTATTCCTACAGAAAAAATTGTTGAACGTTTACGCTATGAAAATCCTTGGTGGATTAACAAAGAAATACCTGAAGTTTACAATACAATGTCGAAACGTCTGTATTTTAACTTGTTTTATCCCTTCGTAATTGAAAAAAAAGTGAAACGAGCTTTGGTGCTTATGGGGCCAAGGCGAGTTGGGAAAACGGTAATGTTATTTCACAGTATTCAGCAATTATTGACTGAAAATGTAAATCCGCAAAAAATATTTTTTATAGGCATAGATAACCCCATTTATGTGAACTTAAGTTTAGAAGATATCTTAAATCTCTGTAAAAGATCACTTAATCAAGATAACCTAAAAGATTGTTATGTTTTTTTTGACGAAATACAATACCTGAAAGATTGGGAACGCCATCTTAAAGTGCTGGTTGACTCCTTTCCGGCAACAAAGTTTATTGTATCTGGTTCAGCAGCAGCTGCATTAAAATGGCATAGTACGGAAAGCGGAGCAGGCAGATTTACAGATTTTATGCTGCCGCCGCTTACATTTCAGGAGTACATTCATCTTAAAGAGATGAATCATTTAATGTACAATGGAAAAATTAACTACGGAGAAAATCAAATTCCATATTGTCTTACACACAACATAAAGGCCTTAAATAAAGAATTCATTTATTACTTAAACTTTGGTGGTTACCCGGAAGTTGTTTTAAGTGAGAAGATACAAAGTGATATGGGACGATACGTAAAAAACGATATTGTAGATAAAGTATTACTAAGAGATTTGCCAAGTTTATATGGTATAAAAGACGTACAAGAGTTAAACCGATTTTTTACTTATATTGCTTATAACACAGGGAATGAATTTTCTTATGAAACAATGAGTAAACAAAGTGGTATTCAAAAAGACACTTTGAAAAAATACTTAGCCTATTTAGAAGCTGCATTCTTAATCAAAGTCTTAAACAAAGTTGACGTAACAGCAAAACGTTTAAAAAGAATAACAAGTTTCAAAGTGTATTTGACTAATTCTTCATTGCGGACTGCCTTATTTTCACCCATTAGTGAAACAGATAATGAAATGGGGAATATAGTGGAAACAGCGGTATTGTCACAATGGATGCACAGAGAAAAATTAGATTTAACCTATGCCCGTTGGAAGGAAGGGAGAAATGAAGGTGAAGTAGATTTGGTATTGGTTGATAGTAAAAAATATAAACCGCAATGGGGTGTGGAGATAAAATGGAGTAATCGATATTTTGAAAAACCAAAAGAATTAAAAAGTTTAATACATTTTTGCAAGAGCAACCATTTTCAAAATGCTTTGGTAACATCAATAGACCAACAGGGAATAAAACAAATAGAAGGTTTATTCTTTTCCTTTTTACCGGCTTCAATATATTGTTACAATATTGGCGACATAACATTGAAATTGAAGAATCAAATTTAGTATAGGATAACAATGAACGTACATCAATTGTTAATATTGAACAATTTTTTTAATTCAACCATTTTAGTGTCCAAGCAGGATTCCGGCCACAATAAAAAAATAAAAATACCGGACTAACCCTGCGTTTTTCGAAGTCGTGAGTGTTATTTAAATCGAATTTTTCGTGCCCCAAAAGTCGTCCGCCCCGATAGCTATCGGGGGCGGATTTGCGAGATTAATTGATTTATTTTTTTCGCAAGAACGCTACTCGGATTGGAAAGGTAATTCATAATACTGATTTTATTGTTAGTTTTGAAAAGGTGTAAACACCCTATTTTTATATGCAGCCCCCAAAATGTAGGCAGGCGTAGCAAGTTTAGATATAACAAAATAAATACACTATCTTAGATGAGGCATTAAGTTTTTTCACATTTGATAAAATATATATTTTACCTGTTGTCCATTTAAAAATATATCATTTCAATAATTGAAATTAAAAACATATATTATGAAACGTTTAACCACATTGTTGTTTGTTCAATTAACTATTTTGCAACTTGCTGTAGCCCAAGCACCTGAAATTGCATGGGAGCATTTATATTGTGATGCATCAAATACTTCAAACGATGATGGTTATTTTGCATTAACGCCTGATGGCGGAGCTGTTATGGTTTCTGTAGCCTATAACGGAATGGAATGTGGTGATAAAAACGAATTCGGAAATGGCGCTGAAGATTTTTGGGTGGTTAAAGTTGATTCAAATTATAATATTCAATGGCAAAATAATATTGGAGGTTCGGGTAATGATATCCCCTGGTGCATAAATACAACCAACGATGGCGGTTATATTGTTGCAGGTGTTTCTAATTCACCTGTTTCCGGAGATAAAACTGAGCCACGGGTAGACGTGACCGGACCTTATTATACGGATGACATTTGGATAATTAAATTAGATGCAAACGGAAATATTGTCTGGCAAAATACTATTGGTGGTAATGAGATTGAAATGAAACCATACATCGAACAATTGGAAGGTGGTGGTTATATTCTCAGTTGTTCATCCAATTCGCCTATATCCGGTGATAAAATGGAAGCTCCTACAGGTGGACCCGGCAATTATGACTATTGGATTATTCGATTAAACAATTCAGGAAATATTACCTGGCAAAATACAATTGGCGGAAATTATAACGATAATACACGTGTAATTCACCCATTATCAGGCGGTGGATTTATTTGTGCAGGTGTTTCATTTTCAGGAATTTCCGGCGATAAAACAC
>Ga0075152_10003889_pt1 | contig 10343 bp, 13 predicted proteins | sample JI61114C2DNA_FD_70964 | JGI IMG/M metagenome (GOLD analysis project Ga0075152, IMG submission 70964) | Wastewater effluent complex algal communities from Wisconsin, to seasonally profile nutrient transformation and Carbon sequestration -... | ecosystem: Engineered > WWTP > Effluent > Algae...
TGCGGGTTATTTTGAACAGCGGCCTCCGTTTATGGATAGGCTCGCCGAGGTATGTCCTTTTGAACTCATCCACGGAAATGTTACTAGTGAGTGCCTGGGTGAGCATCACCGTACATTACGGGTGCATCTTACGAAAGAAGGCGTTGTTCTCCTCATCCTGAGTATTCCTTGGCGGCTCCTGCTTCAGTCCCAGCTGCTCTTTCGTCTGTTCGTAGTGTCCGTCCATCAGTTCTTGCAATTGCTGTGCCGCCTCAAGCTGCTGTGGGTTAAGCGATGGGAGCGTTTTGCTGTAGAACGTCATGAACTCCTGCTGGGCTGTACGTGCCTGTATGGTGTTCTCCGTCCACTCGAACCTTACCTGGTCCTGGTACTTGAGCTTCAGTACATCCTCGAGCACAGTGTGGCCGAGCAGGTCCACCTTCCAGACGAAGTTCGCCCTCACAACCGTCGTATCGTGGAAGTACTGTATAAACTCCACCAGTTTGTAAGTAAGGTAGCTTGCCAGCACCACTCGCTCCTGCTGGAGCAGCTCTTCTACGAACATCACCTCCTCCAGCTCACTAATATACTGGTCATCGTTGAGTGTAATCTTCTTTGCATATACCTTGATCAGCCTCTGTGCCCGCTGTTTGAGAAAAGAATACATCACAACCTTCTCATCGTAACGGACAGTCACCCAATCAGCAGTATCCTTCCGAACGGGTATGTAGTTCTTTATGAACTGGATGGTCGACCAGATGTTGTCCTGCCTTCTGCGGTTCACTAAAGCTGAGAACTCATTTTCCGTGATGAGATCCTCCCGACCATCGGTGTACCTGACCACCACTGCATCGGTCATGTCTATCTTCGAACTCTCCTGCTTGCTGTGCTGATGTTATTGGTTGGAGTTACCATTGACCTCCGTGCAGAGGAGAGAGATGTGCTATGGCTTCTCGTTGCTGTGAGCATCTTCTCACGATACTTCCTCCGTCGTTCATTAAAGGTCTTCTGCAGGTAGGTATTTGTAAGTTTCTCTTTCGCTACTTCCTTCAGGGTATAATCGTTGCAGTCTTTCGTTAGGAACATGCATAGTGGTTCGCCATCCTTGTAGAAGCAGACCTCGGAGGTGAAGAACTAAACTCCTCTCTCTACGATCTTATTGCTGGGTAGCATGCATCTCTTGAGTACCCATACCAACCCCTCGCAGCTATTATGTTTGGTGCCTTGAAGTCGTTCACGAACCTTCCTGGCAACCTTACTGTTCCTGCGCAACACATAATTCTTCACACTAGATTAGCACAGCAGTACATGTTTGGTTCATAGTTGCGGCACATCTCACAGTCGCAGCTGAACTGGTGGTTGGGCCGTTCCGCTGCAGTCCACTTGGCATGCCGACACATCACCTCAACCTCCCTGAGCATGATATAATTATTCACATCTTAGTATCAAAGCTTTAGTGTTTTGAGCAGCTCCTTCATCTCCTTATTCCCGAAATTGTCGATCTTGCCGTTGCGAATCTGCTCCCGAGCATCCTCTCTGAACAACGGGTAGAGCTGGTCGAATACGAAGTCCATATTGCGATAGACGGACACCTGCCCGAACACGTGTGCAAGCGTAATGGCGAGGAACAGTTTCCGAGTGGGTGAGCTGAACTTGAACAAGCTGACATTCATAGCGGCTGCAGCGACGAAGCCGTAAGCCATACTCACGTATCTCGAGCGGTTGAATTCGTATGCAGTTTAGTTCACGTAGTAGCAACGCAGGTAGTTCTGCAAGTATCTCAAACCGTCCAGCCTGTCACTGCTCTCATCTAGATTCTTTTTCTCGGTGTTCAGCTGCTGTTTGGTTGTCAGGCCTTGCGGCTTCGATGCTTCACGGAACTGCCGTTTCGGTGGGTTATTCTGAAGCTGCAATCCCTGCGTAACACTTCTCGTGAACAGGTAGTCCAGTATCTTCTGTTTCTGCACCACCGTGAAATTGTTCTGAGGCTGGTATCTCATACCGAACACCTGGTCGAGCAGCCTACCGATATCCCGGAAGGCGATCGTAGCATACCTCACCACGAAGCTATCACTTTCAAGTTCCTAACGGTCACGCTCGAGCTGCAACTCCTCAAGTTCCTTGGTGTCGTACATGACAATATCCTTTTTGGGTGGCATAATGTTTATATGAACAAGTACCAACAGCTCGCAGATCACCTCCGAACGCTATTGACCACCAAGGCGCAGCTGAAGAGTATCGTGTATGGCAGGAACTTTAAACTGAACGTTGCTGCTAGCTACTCGCTGCTATCCACCTGCCTCAACAACATGACCGAATTCCGAAGGTTCAAAGATCAAGTGGAGGCTGTGAGTAAATGCGAGGTCGGCAACCCTCATCTATTCTGGGTCATGCTGGCAGAGTACATCAATACTGGAGCGATCAAGGGTGGTGGCAAGATCAAACGCATGATCGTGCAAAATTAAAAGTTGCTGCCACAGCAGCTTCTCAATGGCCGGCCCAAGAAGATGAACAAAAGTCGAATTCAGATACGGCTTCTCGCAGGCGTGAAGTTTCCTGAGCTTGCAAGATATCAAGCAGACCCGGATGTACCGAACCTGTACGATCTGGCTTACGATGAGTACTCGGAGCTCAGATCACAGCAGCCACAACTGTTTGCGCAGCCTGGAGTTGTAGTGCAAAGCAAGTCCAGCTGTCTCCCTGCATGCGTCTTGTTCCAAGGAATCACAGACCACCTGGACTCCTTCGGAAGGTTTGACATCATAGATTGCTGTGCTGCTCCAGGTAACAAGACCATGCAGTTGGGTGAATATCTGGGCTAGCATGGCACAGTATTTGCCTTCGATAAGGATCCCAAAAGAGCTGCACTTCTGGAATCTCGAATACAACACCAGCAGTTCAACAATATACGAGTGTCCAGCCAGGATTTCCTTACAGTTGTCCCGAACAAAATCTACTCAAATGTTAAGATGATCCTTGCCGATCCTTCATGCTCCGGTTCGGGGATGCTCACCAACTTCGAACGGGATTCCACCGAGAACTCAACCAATCTGCACACAAACCTCCGAGAGTACGAGCAAGCCAAATGGAATGGCCTTACAGATCACGAACAAACTCGTATCCTAAATCTACAGTCCTTTCAGCACACCATTCTCAACCATTGTGCAAAGTTTCAGGCATTGAGGATCGTCTATTCAACCTGTTCAATTTACAGCCAAGAAAATGAACAGGTGGTTGAAATGTTTCTACGAGATAACCCTAGCTACTGCATCAAGACTATCCGTGGGCTCTCCACTACTGAAAGAGGTTGGGGGCCGATAGGATAGCACTGTCTACGGATTAGCCCACTCTCCAAAAAGACTGATGGATTCTTCGTCTGTCTGTTCCGACTGCGAACGCATTGATTGTTTATACTCTGCAATTTGTAACTCTAATGGAGAGCTCCCAGCCAACAATTAGTGAAGCCGTCTCCGAATCTGAATATCGGCGGCAGCTGCAGAACTCTATAGCATCACTAGGATAGCAACTCAATGCATAATCAACTCTCGAAGGCAAGGCACTCATTGAGGATAAGATCGATCAGCTTAAGGAACAGCTGACGAAAGCGGTGGAGCCTAAGGAGATCAGCATGCAGCGTATCACCCACCTCGAAGAAATATTCAAGCATTACTGCACTCACATCTTTCGTGTAGGCAAGCACATGACCTTCGACCGGTTGGATTACTAGAAGGTGCATATGGTGATGGAGCGTTTCTTCAAGTTCCTCAGCGACTTCGGGTTGACTGTAGCAACCATCGATGGACGTCAGCGTGAGGTTGTTTCCAAGGTAGCTTCACCCACCTACGCAGAATAAAATCATCACGGTATTCAAGAAGGTCTCCAGCACTTCCAAAGACCTTACCTTCGAGGAGTTCATTGAATGTTTGGAGAAGCTCGGACCAATCTACCATGACGAGAAAGAGTCGTATAGTGAGAAGGCAAAAATGGAGAATGAAAGGCGCAAGAAGGTTAAAGAGACTGTCGAAAAGGTACTGGTTTGGGGGATTCAGAATAAAGCTGCGAGGAAGGCTCTGAACGATCTGAAGAACAGCAGTGCCGCCGAACAACCACCTGAAAACCCAGACAAAGGCGAGTAGGATATCGCTGAACAAGCCGACCCCGAAGCTAAGAAAGCCGATGAAGCCGAGAACGATGACATGGTTCGATAGATGATGGAGAACCCTGACAACATCGAGCATCCCGTTGAGTAGGTGAATCAGATGATCAAGGAGAAGCAAGAGGAAATTGAGAAGAAGATTGCCGAGAATAAATAAAGAGGCATGAATGACGGTGAAGATTCCGAGAAGTAAATGGAAAGCCTCAACCACAATGATTCTGATAAGCTAATCCGAAGATCGGCGGGTACCCTGCAGGGCGGTCAGTTCAGTATGAAGCTTACAACTGAAGAGAAGGTTGAACTGTTCTACAAAATGATTGGAGTGGATAATCTCAAGGATTTCCGTAATAAGCTCAGCGAGCTAAACCTTCCATTATTCAAGATCAACCACCGACCGACACCTATTGACCAGCAGCGGGAGACACCGCAACTACAACCCCCACCGTCGCAATCTCCTGAACCTAAATCCGATGCCGAAGATGAATAGGCACAGAGGTTACAACGCATCAAATAAAAGATCAACTAGAAGAAGGCACTGGTCCGCAATCAAACCCAAAGCCCAAAGAAGGTAGTTCCGGGAGAATAATCGGACCTGCGAAAACAGCAGTAAGAACGACGTCTGAAGAAATAGAAGTAACGGTAGCGTTTGGAGAAGGCTAAACGGTTGAAGGATGACGACTACACAAAGAAGGTATAGCAAGGAGAGAAGAAGAAGTAGAGTGGCTACGTGAAGGAGAAGGGAGGAGTGGTTTTCAAATAGAGCAACGTTACCTGGGATGGCATTGAGAAACTAAACTTCTAGCAGCTGAACCTGAAACAGTTCCATCCCCACAACCTGTACAATTTGGAGCCCGAAGATGAAGATTACATGGGTGATCTAAAATTCGATTTGAAGAATATGTAGAAGTACCGTGCGATGAACCGTGTGCGGGAGAAGAAGGAGAATGACAAATCCATGCGAAGTTCTATTGCAAAGGAAAAACGATCGGTGGAGAGAATTGCCGAAGAGAAGGAGAAGAAGGTGGAGGCAGTGGTCAGCGGCACCAAGAAACGAGCAAGCTAGATCTAAAAATCGTAGAAAACCAAATAGAAGAATGTAAGGATACTGGTTAACGCAGATGGAGCATCTCAGTCGAAAGCTCAGCGAAAGCAAAACACCACGTAAAGTAAAGTTGTGATAAGTTCATCTTTCCAACGTAACAAATTTGTCATTAGCCAGTCTCACATTCAGTCTGCATTCTTCCCTTGACTGAGTGGGTTCTGCAAACTTTGGTCTTTGAATTGCCGCTACCTATCGAGGTTGTTTTACAGGTCTCATTGAGCTAGGTATGCGCTGGTTTATCTGTATTGTCGTCGAGTTCGCTGTACCCGCGGCTGCTACACTGCACCGTCATCTCATGGGTCGTTATTAAACACTACTTGGTAAGTGTGCAGTAGGTGTAGTTCGTGGTAGCATTATCCTTGCAATGGGTTGACTTGTTGCATTTGTGGTTGCCAAGATCGAGCGTACATTTCTACGTGAAGTCGCTGGGGTAGATGCCTTCCTGCGTACAGTTGTATAATTGGGAGTGCACTACAACGAGGATTACCGCCAGCAGTAGTATGCTGGCGCTTTATCCCATTATTATATGTAATATCTGGAAATAGGTTGAGTAGAACAGTTAGACATCAAAGCTCGTCTCCTTCTTTTGTACGTAGCTTAAATTCCGGTGAGGAGGAGTCTTCCGGTGGGGATGCCGATGGGATTGACACTTCTCCTGGCGAGCCAGCTGATCCACCAGAACCACTCTTCGAGTGACTTGAACGTTCATAGGTGAACCCTTTGTATGTCGGATCCGAACCAACTGAGGCATTCCTGACCAGTTCCGGAGGCGATAATGCTTAGACGGTGAATTCACCGTCGAAGCAAGACACATCCTCCTAATTTTTGAGTACAGGAACAAACGGTGCTTTGACCTACCTTCTCAATAATACTTCCCATTTGACTCCTTTAAACCATGGATGGTCCTTGACTGTTTGAGCACCCAAATGTCCTAATCTTTTCTGTCGATTCTTGTCCAGTAGCCGCATCAATAGATCCTTCAGTTCTTTTCCCACCATGAATTTCCATTTCGGCTGTTCTGTCTTTATTCGATGTAGCAACACCTCCTTTGGCTGTTCTTCCTCATAGAATGGTGGGAACCCTGTCACCATTTCGTAGATGATAGTGCCGAGACACCACCAATCAACTTCCGGGCCCACTTCAGTTTTCATTAGTACTTAAGGCGCGAGGTATTAGGGACTGCCTGCAATGAAGAACTTGTCCTTCTGGGTGTAGTTCTGTACAGAGAGTCCGAAGTCACTGAGCCTGATATAGCCTTGACCGTCCAGCAACACGTTTTCGGGCTTGAGACTGCGTTAGTAGTGGCTTACTCGATATACACTATGCCGCTGAAGTGCAGATATTCCAGCCCCAGCACCATCTGCGCAGCGTAGAACCGTGCCCTGGATTAATTCTCGTGTACATTTCTTAGCTGAAACGGCCTTTCTTACGAATGAGGTTGAACAGCTCACCGCCTGGACAGTACTCCAGCACGAAGAACAGCTTCTTGTCGTTGTGGAAGGTGCTGGCCATTTTAACGATGAATGGGTGGTCGCATTTTGCCTGAGTCAGCTGCTGACGTACCAGAATCTACTTCTCAGAGAATACATGCTCCTTCTGGTTGCGCTCCAGGATCTTCGTTTTCTTGATCACCTTCAAGGCATAGATGCGGTTGTTGTCGCACTTGCGTACCAGCACAACCTTCGCGTAGTTTCCCTTGCCAATGATTCGGAGGGTCTTGAAGTCCTCCAGTGAGGTCATCCGTTTGCCGTCTGACTCCTCCATAATAATTCATTATAGCTCCTGAAAATTCTACCGCCGGACAGCTGCCGTCCTTCATCAGTTCGGCAGTCCCACTCGCAATATAATATCAGCAGCAAATAAAGTCAACTGCATGAGACTCTACGCTCCGCCACAAAGCTATAAGACTAGGAGACTGCTGGCAGTTGCTCAACTTCATAAGAAAGTGGTGACGCTTGTGCCAACAGACTACACAGTTCAGCAGTCACATGAGCTTGCCGGTAAGAATGCTATTGCCAGCTTACCAACATTGGAAGTGGATGGTAGGTACCTGACTGGCTGTGCGACTATTACTCGTTATCTCAGCACGCAGAAGGACAGTGATGAACTCTTCCAGGTACGCTTCTCCTGTGAACCTAGACTCTATTGGATGACTGGCTAGATTATGTGGATCAACATGTCGAAGTGTACAGTTCGGCTCTATACCTACACGCGGTGGGAGCACTACCCACCGACGAGGAGAAGCAACACTCTTTGAAAAGACAGCTTGGGGCATTGCTACAGCGGGCGGAGGAACATCTAAAGACGAACAAGTACTTGGTGGGTGAACAACTCACTGCTGCGGATATCGCTCTCTTCAGCTCGTTGATAGAACTGTACAGGCAGCCTGAAGAAAAGAAGTATGAAGCAGTTTTCAATCGAAAGTTTGCAAGTGAATTTTCTTCTCTGACAACCTGGATTCGGAAGTTATGCTCAGAGCCGTGCGTTTAGAAGGAGTTTGGGAAGGTGCCGCTGGATAATCGCGAGTCAGACTAGTAGAAATAATAGTGATAACGACATTAATACACAGAAGTTTTTTTTCAAATTATTTATGGATAATCAACGAGAATAGAATAGAAACAGATCATTAGGACTCATTTGATCTATTCAGAGAGGTAGCACTTTATTTGTGGTTGCGAGACTCTTGGGCTGGACATTGGGGTCTGTCAATTAACTAACTGGTGGACACGGCCGAGGCGACCACACCCTTTCAATTTGGAGCTCGGCGGTCAAATATAACACCGTCGAGAAAAATTAATTAAATGGGTTCGCTATTGGTCGAGGTCGGGCAGTGTGGATGCCAAATCGGTAGTAAATTGCATGCCGATCTGCTGCAATATAAGGAGAGCAGCTACCTGAGGCGACTCAAATCGGACACCCTGCACACCATCATGATCGACACCGAGCCGAAGATCCTCAAGCCTATCCAGGAAAATCGCAAGGACTTTAGCTTCCTTGATCCAGCCAACATCAAGTTTTTCCAATACGGCCGCGGCAATAACTGGTCGTACGGCTACCTGGACAGTCGGAAGGTGAAGAGTACTCCAGAGGAACAGGCAAATACGTCGTCCTTGGCGAGCAGGACGTTCAGTCAAGGCAAGCCAGCGAGCTTCACTGAAAAGTACTATCAGGAGAACAGCCAGATTCTTGAGTTTGCACTTGATGCGATCCGCAAGGAAATCGAACGAACCGACTGCTTCCTGGGTGTGAACCTCATCTGCAGCCTTGGAGGCGGTACCGGTTCTGGACTGGGAACTCGACTCTGCGAAGAGATCAAGGACAATATGCGTATTCGCATCCTCGCGCAGTACTGCCTGTCGATTAAGTAGTGCAATTTTGCCAAACATGTCCGGCTAAACACCTTTACAACACTACAACTGCGCGCTCTCGCTGGCTTCGATGGTGGAGCACAGTGACGCTATTCTCACCTACGAGAATGACAAGATGACTTCGCTCTTCAATGAGGGCGACGGAAGTCTCGATGAAATCAACGGGTATATAGCACACTGTATGTCTTCCCTGTTCCGGCTGAATGACTCGCCAAAGTATGGGCGGTTCTACTTCGATCTTGTCCAGGAGTGCACCCTTACGCCTGAGCTTAAGTTTCTCGAGCTCTATGTCTCCTACGAAAAGAACAAGAAGGAGCGGGCGAAGATTACGTGGGAGCAGGTGATGTCCGATACCTTTAAGCAGGTCGCCAACGCTAACCGAGACGACTATAGACTAGCAAGCAACAAAGAAAAGACCTTGCATATGGAAATAGTCGCAAGAGGAAAGGATGAACTCCTAATCGAACAACATAACAAGAAGATCCAGAGTTTATTGAATCCGATGAGCGAAGCAAACTTCGAGCAGATTGAGCTCAAGAATCCCGAAAGGGAATGCCTAATACTTACTGCCCGCACCAGGATCCTTCGGTACTTCCGACACCTGGTTGAAAAGGGAGAGCAGAAGCTGAAGGTTGGAGCCTACACTTGGAACTACAAGGTCCCGCTAGAGCCTGCCTTTGAGAAATTGCACAACCTGATCCATTGTTATGAGGCTGTATGAAATGAATTCGTAAACTCAAAAGGTTGTGCTCGGCTGCCTTGAAGTAAAATTGACGGGGAGGCCAGACACAGAGGTCTTTCGAGTGAGCCTCAAATCACACAGAAGTTCAGCAGTCCTTACACAGAAACAGCAGTCGAATACGAGAGCTACCAATGCGGACGCAGCATGTTCGTGTTACAGTTCCTCACCCGCAAAAGGAAGCTAGTTGTTGTGCTGGAGGCAACCTTTTAGAATGGAGGACAGTGGAAGCAAGCCTACGACTTAACGCAGATGTTCGAGGGCTATCTAAAGGGCGAGGTGAATGGGGATGAGCGCATCCACGAGCAGGTGCAAACTCAGCAAGAGGGCCTCGTCGCATAGTTCGGATACTGGTTCGCAGAATCGGCCTCTCTACTATCGGTGATAGGTAGGCACTGACTAATTCAGATAATACACTTGGAGGAGCAGACCGGGATGAGTTCAACCGTACGGCCAACGAATTCCTCAACGAGGAAGAACCGTGGGCCGAGGAGTATCATAGGAAACATCCGGCGAACGCCTTTGAGAGCAAACAGTCCATGTTTGAGCAGAAGGAGAAGAAGTTGGAACAGGAAGCCGCTTCGATCAAGGACGAGCTGAAGGAGATGTAGCTAAAGAACAAACCAGTTCTGACCAACCGGCTGGTGGAGAGGCTGCTAATACTGGCCCTGATCTTCCTGTTCGGGTTCGCAGCGGGAGAGCTGCTCCAGCTGGCGAGGAGGAACCCAGAGGAGTCGCCATCTACGAGCAGGCCGAAGCCAAAGAGGATAAAGAAATGATCTATACAAAGTCCTATCACAGCCCTCACTGGTAGTAGCGGGACTCCTCGCGTATTGCGCTCCTGAGCTGCTGCATGTCCGCCATCACCTTGTAGTAGCACTTCTTGGCCTGCTCGTAGTGGTCGCTGAGATTGTCCGACTTCGCCTTCTCCAGGCACTCGTGCACCGACTCCGCGAGGAAGTCCACGCGTCCCTTCACGAACTCCGTGAAGCGGTGCGA
>Ga0075152_10003890_pt1 | contig 10342 bp, 3 predicted proteins | sample JI61114C2DNA_FD_70964 | JGI IMG/M metagenome (GOLD analysis project Ga0075152, IMG submission 70964) | Wastewater effluent complex algal communities from Wisconsin, to seasonally profile nutrient transformation and Carbon sequestration -... | ecosystem: Engineered > WWTP > Effluent > Algae...
GCTGCTCAGCGACTCCCCACGCAAGTACTCCATAACCAGGTACGCCGTTCCGTCCGGCAGCTGCGCGAACTCCGAGACCTGGACAATGCTCGGGTGCTCGATGCAGTTGACGGCGCGGGCCTCGTTAAAAAACCGCGTTACCACGTCGCGCTGGCGGGCATACTCGGGCAGTAGAACCTTCAGGGCTACACGCCTCCCGATGGACTCCTGCAGTGCCTCGTAGACGACCCCCATTCCGCCTTGGCCCAACAGACGTACGATCCGATAGGGACCAATCTGCGATGGGAGGGGCTCTTTATCCATTTACGAAATACTCAGCTTTCAGGATAGGCAACGACGGATTCCGTGAACCAGGGACATGAGAGGATTCATAGGCCTTTGTAGAGCACGGTGCCGTTGACGCCAACGGCGTAGATATGATTGGCGTCCTTGCCCCAGACAGCATTGAGATCCGGCGTCGTGTTGGAGGCCTGCGGCATGCAGCTAGCCGAACCGGCGGCGCAGTGCTGGATGGTTTGACTCCAGCCCACTGCATAGACATTGCCTGCGTCACTACCCCAGACAGCAGCGAGATACCGCGTCGTATTGGAGGTCAGCGCGGTGCAGCTATTAGAGCCTGCGGCACAGCGCACGATGCCGCCCGCATTGCCCACTACGTAGACATTGCTCGCGTCGCTCCCCCAAACGGCAAGGAGTTGCTGTGTAGTGTTGGAGGTCAGCACGGTGCAGCTATTGGAGCCAGCGGCGCAGCGCACGATTACGCCAGGAAAGCCCACCGCATAGACGTTATTCGCGTCGCTCCCCCAGACAGCCCGGAGTTCCATTGTTGTGTTGGATGTCAGCGCGGTGCAGCTATTGGAGCCACCAGCGCAGCGCACGATGTTGCCCGTCCAGCTCACTGCGTAAACGTTGCTCGCGTCGCTCCCCCAGACGGCACTGAGCTGCTGCGTCGTGTTGGAGGTCAGTGCGGTGCAGCTATTGGAGCCAGCGGCGCAGCGCACAATGGTGCCACCATTGCCCACTGCGTAGACGTTGCTAGCATCACTCCCCCAGACGGCTGCTAGATTCTGCGTCGTGTTGGAGGTCAGTGCGGTGCAGTTGTTGGCGCCGGTTGCGCAACGCAGGATGGTGCCACCATCACCCACTGCGTAGACGTTGCCAGCGTCACTCCGCCAGACGGCAGTAAGCTTTTGCGTCGTGTTGGAGGTCAGCTCGATACAAGCAGCGCCGCTACAACGAAGCACAGTGCCAGCATCTCCAACCGCGAGGGCCTCGGTGCCCTGAAACCCAGTGACAGCGTACAGAGAGGAGCGCGACACGGCTGGTGAGATTTGGCACCAGCCATTGGGGCTGCACGTCAACGGCTGGAACATCACCTGTATCGCACTGGGACCGTCAAACAAGAAGCTACAGCTATTCAAAGAGCTGATGCAGGGGGGAGAAAATCCCACATACGCGCCAGTCGCGGGGCTGGTAAGGAGTTGCGGCATGCTCCCGACCGCAAAATAGGCGGTGCAAGTACCGGTGTTGTTCGCCTGACAGTTGATGCCAGCAGGACTGGAAGTCACGCTGCCACCGCCATTGCCGGAAACACTCACGGTCAAGGGACAGGTCTTGGTACTCGAAAGAGACAGCACCGCGGGCACTTCCACCCCTCGGCTGAGGCCTCCGGGGACATCCACCGTCAAATGGACCTCGGATAGCCAGCAGGCGGTGGCATCTGATCCAAAAAGATCGATCTGTACCAAGCCACTAGCATCCGATGGTAGGGAGAGCGCCAGACGCCCCGGCGGACCCGGAATCACGATATCCGAAATTGTACCGCCGCTGATCTGCGTCTTCACGCGCAGACTCGTCTCCCCTCCGACATAGGTGAGGTCCAAAACGAGGAGAGGACTGTTACCGCAACTGCTCTGCGCTAGGGCCAGAGCAAGGAGGCACATCGCGATCCGAAATAGACCGCGCTTATTCTGTCTTGGTGCGCTGGGCATAGCCGTTCCTCGGGATCAGCATAGCCGATTGATGGAGGCTCGTAACAACAACCGCGAAGACTAACTGCCAACCACCCACGGCTGCGTTCAACCAGCACCGATAGATCGAGCGCGCCGACGGAGATCAGTCCCGGGGTGCACCGTAGCCTACACAACATGGTGCGCAGCCACGAAGAGTTCGTAATCGAATTACAGGCTGCTATCCGCCGTGAGCACAAGTGCGCAGCCGCCATGCAGCGACAGGAGCACCCACAGCCACTTTCGTCGCAGACTACAAGGCTGATGCTAGAGACACTTGCCCCCCCGCCTGCCCAATAGTATCGATTGGTCACGCTCACCGCGGGCAAGGTCTGCGAATGCAACCAATGTCCGATGCGCAGCGACTTGAACTCTTCGGCTTGCCGGTGTGCGCCGCGAGGCTGATGCCGCGCCTGTTGTTCCGCGCCGCATATTCGCGGGGTTCACGGTTAACAACTCGGCGCGGAAGGCAGAAGGGCTGACTTATACCCTCGCCACAAATTCCCAACATTCCGCGCGGCCTACATGCGCCGCATAGCATCGCCAGCGTGGCGAGAGTAGATGCTGACCAATGACAGCGGAGGCAAGCCCGTGTCAGCAACAAGCAGAAGGGACATCCAACGAGACTCTTGCCACACTATTCCGCAGGGAATCGTGCTCCCATCGACCATTCCCCAAGTCCCAGAAGGATCGAAACCATGTTCCACGGGGAGTAATTTATCGAGGCTATTTGCTCGCCAGTTTGAACGCCAGGGCGTTGCTCTTCGCATGCGTAACATCGCCGAGCAACTAACTCGTCGGCGAGCAAGACATAAGAGCGAGCTGCGGACCTGATGCGGGTGCAGTCGTACTGGAACCGTGCACGCGGACTAAAGCCACCAGGTCCCCACCTCCAAGATCGTTTCAGCAATCTCAGTCATACCCGCTTGGCCAACCAAGAGCCGCAACAAGGGAGCCATGTGCTCAAGCGTTTGTAGTAGCGCAGGTCGCGTTTCGACCCGCCGCTGCAGCATGATCATGACGACGGGGACGACCTCGGACCCACTGGATGGAATGCGCCGCAGTAGCTCGGTACCGACCATGGTTAGCGCTTGCACCTGGGAATCGGTTGGGGCCAAGTCGCCGTTGGCGGTGATAGTGGCAGCAAGGACCTGTCGCAGCAGGCGGTCGGAGAGCTTGGCGACCAGGGCCGCGAGAGGCCGATGGGTCCACTGATCTACAAGTCTAGGTAGAACTGCTGCCACCCGATCATGCCAGTCTACGCTCAGGTGGTCCGCGCAAGCTACCAGCAGGCGCTCCTGAATATGAGGAGGCCAGGCTGCCATCTTGGCCAGCAAGTTCTCAACCACGACACTTTGCAATGCCGCTGGGACAGCGCCGAGAAGGGTCCCCAAGGACATGAACGAGGAATTCGCTTGTTCGTAAATCTCGACGAGCAGTTTGTTGAAAACCGGCAGGTGTTGTGATTCGAGGTACGGCGCGACCCGGCGCATGACTTGTTCGCGATCGCCATAGTACGCAGTCTTACTGGTGTAGGTCATTTCCGCCGTGGCGAGAGCTTCTTGAACGCCAGCCTCCCGCTGTGGTGAATCCAGGTTGGCGGCGATCTCCGCCAGAGCGAGTCCGCGCTCTCGGTCTGGTAGTGCCCGTGCATGAAAGAAGGCTTGCTGGATCAGCTCACTTTTGTACGGCGCCGGGACCTGATGCCACACAGCGGCGTGGGTGCCTGTCCACGTAGGCGGCACAAGTTTGCTGAGCGCCAGTACCGATTCAGAGTCGAGCTCACCGATAAGGAGTGGCAGTGTATACTGAAGTACCCGCGCGAGCTCGCGCTGCAAGGTGGACAGCTCGTTATCCGCATCAGACGCGGGGCTCGGGTTCCACAGAAAGTCGTGATGCTCCTGCAACAAGTGCCGAGCTTCAGCCAGGACTTCCTGGGCCAGCGCACGGCGCTCTCCAATTGGCAGGCGAAGCAGCCAATTGAGCCGGGAAGAAACGCGTCCTAAATTATCGTGGGCCAGCGCGCGGCTGGCAGCCACGCCCGCTAATGCTATGTCGTTGCGTAGCGATAGATCGACATGAGGCCATAGACCATAATACAGTGCGCGGAGTCTCTCCTCGGGCTCGAAATCCTCCAGGAGACCGATGAGCCGAGTCTGCACGACCATCTCTGGCTGCAGAGCGGCAACCGTCATAATCTGGATCAGGCGATCATCAAGTCGCTTGCTGGCGTCGAGTGCTTCGAGCAGCATTGCAGTTTGCTCCGCGAGCGGGGCAAACGAGCTTAGATCCGTAAGGTCGAGCGCGCGGGCACTAGCGCTGCGGCTGCTGCGTGCTGCCCGTAGTGCCTCGGCGTGCACTTGCCCTTGGAGTTCCGGTGAAATGCCCCGGCACTTCAATATCCCTTCGAGCACCGCCGCGGCGCGATAGTTGTGCTCTAACAGCGGCACCTGATTCAATGCAACTCGCAAAAATGCGTCGCAAAAAGGTTGCATCAATCCTGACGCCACGCGGCACAATTCATAGATGCGATTGTATACTGAGCTAATTTCCATCGCTGCTTGATAGAGCTCATCAAGCAACTCAAACAGCTCCTGCTGGGGATAGTGCGAGAGTATCTTACGCTGCAGCTCGGTCCGGCATTTCAGCGAAGCAATTTGCAGCGCCGCCACTCGCGCCTGTCGCAGCAGCGCAGGCCGGTGGGATAGCTCGTGCCGCAGGGCTATCATGTAGTACGCCCAGGCTTGTCCTTTCGGACATTTTGCTTGCGATGCAAGCTCCGCAGCGGCGTCTAGTTGATCGTCGGCTAGCGCAACGACGATCATCAGGAGATCACGGTCACCAGAGTAGTTCGCAGACCAGTCAAGGCTCAACAGCCGGGAGAGTGCTTCCAGCCGCCACTGCGGTTCCAGGTATTGCGCAAGTGCACAGAGGCCACGCGCTGCTAGCCAAGGATTAGGTGCCGTGCATAAGAGTGCAACCACGGCTTCTTTCTGCGCAGTAGAAAGAAAGGGCGCGAACCCGGTTACGATGTCTAGTGCACGCCAAGACTCTTCGCTGTGTAATTGGTCGATGCTGGGCTGAATAATGGCTGCAAACTCGTCTGCACCTACCAGCTGCTGCAGTTTGCGCCAGCGCTCCTTCGGGTCGGGCCAGGGTGCGCCAATGGTATGTACGCGACAAGCGTCGAGCGCCCAGTAAACGACCGCTGCCTTGCCGTGCGGCAGCTGAGACACTTCGCGCAGCATCCGGCGCTGGGTCGGCAGTGGAAAACCCGCCAAGACCTCAAGAGCTAGGGGGAGTTCGGTCCGCTCCGGATTACTCTGGCCTGCGAGCGCAAAGAGATCATTTAACGCTGTACTGCGAATGCGTGCGCGCTTTGGCAAAAGGGGGATTAAAGAACGCCAGCGTGATGAGCGCTGCTGGGCGTCTTCCTCCTGCGCGGCGGCGGCCGCAGACTCCAAGAGCACGTCTTGCCGTTGCGAATCGGTAAGGTACTGGGCCAAGATCTCCAGCCACGAACTTCGACTGCAGGGACGGACGCACGCACGCGCCAGTTGAAGTGCTTCTGCGACCAAGGGGGCCGCGCTGTCCTGAGGCAGATGTCGTGCCAGGGCTACCAGAACCTGCGAGCGCGGCGTCTCGCTGCGAATTCCGCGCGCAGTGGCAATGGCCTCGTGCGGGCACGCCCGGGCAGTGCGCTCGGTCAAGAGGATCAGTTCGTCGACCGAGCCCCACTTCGAGTTCGCCTGGTCGAGCAAGAAATCCAGCGCCCGCGGCAGCAGCTCGTCCGGTAAACGGGGCAGCAGAAACTGCACAATGGAGCGGCGGTCAGAATGAGGTGCTTCGCCTGACATGTGCTGTACATAAGAAAATGCTTGCCCCGAGGACCACACGCCGAGCTCCACCAATAGCTGGGGGAGCGTAGAATAGATACCGTCGAATATCGATCGAACGCTGGCGACACACATCGCACACCGCGCGATCGCCGCCAGGCGACGCGGCGACTCGCCCTGCTTGACCCGCTGCGCGTCCTCGGTGCAGACCGCGTCCCAGGCGCGATGGACGTCGTACAGGAAGCCGCCTGCGCCATTTTCAACCGTGTCCCAAGCCTTTCGCCAAGCGTTGGTAACCAGTTCCAGACGGAGGTCGGGTGAGCCGTCGCAGTTTTGCAGATGACTCCCATAATAGCGCAATACGTACGCCGGTACTTTATCGCTGCTCAAGCTGCCGTTTGCTAGTCGCGCCAGAGTTTGCTGTCCGTAAGAGAGGAAACGTTGCTCGCGCTCTTGACGCCCGGACTCTGTCATCTCCTCTTCTCGGAAGTAATCCCGCAGCAGCGAATGGCTAAGCACGTAGCCCTGCCCTTTGCCATCGCCGATGACGAAGCGAGAGAGCGGCTCAAGCGCGTTACGCAGCGCGGCCAGGCTGCCCAGTTCCGGCGCTAGGGCGAGCAGTTCGTCCTGGCTAAGCGGCCCCAGCGCGGAGGCCAAGATCTCCAGTACTAGCTGGGCATCCGACTGCCCACGTAGGGCCGCTTTTTCCGTCTGCTTGCGCGACTCCCAGAACTCTTGCATATAGCCCTGGAGTCCGGCCGGGTAACCAAGCAGCTGTTCGGGAGTCAAGGCCAGTGACAGCGCTCCTTGCTGCCATAAGCGGTGACACCACAGCTGCACCAGCAGCGGCTCGCCACGACTCAGGCGGTGAATCTGGACGACGATCTCACTTCGCGCGGCCAGCTGGTCTAGCGGCATACCCAGGCTGGAGAGCGCCTCGGCGACTCCGCTTACGTCGAGTCCAGAGAGCACCAAGCCATCAGACAGCATGGGACTGCCCCAGCCCAGCCGGTGGCGCCAGCCGTGGGGATCCGTCTCGCCAATGCGATAGCGTGCCGAGACCACAATGCGCACACCAGCGGGTAGGCGGGCAGGAAATAAGGAGCGATCCGCTTGCCAATCACCGGCTTCGTCCAGCCCATCCACAATCAGCAGGAGCGTCTTGCCATCGGGCAGCGGACGGCAAAGGTATTGGTCAAGGAGGATCCGCCATTGTCCCAGCGAGGTGTGGTCCAGGCGCGGTGCTGGCTCGTCATGCACATGGCAGAGGCGTGAAACGATGGCCGGAATGCAGCTACCTTCGAGGTTAGTTTGGTAGCGGATGCTGATGGGAAAAAATAGGATGACGAGATCGCTGCGTGGCAAAAGTTCGGCGCAGAACCGGCACAGCAGCATCGACTTGCCGCGGCCCGCTGGAGCGGCCAAGACCAGACACGGCGGCTCTGCTCTATTCAACCAGGCAGTCAGCGCGGCTAGTTCCTTGGTACGCCCGCCAAAGGGTTCTGGTCGTTCTGGGGTGCCCAGATACGTTGCAAGGAATTTACGTACCTGCGGCCCAGCCGCTAGCGTGCGCATACCATCGAGTAGAGATTCAGGGCTCGTACGGTCAACGCCTGCGGGCCGAGCTGGGATGGCGGCCCGCGGTGTGGGAGCCGCTAGTGGCTTGGGAGGCGCTACTACCCAGGGATCCGAATCGGCGCCCGTCTGTCGTACCCAGTAAAGACGCCCTTGGGGGGCATGCTTAGAGAGACCGGAGTCATCGTGCCAGTATTGAGCGCTTGCCGCCCAGCTACGGAGGCGCAGCGCAATCTGCTGGAGGCGACCAGTACGGTCAACTGTCAGCTCGATGAGCTGGCAGAAGTTTTTATAAGCGTTGGCCCGCGAGCCCTCATATAGACAGCCAGCCGCTAACTGCAGCAGCTCTTGGTCGGGTCGAATCTCTATGACGGCGTCCTGTTCATGCAAATGTCCACGCAGACACAGATCGACGTGTTTAGAAATCCGGCGCTGACAATCACTATGGTCGGCAAGATTATGGAGCGGGTGATGCATGAGTGCCAGCCGGAGACCCAAAAGAGGCTTTCCCGCATCGGTTCCCAGCCGCATGATCTGATCTTCGGTGAGCCGCAGATTTTCAGCGTCCTTATCATCCCCGGCGAGCCATGCCGAATCGAGTCCGAGGATATGAATATCAAAAGGCCGCTCCGGAAGTCTAAAGGTCGAGCGGTATCCCAGGAGCTTGTGGGGCGAGTTCTCGGGGAGTAACTCCGGTCGTCCGAGCGAGCTGCGCAGCCACTCGTGAAAGGCCTGCTGGCGCAGCATCACCGCTGCTCGGTACTCATTACGGAGGCCCTGCACACTAGGGCAGGCACCGCCAGCGAGCCAGCGGCTGATATCGAGCGGATCGGTTTTTGGCAGGTGCTTGCGCAGCGCCCTCCATGCAGCGATGCTGACCTTACGGTCGATGTCATGATTGCCGGGAACCACGAAGATTCGCTGCTTATCGATTCCTATTCGTCGGCAAAGCGCGCCGAAGAATTCCGTAGCCTCTGCATATTCGTCGGCTTGGCCGGTATTGGCGATGTCGCCGGTCACACAGACCAGATCAATACCTCCCTCGGCCACCAGCTCGTCTAGGTTCTCGTCCCACGCTGGACCCAGGACCTCCTGCCGCCGCCACGCTTCGCGCTCGCGCTGTCCGCGCAGATGCACATCGGAGATGTGCAGGATCCTGACCTTATAGCCGGACATTTCAGTTACTCTCTAGGCCAGAGCATACGCTGACGGGCCAAGGACGCGTCAATTTAGTCACGGCGACAACTCCCGAGTCTGCCACCACCACCGCGGCACAAACCGTTTGCCGCGGCTCCTCACTCTGCAGCGATACTTAGCCGAGTAGCATTTTGGGGCCTGCCAAACCAACCCACAGGACCTAACAAGTATCGTGGGCTGCAGACTAGAGGCGATTGCCGATTGTGCACAGCAGGCGCGCTAGCAGGGAGGACTTGAGTGCTGGTGACGCTGAGTCAGAACTTCGAGACCACGCTCGCGCTCGGCAGTCTGGGAAGCGCCTTCCGGGATGTAGTGTTTGAGCGTTATCGTCGCATCCGTGTGGCCGAGCGTCCGCGCGCCAAGCTCCGGTAGCGCTCCGGCCGATCCGGCAAGCGTAGCCGTGAGACCTCTACGCTGTGCGGGCAAACCACCGGAACTTCGGCTAGGTCGTAGTGACCCTCTCCCTAAAAAATTGGCAGTCGTCCACCATCCTACAGTCCGCTTGGCATTGCCCTTGTACACATCCGACTGTGTCATCGCCTCGGACGAAGACACAGCCTTGAACTTCCCGCGCAACTTCGCGTCCTTGGCGCTTTTCCGTTGCAACTGCGGCTTCGCACACTCTGAAGCCCCCTCAAACTGCCAGGACACCGCCCACACAATCGCAGGCCGGAGCACCATCCGAAGCGCTCCGCGCTTGCCAGGATCTGCGCTCAAAGCGTCCGTAGCGCTGCTAAACGAGCTACAGCAGCGCGACCAGTGCCGCCCCGTCACTTTGCCGGGCTAACTTATCGAGCCCGCCAGGATTGAGACGGCACGCATTGCCGCGCAGTGTCACCCTATCGCCCGCCCGAAGGCACAACGCCATAAGAAACTGCACAGCAGACCCGTCGACGCTCGTTGGACCTGCCGTGTAGGAGCCGAATGCTGTTGATGGCAGGATGCTGAAATCTAATGTTCGGCCCGACTTCAATAGCGCTTGTTGCGCCGTCAATCCGGGCCGTGATGCTTGGGCAGTGTGGTCAGTGCTTGAGCTTAGGTAGCTGCTTACGAAACATTAGGAGTCCTCGTGGCCGCGACTCTGACCCAGCGAAGGGAAACACACCTACGTTGTCCCAGCCGAAGCCGCGCAGACAGCGGATGAGGCCAGTGGGCTCGTAGCGCCTCGCTTGGGCCATGCAGAACTCTTTGGTGCGTTTGCCAGGAAGGTTTACCGTCGCGATAAACTGAAGCCCGTAGCTGCCAGGGAGAGGCCGATTAATGTCGAGCCGAAAGGCAAAATCGACGCTCTGCGCATCGTGACAGTAGCGCTTGATAGGGCCTCCCAACCAGCGCTGGTGTCCTTCCGGCACTGGCTTCTGAAGCGCTGGATCTTTGCTTCGGATCTCATCTGGATCACCAGAGGTCGCAAAGGCGTAGTCCACATCGAACAGGAGAATGTCACCCGGCGCAGCACCAGAGAATGCGCTCTGAAAAAACTGCGGCTCATTCTCGATGTTGCCAATGGTGTTACCAAGAATCATGTAGACCCGCCTGCGGTGAGAACGCGCTGGGGTGTAGTGAAGCTGTGCATATCTGGGCAGGTGGTGGAAGTTCCCTTGAATGCCGCAGACAAAGATCCCTGGCTCGTCAGTGAAAGTATCGACAGCGTGCTTAAAGGCGCGACTTAGGAGTGGCTGGCTAGCGTCGAGGAGGTAGAAGCGCATGTTGGGGCGCTCGCACTCG
>Ga0075152_10003891_pt1 | contig 10341 bp, 14 predicted proteins | sample JI61114C2DNA_FD_70964 | JGI IMG/M metagenome (GOLD analysis project Ga0075152, IMG submission 70964) | Wastewater effluent complex algal communities from Wisconsin, to seasonally profile nutrient transformation and Carbon sequestration -... | ecosystem: Engineered > WWTP > Effluent > Algae...
CCCAAAGCTCCGTGGTGGTGCCTGGAAGGATGTCATTGATACTGACAGCTCCGAAAAATCAGAAACTCCTGAGCATTCAACTAACAGTTCAATGCTCATCGAGGAGGATCTGAATAGCGATGTCTACCAACCTTTTTCTCGAGTGCAACAGTCGAAGGTATTTCGGTTCGTAAAGCTGTGAGAGACTAAAAATCTCTCCACAGATGATTGATATTTGTGCATCTGCATTGGAGCATTCTGGAGGTCGTATTGTTGAGCTGCTGGATATAATTTAAAGTAGAATGGGAAAGGAGTTCACGGAGAAGGACCGCGAACGACTTCTTCAGAAAAAATAGCGGTAAAAGGCGAAGAAGCAGAAGAAGAAGGAGGAGCGACAACAGAATCAACTGAAGCGCGTCGAAATTCGCAAGCATTTAGCAGAAAAGGAAGAGGATAATGATGAGCCAGCGGAGGTTATCGACCTTGGGCAAAACATTCTTACCGGAAAGTACTACGAGTAGTTCCATAAAGTGTTCGAGAAGGCTCAGGAAAAGGCTATTCGATATACCGTCCAAGAGCCCCTTCCATAGTAAAAGAAAAATGAGGAGGCAAAAGTTAGTGGCGAAAATGGCGAAGCCACTGAGAAGGTGGTCGAGGAGAAGAAGTCCAGGAAGAAAAAGAAGATGGAGAGATGGCTGAGAGTCGCTCAGCTCAAAGCAATAGTTAAACGACCTGACCTCGTTGAGGCATGGGACATTACAGCGATGGATCCATTGTTCCTCGCTGAACTCAAGACCATTAAGAACACTGTGCCTGTACCGAGACACTGGAACCAAAAATCAAAGTTCCTTCAAAGTAAACGAGGCATACTGAAGCCAATGTTCAAATTACCCGAGTTCATTGAGGCAACTGGAATCAGCAAACTGCGTGATCCCTTCTCAGAACGGGATGGGCAGAAAATGGTGAGAGAGAAACTCAAAGAACGAATGAACCCACGTCTTGGGAAGATCGATATTGACTATGGAGTGTTGCACGACGCCTTCTTTAAGTACCAAACGAAGAGCAAGATGACGATCTTCGGAGACACGTACTATGAAGGTAAGGAATAGGAAGCCAAGGCAAAACTTTTCAAGCCAGGCGTTCTATCTGAAGAACTCAGAATGGCTCTTGGTATCTCGGATTTCCAGGCTCCACCTTGGATTATTAACATCCAAAGGTACGGGGCTCCTCCCAGCTACCCAACTCTGCGCATACTCGGGTGCAATGCTCCCTTCTCCGAACTGAACAGCTACTCCATGATAAGCAAAGCTAACCTTGAAGAGGCTGCCAAGAAGTCTGGTCACGCTGGATTATACGCAACCTTTCGGAGCTATTACGACGAGGATGAAGATCACAACGTTGACAAGGGATATTGGGGAGAGATCAACGACGAAGAAATCCCTGAGGAGGAACCGGAATAGATGGTTCAAGAAGACGAAGGCCTTGATCAAATGGGCGGAACATGATGTCCATGCGTTAATAGCAGCTTATTTCAATAGCTTATTTCAAATGGCCTTCAATATCTGCACCGTTGAGAACGGAGCGCGAATATACCGATGTTCCTCCCAAAGCAGCAAACAGGCACAAGCTGAAAACGTCTTGAACGACATAAAGAAGGTATGTATGAGTTAACAGTAGCTGGTCTGGACGACTGGAGAGGGACTGCCTCAGTATCTGATTGTGGATCTTCGTCAACTAAAGCAGCGGCCCCGATAAATTCGGTGGATTGGGTTCGATCTGTGGCACGACTATTAATCAAACCCAAAGGTTGTGGAAGTTCAGATTAAGCAAGATGACGAGGGAGGCGAAAACAACTTCATCACTTGGCGTTCGGTCACACTCGAGAGGCAAACTGGTATGCAATTCTTTGCCTTGGATCCGATCTCATCACGCTTCGAACTGATAAAAATTCTCATCAAAGAAACCTATGGCGCGTCGATGACTTACTTGAATCAAGTGATGCTGTACTCCGAAAACCCTATGGCCCACGAAGTAGTGCCAAGGGTGAGGACTAGCACTGACCACGTTATCAGTCGGTGGAAGAAGGATGTAAAGAAGAGTCGAGAAAAGGGAAGTGTTCACCTCAGCGAGCAAGAAAGAATTTCCGTTCCAGCTCGATTACGATATCCAGACAACGAAGAAAGAGATGAGATGCTATCAAATTAACATACCGTTCAAACTGACGAGAAACTTGAGGAAGAAGAGGAATTCGCATATGAATAGGAGAAGTTGCGAGATAGCCTGTCTGGTTTGGTTCCGAGTCAGCGGCAGAGCGAGGACCTAAACACACTCGCCCTTCTATCCCACAATATGATGGGAATCGAGGAGAGCCTCCAAGGAATGTTCAAGAAGCTCGAAATAATGTCGCACCGTTTGGATGAAACCGAAAAGAACCAAAACGAAATGGAAGACCGCCTGACTCGCAAATTGAAGAAGTATGTGGACCAACAACTAGAACTGAAGCTCAAGCCCGAAGCCCCTGTTGCACCTAAGAAGGACAAAGAAATTCAGCGGCTGATTCGGTAGCTGAACGAGAAGCTGGTACTCAGAGTAATATGATATTAACGTAGGAGATGAAACTGAGCAAGCTGAAGAGCTCGCGTTGAGGCGTGCAAGTGATTTTCTCCCATGTTATAATCTCAAACAGAAGTTACAGCATGAAGGACCGTGCAAAGCTAAGCACTCGTCCCGAAAGCGCGAGAACCCAAGACACTAAGCTAACCTTGCAATCGGAAAGCAGCCTCTCAAACTTCTCCGAGACCGACGCTTTCGCAGTTCGAAAGAGGACATAGCACCCAACAGAGGATTTCGGGCAGCACGTCGAGCAGCTCGATCGCCAGAAACGCTTCAAGCACTTAGCTGGGTTGGCTGTAATTCCTTAGAAAAAGGAAAGTGAGGAGCTCAAAAATCAAACCTGCAAGCCTTTCGAAGGCCGTCGTAGTTCAAACATGAAGAAGTCAGACAAGGTTGAAAACGGTCGAACGGAAAAGCCAGTGGCAGCTACAAGGTCATCCAAGCAAGAGCTGTTATAGTAAGCAAGTGCCAGCAGTGGGAATGGCACATCAGGTCAGCAGAAGTCAAACAAATTCCTTGAGAAAAGCATTCACAAAATGAATGGGCTGGTGGTCGGAAGCGGCAAGTAGTCCAAGACAGAGCAACCCAAGTCGCTGCTGTTGAATATCAGTTCGCAAGACCAGGAAATACAGCAACAGCAAGTCAGGCTCAACTTTGCTGCGTTTGTTGCAAATGACCCTGTTAAACGCCGGCAAGAAGAGGCGTTGAAAGTTATCCAGGATCGAAAGTCACCCTAAAAAGTCACGGCAAACAAACCGAAGGTCGAAGCAGATCCAGCAACATAGAAACTTGAAGCAATGATGAGATAAGCCAATGAGCGACGCGTCCAAAATGCCTAACTAAGCCAATACGTCAACGAAAGGTAGCTGCGCAACATGGACAGTTTCCCTAGTGGATACGAAGCAGCAATAGAAAGCATGTCGAATCGGCAGATTACTGAGCATAACTTCGATGAGCTCGATAAGTTGGATGTGTCGAACTACGATGCAGGATTGTTTGGAGACCGTGATATCGCGACTGCAATCAAGAATATCCGCGAACTTGACCAGCGCATCGACAAAGCGGAGAGCAACCAGGTTGAAGTCACGAAGTAGGAGGATGATTTGGAATACTCAAGAGACAGCGAACACCCTTCACTGACTGCCAGCTCACTCTCCCACCTGAAACGGAACAACAACCTGTTCCTCACTGAGATTCTGAAGAATGGGGGCAACCAACAAGATATTCAGTTACTTATAGAAATGGAAAAGTCACATATGAAGCTAACAAAATTGGAGCAGTAAGACGACTCAGAAACTTCAAGTGACGAAAATGAGTCGTCGAGGCCAGCAAGAAGCAACAATCTAATCTTCGAAAGGAACCGCATTTAGGCTGGAGGTGCTCTTTTCCAATAGTGCGAATATTTGTCGGAGGAGCACAAAAGACGGCTCGAAGTTCTCATGGCAGATATTTAAGCAGGCAGATAAGAAACAATCACGCCGTTTGATCTAACTGAACAGGAAAGAGAGCATCTGCGTCGCCTTGAACAAGGATTGAATGTATACCAAACAATGTTTGGAACCTCCCCTAACACAGAGCCGATCATATATGAATAGAATCTGCCAAAAGATCCCGTGCTTCGCCGAAAAAGCGAACTGAAGATCCTCAAGGACAAGATCTCCTCTGTCAATAGTGGTCTCCGCAACGTAAGCAACATTCCTGTCGACCGTTTCAAAATAAGATCTCTTTTGGAAAGGTTGCAGGATATCGGAGTATCCCAACCGCCCTCCACTATAATCCGAGAAACGCGTCGGGAGTTCGAGGAAGTCAGTCGCCGCGTGGAAGAATCCGAACAGTTTCTGCAAGCCAGTCAAGAGGGTCGCATATAAATTCTGAGTTCACTCGAAGAAATTCGCGGAAGGTTCATATCGTTGGAAGCCGAGCTTCATCAGCTCAACCAACTATCTGACGAGGAGATCAAGCAACTCGAACTTCGAGAGCTGGAGCAGCGAAGAAGCAGGCTAGTGCACTACGAGTAAGTCGAAAACAATCTGCAGGAAGGACTTCGGTCGTTGGAAGAGTATAGCAGTAGCTTGCGGTGTCGTCTGCGGCAGCTGGACGCACTCGAATCGGATGAGGTGGAGTTGCCTTCCATTGATCTGAGTGCCCTGCACCTCAACGAAACAGCTGAGGAACTCGATGCAAGGTTAGGCGCACTGGCTAGTGCCCACCACCCGTGATACAACGTGCCGCTGACCCTGATATTCTAACAGGCGGCTGCTTTCCAGCCTATAATTTAAAAAGGAATGAACATTGAGGAGCAGCCGAAGATCTGTGTGGTAATTCGAAAGCGCCCACTTAACAAGAAGGAGCTGCAGCGAAACTAGCAGGACATTGTAGCTGTGAAGAACGGTGAGACTGTCATTGTCAGCGAGTACAAGTAAGCAATAGCTTATCGGCAGACAAAAGGTCGACCTCACCAAGTACATTGAGGAGAACGCCTTCAACTTCGACTACGCATTCGATGAAACCACCAACAACGATCAGGTACAATCATCTGCTATCCCAGATCTACACGAAGGCCGTTAGACCGTTGGTTCAGTCTGCCTTCCTCGGTGCCAGGGTGACATGCTTCGCTTACGGACAGACAGGCAGTGGAAAGACCTACACCATGAATGGGTAGCAGGGCAAAACTGCTGGCCTATACATTCTCGGAGCGAGGGACATTTTCGCATTACAGGCCCAAAAGCAGTTTAGCCATCTGAAGATCACAGTGTCCTTCTTTGAAATTTACTGTGGCCGGTTGTTCGACCTCCTTAACAATCGCAACGAACTCAAACTACGAGAGGATAACAAACAGAACATTCACATCGTCGGCCTCGAAGAGAAGGCAATCTTCAACCCCCAAGAATTTATGCAGGTTATCTACGACGGAAGCAATGTCCGAATCACAAGCCAAAACTCCACCAACGCAGAGTCTTCCCGTTCTCATGCCATTCTGCAAATCGTCCTAAAGGAAGGCAAAAAGGTGTTTGGAAAGATCTCCTTCATCGATCTGGCTGGGTGTGAGAGAGGTGCAGACCACATGGACCAAAACAAGCAGACTAGAATTGATGGTGCAGAGATCAACAAATCACTGCTTTCGCTGAAGGAGTGTATTCGAGCACTAGATCAAGGAAAAGGACACACTCCATTCCGAGGGAGTAAACTAACAATGGTGCTCAAGGACTCCTTCGTAGGATTCTGTAAAACTGTCATGATAGGAAACATTTCTCCAAACATAACCTCCTGCGAGAACACATTAAACACATTGAGGTACGCCGACCGAGTCAAAGAATTGAAAAAACCAAACAGCAACGAGCCGATGTCGAAAGAGGATCAGTTGGCGAAGGAGCTCATGCTTCCTCGAATGAATAAAAACGCTGTGAAGATCATGATAGACAGCAACGACGATGCTGAGGATATCCAAAATAAAAAGAACGAGGCTCAGAGAATGCTTGGAATCAAGGGTATGGACATGGAACCCACACAGCAGTTCCAACAACAAGGCAGCTTTCCCCAACAGCAACAGTTCGGAAACAATCCCTACGGCATACAGCAATCCCAGCAATCCCAGCAATTTAATCAGCCAACCTCTCTCCAGTTTGGCCAGCCAAATCAAAGCCAGTATAATATGCAAAATCAGTATGGAGCTCAGCAACAACAGTACGGGCAGCAACCTCAACAACAACAACATCAGTTCAACCAGCCAAATCAATTCCCGAACAGTCTCCAGCAACAAAATAATCAACCACCAAAGAAGTTGGCTGATGATGGGAAGGTAGTTCGCAAGTTTTCGATGGATACTGGAGGCCCGATTGGCCTTAGCCAACAGCGATCGGTGGGAGGTGTTGGTGGGCTGGGAACATCTGTTAAGCGCCCAGATAACATGAATGTCAACGATAATAAAGCGACGATAAATACGAACCCTTACGGTTCAATTCAGAGACCGCTGGAGCAGGAAGAGGGTAACAAAACAATTCAGTTGAGGCCAAACTCACAGCACAATCAGTTCCAACCTAGCCACCAATATGGGCTTCCTTCGGGAAGCAACATCTACTCTCGAGGTGGCTACAACAACCAAGATAAAATGGAAACCGAGCCGCCACTTCAAAGAGGCTATTCTCAGCCGCAACACTACCAACCGCAGTATAACAATCAACAACCTCAGCAGCAACAGCCACAGAGGTTTGGTGCTCAGCAGCAGCAATTCAGCCAGGGCAATACAGCTCCAGTCCAACGACAACAAAATTTTCAGCAGCCTTCAAACCAGCCTCCAATTCAGAATAACAAGTTCTAGTGGGACAAGGTTGTCAACTAATTCTCGGAATGGCATCCTTCCGACCGTCAGCACATGACCTACTTCAGGGATGCACATGAATTCCTCATTACGAAGTTGGTAGAAGAAGAAGACCTGATAACAAATGAGCACTCGATGGCCATCAACAAGGAGATCTAGATGATCAAGGACGAAATGAAGGTGCTCGGCCAGATCGAGAAGGACAGGGGAAGCTACGAATCTATCGAGTACGCCGACATTATAGAAAACGCGGTGGATTTGAAGCTTTCTCAGCTGTTGGAGCTGAAGAAGAAGTAAGGCTACAATTAATGCTAGGGTAACTGAATTCAAGAAGCACTTGCTGGAGCATCAGGAGTGTTAGCAAAAAATCTTTATGGCGAGGGAAGAGTTAGATGACGACGAGCAGCTGCTAGATAACTTGGAGGATGAAGGTGGCTAGGAGAGACTGTTCTGATACACCATCACAGCTATGACTAGCCATAGTTCGCAAATAGGCCGGCCCCCAGCTGTCGTTTTACATTCTGGGGGTCGGTGCAGTTGTCAGTTTGGAGTGTAGCCAGTATCTCGAAGTCTTTGCGTCCCTCGTAGACAGTACCGTTCTCTATCACTATTGTCTCTGAAGAAAGGTCATTCCCGTTCAGCACCAACCCTTCAGTAACCTTTCCGTTTTCATACTGAACTCCACGCGCAAATTTGTCGGAATAGAAAATGCCTTCCCTCCATTTTTCCTTCCCAAATATTTATTTGCCGAAGCCTTGTTTTACCCCATGTTCCATATGTCCCAGATAGCGGACGCCACCGCCTACCATAACTGCATTGCCATTCTCGAATGATTCTACGAAAAATCCAATGAAGTATTCGGCCGAATTGTAGTAGCAACTTCCCATATCGTTAGCACGTCCATAGTTCATCGATGTTGTGAAGCAATAGCTGCCATTCACAAATTTAAACATACCTTTATTTGGCCAACTCTATTGATGAAATTTACCGCGGAACTAATTTTCCTCTGTCCTCCGTTCCCCATGCAGTAGAAAACGGTCTTGAAAGAAGCCAGTTCCGTAGCTCAGAACCGATGAATGGCCCAGCCTATAATACCTACTCAGACCCCAATCTGAGGTCAACATATGAAACCTGCCACATGTTGGTCTGGAACAATCCCTGGAGTAACCGATCATGACAGTCCCACCGTCCTTGAAAGTTCCGAAAGATTTTTTGTTGTCAACAAACATTCCTCTGAAAATTCGAAATTCCTTGATACTCTTAAAGAAACTTTTGCGTCTGTTTAGTGCTATCGCTTCGAGCTTATTCTCTTTCGAATGGCCAGAGTGGACGATGCTGGTCATGCCTTGGAGCACACTAGACTTAAATAGCCCAATTTTCCTGATTTAAGGATTGACGAAGAACCCAAGCCCATGAAAGTCGCCATTTTAGTCGGTTGGACCGATGTAGAAGGTGTCCTTGATGAAGTCGTACGACTTGACTTGATTGCGGTTGACATTGCTGACGGTGATTCGAGTTTCAGTGATGCGAATTAGAGTCATCCAGTTGCGAACTGTTATTTGGCAGAGAATCGTATCGAAAGCAACTAGTGTTCCGAACAGTGACGGGAAGCCATGATCACATTTGATGTAAGTTTGGTTGGTAGTGAAGTTAATAAAAACGTGCGTAACGTTGGCTATGTTTACAATTGTGTAGTTAGCGTAACTCTACTCTTCGAATGAATAGATCTCTATCTCAGTCTCTTCTACCTTTCGACTTTCTTTCAGGACTTTCAACTGCAACGCCGAAGACTCGAGTGGAAGTTATTCCGCTCCTATATAAAGCCAGAAGCCTTTATCGTACGCAGTGATCTAAAAAATGTGGAAGTCGTAGGCAGCTATGCAACGATCGATCCACACATGCGAACCTGGCCCAATCAGCCAAAGCCGAAGCCGACGGTTTTAAAGCATCCGACTATGGGTATCGATCAAGTCCCCATACCTGATGGTAATCTAGTCGTTGACTTTGACATCCTTACTGGTGAACTGACCCTGGATGATGATTGTTAAACTGTCTGTATCCGGGTTGGGGGAAAACAGCGATCGGCTTAGTCTTGTTTCTAGTTGAGAGTAGCTTAGCATGCTTGTAATGACATCACTAATGGAGAACAACTACTGCGCTTTTGCGAGTTGCCTTTCTATGTCGTCAGGTTCATCAGGCTGCTAAGGTGTAGGGGAGGATCTAATGAGTACGGCAAGGTATCTTGAGGCGGCTCCACAGTGAACATCTAGTATTGGCAGCATCAGCAGCAAGCATAGTGATGATGTATACAGCATGTATAAACTATCAACGCCAGTCCCTCGCACCATTCGAGGTCTTTCCAGAAAACAAATGCTTTGGTCGTGCTGCGGGAATGGCTCGATCGGTCTCGCCTGACTTCCCTTCGTAACGCCATCTCTTGCTTCGTTTGGCTTTCTCTTCTTCGCCTTTCTACTATTAATCTAATCCTTACCTTTTCGTGAACGGACACCTCCCTATGGTATCCTCGACTTCTCGAACGTGAATGCTCACGTAGGCGAGTAGCTAACCTCTCCTCCACTTCCCCCTCTTCGGTTTGAATGACATTATTTGACTGGCTGCGTTATCGCTTCATACTCTTCGCACGGCTCTCGCTCCTCAGTCGGTTCTCAAGAGCATCAGTTTCAATTCCTTGCTTCTCGAGTACCTCCTTCAAATCGTCGAGTTTCTGTGCTTGTCCATACGCTGTCTTTCTCCTTTTGAGTCGGTGTTAAGTTCTGAAGGCGTGCTTCTTCTCCTGAATTGTTTTGTAGGCCTTAAGAAGCCTTCCATTGTCCTCCTCTTCCTCCTCGATCTTCATACTGTCCATACCATTCACCAGATCTTCTTCGCGTTCAAGTTGAGCAAGCTTTTCCCAAATTTCGGGATCAACAAAGTCTGCGATGTTCTTTCCGTTGTAGATTTCTGGGATTTCGTCGTACTTCCATTCTTCCGGAAGAATATACTGCTCTTGAAGCGGGAAGTTAAAGACTCCAGCTCCACCATTTTCTTCTTCGAGTTGCTTGAAAGTTGGTCGGTTTTCGGGTTTGATCACCTGAGGAGGAACCACTGGTGGCCTTTCTTTGTTATCTCGTGGCTTTGGCTGGGCAATATAAATCCCCCTCAGAACTGTCTCCTCGTTCCTCAATACTTTATTTCCTCCTGTTAGGCTATCAACATTCTGACCGCTTCTCTGCTTCAGAATGAGTTCGCAGGCCATGTCCCTCAGCTGGTCGGTTCCTTCCTTGTTGAGTGCGCTCACTTCAAAATGGGGATACCCGTTTTCGGTAAGCCAACCTTCCAATAACTTGCGGTTTGCAGCAGTTAGTTAGCTTATTTTTCTTAAATCCGTTTTGTTGAGCACGATAACGACTGCCTTGTTCTTAAACAATGGC
>Ga0075152_10003894_pt1 | contig 10334 bp, 13 predicted proteins | sample JI61114C2DNA_FD_70964 | JGI IMG/M metagenome (GOLD analysis project Ga0075152, IMG submission 70964) | Wastewater effluent complex algal communities from Wisconsin, to seasonally profile nutrient transformation and Carbon sequestration -... | ecosystem: Engineered > WWTP > Effluent > Algae...
ATTAACTCTGCAATAGAGGCTGCCAATTGCTATTCCTGCTACAAGTCCGAGTACAGCTTCTCCACAAATTGGTCAACTACCTTTGTGTTATAGCCTCCTGACTGTTGTTGGGTGGAAGTAGCCTCGTCGAACAGCATTGCCATCTTCCGACGAAACTCCGAAAAGTCCATGACAGGTGGTAACTCTTCAAGGACCATTTGCTTCACAATTCGCTCTTGCTTAGGTCCTTTCTTTTTGCCTCGCATAAAGGGTGGAGGTGCTATCATACTGTCCATCTCGGTCTCGGGTTTCTTTGGTTCAGCAGAAGTGCCCTTGAGCTCAGTCTTCTTCGGAGGCGGTCCGATGGGCTTTTCTTCAACATCTTCTTCTCCTTCAATCACATATTTCTTTCTGCGTGGGCAGTAGTAGACCTTGGGTTCGTTTTCGTTCAGAATTATTTGGGTTGGTTTGCTCTAGGTCGACCCTTTTTTGCCAAACATTCCCCAAACGTTTTTGAGAATACCTCCAGACTATTTTTTGGTTGGTTCGTCTCCCATAGACAACGCCTTGCTGAGTCCTTGCCTTGGTGGTGGTAGTTCGATCTCCCTTTCCACCTCCTCCTTCGGAGCTGGCTTGTGTACCACCGACGTATTCTTTTCCACGTGGAATCGCTGGATTATGTCAGAGTAGCCCCGCACAAACTCTTCGCCCATCTTATCGCTGAGAATACTCTTCAACAGTTCTGGGTTGTTATTAGCTGCGGCCTACAGCAAACTTGACACAGTGTCTTTAAGCTCGTTGCTCAGTGTCAGTACTTGCCGCTCGCGTTAGCGTGTCTGCTCATCGTTTAGAGCTGTTTCCAGTTTGTCCGTGTAGCTGAACAGTTCGGTTCTCAGCCGGTCCAAGGCAGTCTGTTGGATGTTGGACTGGTAACTAAGCTGGCTTGTGTCAATCATAGATTATAAAGATCAGTAAGGTGGGATGCGCTCGTTGATAGATGGCATTGCCGCTCTCCTCCAAATCGAACATTAGCCCCACCAGAAACGCTCAACGCTATCCAACCTTCTTACAATTCGATTAAGAAGAAATTATGATAAAGAAGCCAAACCTAAAACGAGTAACTATCTTAACGCCTGCTGAACAGGAGTGGGAGTGTCAACAGGCAACAAGATCCAGACCAGTTGCAATGGGTGGTTGCGAGCAAATTCGGTTCGGAAGTCCAAGAGCGAAGATCTTTAGCACTATCGATCCCAACCGTGCTCTCGAAAGGATCGTGGTAAAGTCTCGATCTCCACCGAATAGCATCCAGTTCACAATACGGCCCAAGCGTGCTGACCATCGTACTCAACGACAAAGCCCTGAGTTTCAGGGTTTTTTCAGTGGCATCAGTAAGCCATCTTACCATGATCAGTCATCTATTCTACAGCAGATTTCAAGGGATAAAACCACTATGAGTGTGATTCAACAGACCAGCCGACCTAGGAAATACTTTAAAACATAGGTCTCGCAGGATTGCGATTCAAGTATTCTGAGCCCCATCGCCAAGATTGTCAGAAATTCTGTGTACAATGGACCACCTATGCCACCGATGAAAGCACCTAGTAGCCCAGTAAAGGAGGACAGTAGCAGTGATGATGACTCTGCGAACGTGTCAGACACGTCAGTCGGAAAGCTAAAAATGCTTAGCACAATGAAAGAGCCAACAAGAAAGATCTCGCCTCTTGAAGAAGATTTTGAAAGGATTATGGTAAAAGGAGCAAAGGAACATAAGAAATTAGCAGACAAGCCCTACGAACCGAAACTAGCGGATTTCGTCAAAGGAAAGTTCTTGGGAAAGGGCAAGTTCGGATAGGTTTTTGCCGTGAAGTACAATTTGTTGAGAGTTTAGGCATAAGATTACTGGATTCGTCTGTGCTTTAAAAGTGATTTCCAAGAAAGTGCTTCGCTAGGAGAAGATGTAGCTGCAGCTGGTCAACGAACTGCGTATCCACATGGCCTGTCGTCACCAGAACATCTGCAACATGTATGGGTTCTTCTACGACTCTGAGAACATATATATCCTGCTGGAGCTGTGTTCAGATGGAATGCTGTACAAGCTCATCAAGAAGGGGAGAGTCAGCTAGAAGGTGACGGCCTACATCATCAGTCAAGTATGTGAGGGGCTCAAGTATTTGCATCAACACGGGGTCGTCCATAGAGACATCAAACCTTAAAATATCATTGTCGAAAAGGTACAGTAAAAGTCATTTAGGGAATCATCAAAATCTGCGATTTCGGCTGGGCTGCGATCTGCAAAGGCAGTCGGAAGACAATATGCGGTACTCCTCTATATTTTTCTCCCGAAATAGTCAAAGGTAAAGCTTATGACCAGCGCACGGACCTCTGGGCTGTTGGAATCATGACTTACGAGCTCATTATTGGATCCATTCCCTTCCGAATTTGGACTGAAGAGGAGTTATCCAAGATTGCTGAAGACGAGATCAGTTTCCCCTCATTCGTCGACATCTCCGAAACCGCAATAGACTTCATTCTGAAGATTCTCAAAAAGAACCCAGATTAACGCCTCTCGATTAATAAGTTGCTGGCTCACCCCTTCTTGGCAGGCGTGAACCCCACCGAAAACATTAACTTCTGATAGATACTACTGTCGAATATTTGTCAATTGGTGCCTAATTTGCCCCGAATGATGACGAGCAGCTTGTTGGTATCCTCTTCAAATTTGCGAATGCCTTCCGCAAGCTTTTCAGTAGCCATAGCATCGTTGTTCAGGTCATGTCGGAAGGTGTTTTCAGTAATATTGAGCTCTGGGATATTCATCTTTGCGGCGTTCTCAGTCGTGAGTTTCGCTGGTACAGTCGCAGTGGAAGCCTCGAGCTCCTTCAACAGGGCTGGAGAAATCGTTAATCTATCGCACCCAGAAAGCTCAATAATTTCTTCAATGTTTCGGAAGGATGCGCCCATGATGATTGTCTTATGACCGTGCTTCTTGAAGTAGTTGTAGATTTCGGTAACAGACTTCACTCCAGGGTCATTGGCGCCTAAGTAATCTCCGGTTGGCTGGTTCTTCTTGTGCCAATCTAGGATCCGCCCTACAAATGGGGAAATCAAGAAAAGCTCGGCTTTGGCGCATGCAACAGCTTGCACTTTACTGAAGATGAGGGTCATGTTGCAGTTGATCTTCTTCTTGCGGAGCTGCTCAGCAGCTTGGATACCCTCCCATGTACCCGCTATCTTGATCAGGACACGATTGGAAGATATGCTGTTCTCAGCGTAGAGATCAATTATGCGGGTGGCACGTTTGACCATAGCAGCAACATCGAAAGAAAGACTTGCGTCAATCTATGTGGAAATGTACCCAGGAATCTTTTTAAGAATCTCACAGCCGAAGCTTACCGATATATGGTCAAGGATTAGGTTCTCCAATTGCCCCTTCTGCTCAGGCGTAAGCTCCTCGTAGACAGCAGCCTTAGGTTTCTCGGCATCTTTCTTGGCCTTACGCTTTTTGTTCACCTCACAGTGATGATGGAAGTTCTCCAGCCCGTACTTCACCGAAGCATCGAGAATGTGCGCAAATTCAGGCTTGGCAGCCACCTGAAGCAACAGACTGGGATTGGTCGTCGAATCTTCCGGTTGATACTTCGCAATTTCATTGAAGTCGCCGCTATCGGCAACGACCTTGCTGTGCTGCTTGAGGCGATCCAAAGCCGTCTCAACCTTAACCTTCTTCACAGCAGAGTCTTCGCTCATCAACAATTCAGATTATATTGCGGTGCAGCCTCCAGTATTTAAGGCGCAATTTATTGACTTGTCCTCAGCATGGCCTATAGGTCCAAAACTATATCCAAGGAGTTATTAATTCAAGTATCTTCAGATGAGGCCGGCAGTCCTGTCCAATAGCAAGTTGCTCACCCAGCTCTTCATAAACGGCAAGTTTGTGAATTCCAGGTCTGGTGCTACCTTTGATGTCTTTAACCCCAGCACCGAGGAAAAGATTGCCACTGTACAGGATGCCCAGGTTGCCGATATGGAGGATGCTGTCCAGGCGGCAAGAACAGCCTTTGATAAGGGACCATGGGGAAGAATGGACCCAGGAGCCCGAGCCAAATGCCTTTACAAGCTGGCTGACCTCGTCGAGAAAAATCAAGAAGAACTTGCGGCTATTGAAAGCTGGAACAATGGTAAGCCCTTCGAAATTGCCAAGAAGGCTGATCTGCCTCTCACAATCCAGTGCTACAGGTACTACGCTGGGTGGGTCGATAAGATTCACAGCAATGTGTTCCCCTTGGACGGTCCTTTCTTCTCATACAATGTCAAGGAACCTGTGGGAGTCGCCGCTCAAATCATCCCTTGGAACTTCCCTCTGCTTATGCAGGCTTGGAAGTTTGGACCCGCATTGGCTGCAGGATGCACCGTGGTCATGAAGACTTCTCCAAACACTCCTCTGAGTGCCATTAAAGTCGCAGAGTTGACTAATCAAGCAGGATTCCCACCAGGAGTCATCAACGTTCTGACTGGACACGCTGAAGCTGGCAGCTATCTTAGCACTCACCCTAAGATCGATAAGGTTGCCTTCACCGGTTCCACCAAGGTTGGTCTGGATATTATGAGAAGCTGCCATGTTCATAACCTCAAGCGCGTCACCCTCGAACTCGGTGGAAAATCTCCAAACATCATCACAGCTCACGCTGATCTCGAGAAGGCTATCCATCAATCTTCTATGGGACTATTCTTCAATAGTGGGCAGTGCTGCATCGCTGCCAGTCGAACTTACGTTCACGCTTCCATCTACGATAAGTATCTCGCAACTTTGGTCGAAAAGGTTAAGTGCAATCATGTCGGCGACGGTTTTGATCCCAACACTACCATCGGCCCGCTTGTCAGCCGATAACAGTTCAACCGAGTTATGAGCTATATCGAATCCGGAAAGAAAGAGGGAGCCAGGTTAGTCCTCGGTGGAAAGCGTGTTGGTACTAAGGGTTTCTTTATCGAACCCACAATCTTTGCTGACCTGAAGGACGAGATGACGATTGCAAAAGAGGAAATCTTCGGTCCAGTCATGGGTATCTTTAAGTATCATAGTAATGAGGAGGTCATTGAACGCATGAACAGCAGCCGCTACGGCTTGGGAGCAGGAGTCGTCACCGAAAACGCCAGCGAAGCAATTGAATTCACCCGCAAGATTCGTGCAGGAACCGTCTACGTGAACTGCTACAACGTCTTCGGAGCCACAACTCCGTTCGGTGGGTACAAGGATTCAGGATTGGGACGTGAGCTCGGTGAAGCCGGCATTGCCAATTATCTGGAACTCAAGACTATCATCCAGCACCGAGGCTATTGATTGGCAAGAGTAAAATCATTTGGAACGTATAGCAATATCAGTTGGGTCATTTGAGGTACTTGTTGACTCGTTTGTTTCGGCGTTGGATTATCGCCTCAATCTCGTCTTCGAGCTCGTTGAAGCCATTCTCCAGCTGCAGTCTTCTTGAATTATTCAAAATATTTGTAGAGTCGTCCAGCTTCTTGATGGTTGGATCTGCATGACGAGATTCTAACTGGCGAGATTTGTTTGGTGAAGGCTGTTACTTTGGGAGCGGATCAGGTCGAAGGTTGTCCTAACGGGTTTTACCGAAGACTCCGCTGCTATTATGATCTGATTTCTATCTTCCTTGGCTTGGACTTCGGTCGACGATCCTTGTTTGCAATGGTCTTTACGCAAGCAGTTGTTTATCCATCAACTATTTTTGACGAGAATAAGGTTGGTAGCCATTAATTTGTGGCTGTGGGGACTGGGAGCGAACTTGCGGAGATCTGGTTGTCACTCTTTCTAAGTGGCCATTACTATTTTGATGGTTGGCAAGCTCCTGATACTTCTTCGATAGTTCATCGTACTGTTTCAGCAAGGCACTATAGGACTGTTCCAAGTTTTCACTGGCTTCAATAATTTGTCTCGTCTTGTGGTTTTCGCTTTGAATAGCACGCAAATGGCCCTCTTTTTATGCCAGTTCTCGACGAATCTCTGCGTGTTCCGCCTGTCTTTCATGCTCTTCCAGTTTGGCTTTTTACACTATGAGGGCGATCTGCTCGTCACACAGTTGCTTGATCTGATCAACCTTGAGCTTGTGATCATTTCGTTAGGCAACAAGCAAATGCCTTGCCTTCCCTTCCAATTATCGAACCATTTTGATCATTTCCTATTGTGTGAGTCGAATGATTTTTTCAATTGCTCTCCTGAGAGTTAGAATCCCCCTTCTCAGTTGATGGATACTTTCTTCCATCGATTGCTTGCTTCTTTGCTTTGCTGCGTCGAACCCGCTGCGTAGGCTGTTCAATTCATTTTCTAACCTCGAAATCTCTTCATTAACTTGTTCAAATTCTTGGTGCTCTCCGAACCTACTTCCAGTTCGATGTGCAGATGTACGATGTTGAGGGCTCAAATAACTCTTGTGGTTCCGCCGCCTATCATCGCCTCTTCTGGTTGATTCATGCTGCTTCAAAGCGCATTCGTAACCAACACGCTCTTCCTCGAAGATCTGGGATAGTTTGTGGATCTCTTTCCGTTTCATTTCAAGTTCCGCCTAGCTTCGCTGGAGCTGCTCCGCCTTGAGTTTGTATTCGTAGGTGAGCTTGTCATCCCTCTGCTTCAACTTGTCTACTTCCTCTCCGAGGCGTCTTAACTATAAGTTTTTATCCTCAACAACTCTGAAATGCTGGTGCTGCAGCTCTTTAAGATTACGGATTTCTCGGTGAAGTGCATCCTTTTCTTCTTCTTGTCCATTTCTAATCCGAGCGAGAGTATCACTAAGAGACTAAACTTCAACCCGATGCTTCATTTGAGCGTCTTCCAGCTGCTGGGCCAGCTTGTTGTTCTCGAGCCGGATTGATTTGTTCAGCTGTTCGCTGCCTTCTTGCTTATAATGATGCTCCAATTCTGCGTTGAGTCTTCGATTGCCAGCAGACAATGTACAGTTTTACTGCTCTAACAGTGCCTGCCGCTGTTGTAGACTGTCACATTGAAGTTGCTTCTCGCTCAGCTTCATTTGACTCTTCTTTAACTAACCAAGAAGGTATTCCCGAAGCTATTTCAGTTGCTCAATCTACAACTAAAGCTTCTGTTGCTCAAAATCGGCCGAGGGTTTGGTTGCACTAGAATACTGGTACAACTGGCTACGTAATCCCGCGACTTCTCTTTCGAGATCGTTGTTGCGAAGCTTCATATCCATAAGTTTCTCTGTCGAACTTTGGTCAAATTGTTGCTCGCTGAGATCCTTACTACTGGCAGATTGATGCTGGGCGATAGAATCACCCTTCCATTTCCGGTTGAGGGAATGCTACAACTGTTCCTCCACCTCTCTTCGTAATTGCTTCTCGCTCGATAGTAGCTCCTGCAGACGCTAGCTATCCGACTGGGAACGGTGTAAGGCTTATAGAACGGCGATTATTGTTAACTACTTCTCGTCGTGCAGCAAATTACTGGTAAGTTCTAGTATCCTATCCGTTCGGTAGCGAGCTAAGGCAGGCATTGTAGCCAGCTGACTTACTGCCTCGTCTTCAGTCACCATTTCAGGCAGTGAGTTCAACACTGCAGAGAGGCCTGCCAGCCTATCGCGGTAGAGCTGCATGAGAACTTCTGTAGGCTCCATCCAGCGAGCTCTGTTTAAATTATGATTCGAACGTTCCGGGGAATGTAATGTCAATCAACGTCCAAGCGATCTGCGAAGGTTGACTTTGTTGAGTGTGATCGAGGGAGTTGGTCGGGTCAACACGCTTCTATTAGGCTTAAATGGCTATCTTTTCTCGCTGACGTCTGTGGAAGTGCTGTGTTTCACCGGGGGCTGCTTGGGATATCCATGAGGCTTATACTCAGGGAACCTATCGAGGGTGCCACGGCTGGGATTCGACGGACGGAAGTTATTGTCGTGATTGAATAGGTTATACTTTACGGTAGACCCTCGCTTATCGGGGAATTTGGCGTCTGTTCCGTAGATTACTTTATGCTTGTTGAAGAGGTTATGGCCGTGACTCATTGATCGAAAGGGTGCCTCACCGCGCTTAGCAAGCATCTTTTTCTGATGCTCTCGCTCAAGCTCCATCTTTCGACTATATGGGTCAGGAATATGCTTCGGGAACTTTAACAACACTGTCTCGACCTTAGTGCATGGGTTCGTCTGCACGTTGCGTGACTAAGTCTTGACCCTACCGTTCTCATCCTTGATGATTTTCTTCTCAGATGTATCAGTCTTCTCCTCCACGTACTTGTAAGATGAAGAGGCTCTACGTTAGGATAGGATAATACAGTGTCTTGAAGCCACTTGCAGGCTTGAACTCATTCTCTTGGAACTTACCTGCCTTATACCTCTCGTTCTGGCTCTTCAGCGTTCTCAGATATTAGTCGACATAAGGGTCTCCCTGGTAAATGCTGTCTGGTTCTTGGAAGTAGCTTGACTTGATCTGTCCCGTCTTGGTGGGGTTAGTTTGGAAGTTGCGCGGTTCCGTTGCAGGCTTGCCATCTTCCCTTCGCGGGTCTAAGCTTAGCCACAATCGATACGTTGCTTATTGCGAAAAGGTGAGTCATCGCCAACAGCCAATGGAGGTGGTTGACTGAACAGCGCAAACCTCTCCTTAGAGGCAACCAGCTCAGCCTGCGACAGGGCTGTCGCTCTCAATTGTTACATATTAATAAAAGCAATAAATAAAGGGGAGGAAGGGCCAATAAATCCAACCTCATAGACTCAGCCGTTCGAAGGGCAACAACCCTCTCGATTATTTCTGAAAAGCTTAGCAATAATAATTAATGAGAAATCACACAGATGTGATGAGCAAGAACAGCACAGCTAGCTTTAGGCTGAAAGAGGGTGAATCAGCACTGATGGTATTGGATTCAAGAATGGAGGGCAGCAGTATTGAAAGACACCGGAAGCGCATTTTTGAGGGTCGGAGCAAATCGGTAAGGACACGTCGCAACAACCTGCAAGCCACGGCTTCCAGGGATCAAATAACTAAACCGGAGTCGCAGAACAGCACAGTAATGCAAAAGGTTGAGGAGATGCAGCAGCAGATCAACCGTCTCACTGATATTCTACAGCAGAAGTAGCGTCGTTAAGCGGAGGAGCAGCGCAAGATTAACGACATTATCAACATAAAGAATAAGTAGGTGAGAAACTATCTGGAGCGAATTGAGCAACTCACGGGCGACCTTGAAAGTAAAAACCGTGAACTGCAGTCATACAAACTGGAAATCCAAAGGCTGCAGCGCTGCAACCGCATCCAGCATGAAACCGAACAGCTCAGTGAACTCGTGGACCAGGAAAACGGTAAGAGCATTAATAGCTTCTTCGAACCTAACAGCCGAAACGAATGGAAGAGTCGGCATATGAGTCTGACAGCCAGTCCGGAGAATTCAGCGGGAAGAAAGGTGTTGGAGGGCATCAACGAGAGTCGCAAAGTCGCTACAGAGGATTTTCTCTCACCGTTTTCTGTGACGAGAATGGTTGAGGCTCCAGACAACCGCCATAAACTTCCATCACCACTTAAGGACACTCATCCAAACCTTCTTTCTTTTACAGTGCCCTCTGGAGGATTTCAGCAATACCAGCAAGTAGTTGTGCGACCAGCTGCATCACCTACCCCCGTCCGCGGAGCCATCATCAACCCTTATTCCTGATACTTGTATATTTTGTTAGCCATAGATCAATAAAACTTTTCTCCGAAGATGCGCTGCAACTAGCCTTATGCTTTCTTTGGAAGACAATTGCCTGTTATTATCAGCACATCCTTTTCTTTCTTGCTCTTCAAACACTCGAGGATGGCTAATACCGAACAATAGCCAATTTAGTTTTAAGCTAAATCAACTTACAGTTACAGATTCGAAGCACTTTGACAGTGCTGCAGTTGGTCACGGCAATAGTCATCGCTGCGACCGGACCGATACTGTTGGTGTAGAAATCTAGCGAATTCAGGTTCAAAAGGCCTTGAGATAGGGCCTTTCCAGCCTCCCACCCAAGCCTACAGTTTGAACAGTCCAAGACCTGGAGAGAATGTAGACTTCGAGCAACAAGAACTCCACCTTTATCTTCGATATCGCATCTGTCTACATCCAATTTGGGTTACAGACGCTTAGCTCCTTAAGATTTTTGGTCCGGCAAATGAATTCTATCCCATGGCTTGTAACTCCTGTTTATCCTGGGTTGGCCATTGCTTACCTATTTCTAATGTCTCGAGTTTGTCCAGGTTGGCTGTCATCGCTATCAAACCAGAGTCTCCGATATTGTTTCTTTCTGGATTATTTAATTTTCACCCATTCCTAGTTTGATGAGAGGGAGATTCGCAAATGATTTTGCACCTTCATCAGTGATTTG
>Ga0075152_10003899_pt1 | contig 10327 bp, 11 predicted proteins | sample JI61114C2DNA_FD_70964 | JGI IMG/M metagenome (GOLD analysis project Ga0075152, IMG submission 70964) | Wastewater effluent complex algal communities from Wisconsin, to seasonally profile nutrient transformation and Carbon sequestration -... | ecosystem: Engineered > WWTP > Effluent > Algae...
TTTACAAACTTAAGCCAGCGCTGCACCCCGCTCCCACCGCTTGGCGGCCAGTAATACGAAATGATCAGTACCTTTTGATTCGACATATTGCAAGCTACGAAGTTCGAGGGATGAATTGAGGATTACTAATGTAGTCAACTACGCTATTGTATTCATCTGCTTTAAACCATTTTATTCCTTCATCGCGTTTAAACCAGGTAAGCTGTCGTTTAGCGTAACGCCTTGAATTACGTTTCAGCAGTCGGATAGCTTCTTCCTGATCATATTTTCCGTCCATGAAATCAAAAATCTCCTGATAACCAACCGTTTGCAGCGCATTCTTATCTCTAAAAGGATACAACTGTTTTGCTTCTTCAAACAAGCCAGCGGCAAGCATCTCATCCATCCGCGTATCGATACGCTCATAAAGCTTTGCGCGCTCAAGCTCAAGTCCGATTTTAACAACCTGGAACGGCAAACTTTTCGTAATCTTTTTCTGAAAGCTTGAGATCGACTTACCCGTTGTAAGCTTTACTTCAAGCGCACGCATCAAGCGCATCGGATTTTTCTGGTCGATCGTTGCAAAGTGCTCCGGATCTAGTTCCCGCATTTTGTTCTGCAGCCACAACAAGCCCTTGGCTTCAAACTCCTCAATAAGCTGATCACGTACGGCATCGGGCACTTCGGGGATATCATCAAAACCTTCCAGCAGCGCCTTGATGTAAAGTCCGGACCCGCCACAAACCACCACGTACGCGTGCGTTTCAAAAAGGCTGTAAATCTTTACTAACCCTTCTTCTCCAAAGCCGGCTGCATCGTAATCGTCTGAGATTGAATGCGTGTTAATAAAATGGTGCGGAACTTCCCTTAGCTCAGCCTCATTTGGTTTCGCGGTACCAATGGTTAACTCCCTGTAAATCTGCCGCGAATCAGCCGAGATAATCTCCGTATGAAATTCCTTCGCAACATCGATAGCTAACGCAGTCTTGCCCACCGCAGTCGGCCCGACAATTACAATCAGCTTCTTTCCGGAAAAATCCATCTTGCAAAATTACGATTTACGAATGACGAATTACGATTTAGAGCTCACACTAAAATTCGTAATTCTAAAATCGTAATTCGTAAATTAAAACTATCTTGCGCCCTGTTGACGGATTGATGACTATGATTAAATACACCGCTGGGTTCCTGACAAAGATTGAGGACATTATTTCAGAATCGGATTACATCCTACGCTACGAAAAGGGGAATTTCAAATCAGGTTATTGCCTGTTGAAAGAGCAGAAAATCATGATCGTCAACAAGTTCTATACCACAGAAGGGAAAATCAATGCCCTCATGGAGATCCTGAGAACTGTTGAGCTTGACCAAAGCAAGTTCACGGAGAAAAGCCAACAACTTTACGCGGAAATTACACAAACCGAACTTAAAGCTTGACGATCACATTCCTGGGCACCGGTACTTCACAAGGCGTACCCGTTATCGGTTGCTCGTGTGAAGTCTGTAAATCCCTCGATTATCGCGACAAGCGATTTCGTTCCTCGGTTCACATAAACATAAATAACCAAAGCTTTGTAATTGACACCGGTCCGGATTTTCGCCAGCAAATGCTTCGCGAAAATATAAGCCGGCTCGATGCCATTTTATTTACCCATGCGCATCGTGATCACACGGCCGGACTCGATGATGTTCGGGCATATAACTTTTTGCAGAACATGGATATGCCAGTGTATGGAACACAGGCAACACTGGATCAACTTCGAAATGATTTTGCGTACATTTTTGAAGAACATCACTATCCAGGACTTCCAAGACTTGACTTGCGGACGATAACTGAAAATCCATTCGACATAAACGGTGTGAAGATTACTCCGCTCCCGGTAAAACACTTGAGATTATCGGTAATGGGTTTTCGGATTGGTGACTTCAGCTACGTCACCGATGCAAATTTTATTTCTGACGAGACGTATACAAAACTGGAAGGAACAAAAATTCTTGTACTCAACGCACTTCAGCAGGATCCGCACATTTCACATTTTACCCTGCAGCAAGCGATTGAAGTCGCACAAAAAGTAAAAGCTGAGAAGACTTACTTCACGCACCTCAGCCACAAAATGGGTTTGCACGCTACGGTGAGCAAAGAATTACCCGAAAATATTTCAATAGCGGTTGACGGCCTTCAGTTAACTATTCAATCAGCATGAGTCACAACCAACTTAATAGATTCTTGTTTTCCTTCATACAGGATTCGCAGGTAGTATAGTCCGCTTTTTAATGGCGAAGATGGACTGATCGTGAGTGTTTGAACTCCTTCTACCTGAGATACTTTCTTTTCCTCATGAACAACAAGTCCTGAAGAATTTAAAAGCTGAAGTTTTACGGGGCTACGCTGCGACAATTCTATTTCCAGGTTAAATTCTTTGCCATCTCCCGGATTCGGGTACACAGAAAGTGAATATTTTACTTCCACAGTTCTGATTCCTGAATACTCGGCTTCACCAGTAAAGTCGGTTTGCTTGAGACGATAATACGATCGTCCGTTTAGGGGAGATGTATCAACGGCATGATAAGTCTGCTGTTGATTGGTTGTGCCTGCCCCGGGTACCTTTGCTACAAATTCAAATTGTTTACCATCGCGTGAACGCTCAAGCGTAAAGAAATCGTTGTTCAACTCTGAGGCTGTTGTCCAGGTTGCTTCCACCACCGGTGAAATGTAGTTCACATCAAAGCTGACCAACTCCACAGGTAACGGGGTAGTAAGAATATTGGTGGAGCCAATCGTAAACCGATCGTTGTGCTGAAAGTCCACTCCGGTTACGGTAAAAAGCTGACCTGCTAACGTACCCGTTAAGGGCGCAACATCATTATCCGCAAAACCATCGCCATCCCGGTCAATCAATAATCTCAGATCCGCCTGTACTTTTGAACCCCCTATAGAAGTAAGGTCAAATACTACATCTGCCGTTCCTACATCACCAGTCTCAGCAACTTTCCAGATACGAGTCAACCTTCTTTGAATACTCCCACCCACATCCACGCTATTAGGTGACGTTATACTCCCATTGTCATCACCCCAAATCATAAATTCAAGATTTCCAAGGGCAGATGGATTTTGTAATCGCACAATGCCACTGCTTACGCTGGAGGATGAGGTTTGATTTAATCGGGAAACATTATCCCGGCCTATGCCTGCAATGTTAAACCTGAACGCAGTGTGCGTAGTTGTTACCGGATATACTACGCTACCATCGGATGCCGTATAGTTCGTAAGCGAAGCCTGGTTTAACGTAATACCATACTTGATCGCCAGGTATGAAGCAATTCGGTTACGGTCGCTGTTGTTGATATCAGCATTGTAAAAAATAAACTCAGCAATATCTCCATTAAAGCCCTTGTCTCCATCCGAATGCGAACCCATCCGAAGATTGGGTAGTGTTGTGGGTCCATCCGCTTCAGCCAGTATTGCCTCCTGCGTACCATTGTTATAGATCCCATACCGAACTCCGTAATCACGATAATAGTCAACGATCTGAGGGACCATGAGAGAGAATGCAGTTGTTGTACTGACACCCCCTAGCTGCGTACCGGCATCCGTCCTTTTCTGATAACCAATTCTATTTGTAGAGAGTAATTTAAGTCCCACAAGCGGTTGAGAACTTGCTGATGCAGGAGTACGATCAAGAATGTACCCTCCTGATCCATCATTTACTGCACCTCCATTTGCTACAGAAGGCCGAAGGACTATAAAGAAATTAAGATCGCTGGTACCTGAAATACCCATGCTTCCAAAATCAAGGCTTGTATGTGTAGCGCCAGTGGAAGTAAATCGTAGCACAGGGTTGCCATTAAAAATATTTGTGCGATATGTTGGTCTGCGTCCTGCCGTAGCCTGAGAAACATTGTATGTGATTGATCCCTGGTTATTCCACTGCTGAACAGTTTGTCCGTCTGTAGCCAATGTTGAGCCTGCATCTGTAAATGCATTTGACGTTGCACTTAACCAAACTACAGGACCTGCAACTCCTCCCGGACCCGGAATCATGTCTGTAGCAAGCGCGAAATAATCATTGTTATTAATGGAGGCTGTGGTAAACGTTACTACACTTCCCACAATAGTTCTACCGGTTGTATGTGCAGTAGCATCCGAAAAGTTTCCATCGCTGTCAATCAGCAATGCAAATTTTGTCGGGTCAGAAACATCAATGCCCAGGGACGCTAAATCAAATCGCACGGTCACAGTTCCTACATCCCCGGTTTCAGCTGCACGCCAGACACGGGTTAACCGGTTCGCATAACCGGGTGGCACGTTTGTAGAGTTCCAAATATTAGGAGAATCATGGCCCCAAAGAAGATAATCACCATTGTCCAATGAAGAAGGAGTTGATATCCTTAATAGACTCAATGCATTTTGACTTTCAGAAGACGATTGTAACAATCCGGAAGTATTGTCTTGTGCAATACCCGCAATGTCGTGATCGTAACTATCGTGCGAAGTAGTGGCAGGGAACACAACTGCCCCCGAGGCCGACAAATAATCCGTTGCGGTTGTTTGATCCAAGGTAACACCATACTTAATAGCCAGGTACGACTCCACCTGTTGACGTTGTGTGGCGGTCAGGTTTGTGTTGTATACAATTACTTCTGCCAGATCGCCCGTCAGTCCCCCACCGGATGTCGTTGAGTGCCGGCCCACACGGATCGGATCAGCCGTAAGATCTCCGGCATCATCACCGCTTGTTACGGGGGTAGCTCCATTTAAGCCAAGTCCAAGCGCAGTGTTGAAGTTTCTGAAATAATCTGCTATAACGAAGGAAGTTGTATTGGCAGCTGTCGTTGCGATGGGTCCGGTAACGCCACCTGAATTATTTCGTTTTTGAAAATGATATTTGTCGGTATTAACGACTTTAAAAGAGGTTAATGGATTGTTAGGAGTGGTACGATCAATGATATACGTACCGCTGCCGTCAGCCGTGCCGCCAGCCGTAAACGATGACGGTTTGAATACCAGGAAATAATAGAAGCTATTGGATGTCACAATGCCGGGGGCCGAAGCCGCATCGACAAACTGATTGCCTGAAAAACGAAGAACGGGATTTCCATTAATAACGCTGGTTCGAAACACGGGTCGGTTTCCTGCTGTTCCCTGTGATGCATTATTCACAATCGTGCTTTGATCGTTCCATTGCAGGACTGCTTCTCCATCACTTGCTGCACCTGAGGATGGATTTAAAACTCCGGCATCTGCTTTTAACCACCATCGAAGGCTGCCGGAAACACCTCCCGGGCTGGACTGACCAATGGCCTCAAATGCAAGTAAACTAACCGAACAAGCCAACAATAGTCGTTTCATACGCAAAAAAAATTACATAAAGATACGGCTTATGGTGGATTTTACCCATCGTCAAAAAAAATGGACCTTTCCCTCGGACAGCATCTTACTCATGTTTGATCCGTTATGTAACTTGCAGGGAAAGTCGTGAATAACTGAATCTGTGCACAATAATTATTACTTCCTCCGTAAACTCTCCGCACAGCTTGAAACGATCATCACAGGTTCGGTAATCTCGGAATGCTTTAGCCAGAATAAAGATGAATTGATCATCCGTTTTGAGATCAAAGAGAAATCGTTCTTCATCAAAGCCAGCTTGCAATCGGAATTTTGTTGCTTGTTTTTTCAGGACGATTTTACACGGGCGCGAAAAAACAGCGTAGACCTGTTTGATCCACTCATCGGATTGTACGTTGAAAAGATAACCCAGTACACTAACGAGCGCAGCTTTTCAATTGATTTATCGGAGGGCTATCAGCTTCTCTTGAAAATGCATGGCAATCGCGCGAATGTAGTGTTGTTTAGAAACCAGGAAGCAGTTCAACTTTTCAGGAATCATTTAACCACGGATGCTGATATAGCGCTAACCAAACTCAATCGCGAAATTGATTTTAACTTCGAAGCGTTTGAACAGCATTTTCATGATCTTCAAACGTTATATTATACATTCGGTAAGCCGGTCTGGAATTTCCTGGAACGAAATAATTTTTCTGAAAAATCAGATGTAGAGAAGTGGCAAGCCATTCAGGATCTACTTGGCTATTTAAAAAATCCGACCTATTACGTTACCGAAGTCGATCACAAAATTTCCTTATCGCTTTTCCCGGACGGAAATATTCTACAAAAATTTAAGCAGCCCGTGGAAGCAGTGAATGAATTCTTCCTGCTGTATACGCGAACGTTTGCTTTCCTGCAGGAGAAGAGAGAAGCATTATCAAAATTGAAAACAAAGTTACAAGGCAGCTTCAGTTATCTTGTTAAAGCGGATAAAAAGCTAAAAGAGCTTCGCGAAGATTCGCACTATAAAATCTGGGCCGACTTACTGATGGCCAACCTGCATCTGGTAAAGCCTGGGCAAGAAAAAATTTCATTACCTGATTTCTACAAAGAAAATAACCTGATCGAGATCAAGCTTAAAAAAGATATCTCCGCACAAAAGAATGCAGAAATATTCTACCGAAAATCTAAAAACCAGCAAATTGAAATTGACAAGTTGAGTGACAGCTTCAAATCCAAACAAAATGAAATTGCCGATGTTCAGCAAAAAATAACTGCACTGGAGAATGCCGAAGATCTAAAGTCACTCAGAAATTTCATTGATGCATCCGGACTCAAGCAGGAAGCTTCCAAAAAAGAAAATCCCCTTCCCTATCACGAAGTGTTGTTTAATGGCTTTAAAATCTGGATCGGCAAAAACGCACAGCATAATGACACATTAACACTCAAGCATTCTTTCAAGGAAGATCTCTGGCTTCACGCGAAAGATGTTCCCGGATCGCATGTGGTTATCAAATACCAGGCTGGAAAGAAATTTCCGAAGGATGTAATTGAGCGCGCAGCCCAGCTGGCCGCGTTCAACTCGAAGCGCAAGACTGAATCATTGGCGCCTGTTGCATTTACACCGAAAAAATTTGTCCGGAAAAGAAAAGGCGATCCTGCCGGTGCCGTTGTAGTGGAGCGTGAAGAAGTTATTTTAGTAGAACCAAAAGGAATCTGAGGAGAATGAACCAGTCACACATTGAAAAACTTAAAATCCTAGATCACATGAGTGAAGGCGATTACAAAGCCTTTCTCTACGATTGCGATGGCACGCTGGCTGATAACATGATGGCGCACAAGCTTGCGTACAAAGAAGTTGCTGCCAACTACGGAATTGATCTCGATCTCAACCTCATCCATGAAACCGCAGGATGGCCAACCGTGCTGGTCGCGAAAGAAATCTCGAGACGGTACAACGTTCCGTTGCCGGATACCTTTGCAGCCGAAAAATCAGCTGTGTTTATTGACAAGCATATTCAAAAGACACTACCGATTGTATTTGTCTATGAGCATCTCAAGAAAAATGCTAAACGGGTTAAGATTGGCGTGGTCTCTGGCGGATCCCGGTCAACGGTTTCCATAACACTTTCTGTTTTAGGATTGACCGATTTGATTGAAGTCTTGGTTTGTGCAGGCGAAACGCCTAACGGTAAGCCTCACCCCGATCCGTTTTTAAAAGCTGCACATGATCTTAATGTTGATCCGAAAAAGTGCTTAGTGTTTGAAGATGGTGATCCGGGAACAAATGCTGCAGAAGCTGCGGGGATGAGATGGATAAGGGTGGATAAGATTTAGTTATCTTTGTTACACACCTTAGTTAATTAAAGTGAAAACATTTAGAAGGTTTAGTGAACGATTCTATCTGACAATTCTGGGATTGACAATTCCATTTTGTTTGTTACTCTATGGTGCCTCCGGACACCAATTCAGATTAGAGGCAGAGGCCAGAAACGGAATGATCATCATTCTAACCGCATTTGCTACAGGAATTCTGTACTTAACAACACGAAAATTCAAAGGAAAGGAAATGACCTTTCTTAAGTACCTATTTGGCTTAACATTGCTTGTCACATTATTTGGAGCAATCGGGATACTATGGTCGATGATCAGCTTCAAATGGGGAGACGATATTGAGTTATTGGTTCAGGTATTATTCTATCTTGTTCCCGTAGTGTTTATTCTATCCATTATAAATATTGGATATGGGTTGTTTAAAGATCAAACGGATTAGATTCTACCCATGTCAACCCACACCAAAAACTTCCTCCTCGCCCTTGTCGCAACCGTAATCTGGTTCTTTGTCATGCGGCCATTCACTCCACCCAACATTGTTGCATTCGAGTTAGCAGGAAATGTTGCAACAACACAGGAAATCATTTCCAGCTGGGGGCCAGAACAACTTGAGCGTGTTAAAACCAGCATCTACCTCGACTTCGGTTTTATTCTCGTTTACTGTTCAGCTTTCATGTTTGCCTGCCGGGCGGCAGCAAATTATTCAGGAGTTCAATTCTTCATCAATACGGTTCAACAGCTAACATGGATTGTCTGGATTGCTGGCCTATGCGATGCGATTGAAAACATCGCCATGTTGAGAACGCTGAGTGAAATATCACAGACAAGCGTTTCGATTGCATTTTACTTTGCCACGATCAAGTTTGGAATTTTATTAATCGCATTAATCTTTGTATTGATCAGTTTGGTGGCTGGCTTTTTTACAAAAGTCAAGACTTAAGCTTCTCCTCTTCCTTCTGCGTAAGGACCCGTTCCTTTTTGATTTCCACTTTGATCCGTACATAAATACTCATGTAAAGATTGGCGATAAATACCAGCGCAAAGCCGGCAATGATGTAGCCGCGCCAATCGTCAAGCAATAATTTAAAGTTGGTCAGGAACAGAAAGAGTATAGTCACATAGTGGCTGAAACAATATTCACATGTGAACAGGTAAAAGAATTTCCTTCCTAGAATAGTCCTGTTCTTCTCAGACCGGTCCACGCAATATTCATGAATCTCTTTAAATACTTCTTCATGCGTAAACGTCCACGCTACGCAGGCGATGGGTATGGCCAATGTAAACAGCCAAATTAGTTGTTCGGTTAAACTCATACACTAAGATACTCACGCACGCGGCTCTTCCAAATCTTCGTGGTTATCCCCTCCCAGGCTGTAACTGTTGTTTTCTTCGTCTTCTGAACCAACCTCTTCATTTTCATCATCCAGTTCTGAGCCCGGGATGTCCAGATCCTGCGCAGAAAAATCAACCGGCAGGATGCGGTGCTTTAGCTGCTCATCGTCACCCATGTCCATGCTTAAGTCTTCCGGACCTATCGACTCCAAATCCTCCGCAGTAACATCAGATTCATTCTTAGGAGTCGGGGTCAACTCATCCTCAAGGCCTTCTACAACTTCCGTATCGATTGTTCCAGCACCGCCTTTTGAAAGCTTCATGTTCACGCTTTGGCCGTTCAGCACTTCATCATCCAGGTTGCCTTCCAGCCGCTTGCCCTGAGTCATAATATCTTCATTGGCCGGATACAGTGGATAGCCAGGAAGTTCCTTCTGCGCTCCTGCTTTCGGCTTCGAGGTACGACTAAGTTTTTTCGCTAACGTTTTATGCGCAGTCTTTTTAGCAGCAGGCTGTCGGATCGCTTTCTTAACGGCTTTCTGGCTTGATTTTTTCAATGGTTTCTTTTGAGTCTTCATCCCTTAGATCGTTTGATTCTGAGTTGTAAGTCAAAATTCCATGCCACGGAAATTTCTGCTTAATTGGCTCGATTCAAGCGGTTTCTGCGGACTTGGATTCCCAAAAAGTGAGGATTATCGTTCTGCTTGGGACACAGCCTCTAAATGACTATGAACGTGTATCGTTACCTTGCGCAAACTTGTTACTAAAGATGTTAATCAACCTCAAGAAAATCCTGATATACGCTTCACTGGGACTATTAGTATTACAGGGAATAATGAATTACTCGGGCAAAAAACTCAATGATGAACTTATTGAATTAACAAACCAAGCTCAACATTTAACGCATAAGGCAGATTCCTTAAAAAAAGCAAGAAACCTGCTCAGCGATTCTGTAGACATAGCGGAATCAAAAATCCAGGAGAAGTATTTGTTAACCGATGCAGTCGATCGGTATCTTACGGCAGATCAAAAGCTAAGAAATCAGTTAGATGTTCTGAATTTGCTAGAAGTTATAGGCTATATTTTATTCGGCCTTACGATCTTAGGCTTGATTATACTTATAGCAAAAAAACATTAATACTATCCAACAAAAAATGCCGGACATCATCCGGCATCATACTTTTTATCAAGCAGCCTTCGACAGGCCTGCCTACCGCAGGCAGGCTCAGGCTGACAACACTGACTACTTCACCACGTTCACTTTTAACGTATTCGTCCGCTGACGATCCTGAATAGGCATACTCGCCAAAGTGATAAACACATCACCTGATTGCACATGCCCTTCAGACTTTAGCA
>Ga0075152_10003902_pt1 | contig 10324 bp, 7 predicted proteins | sample JI61114C2DNA_FD_70964 | JGI IMG/M metagenome (GOLD analysis project Ga0075152, IMG submission 70964) | Wastewater effluent complex algal communities from Wisconsin, to seasonally profile nutrient transformation and Carbon sequestration -... | ecosystem: Engineered > WWTP > Effluent > Algae...
ATTATCAAATCGCAATGAAGATTGAAATCAGTTGCCGGTTTGAAGAGCCTTCGGCTTCACAAAGCACTCAAAACCAAGCCAATCGAACGAATTTAATCTGTGTACTTTTGTGGATTCAAAGCCGCTTATCTCAGTTTCCATGAAATATACGCTGTTAAACCGATGGATTTTCCGTTGCGGAGATATGATTGCGTAAGATCATTTTTTTTTTGATTTGAAATCAAGCAAAAATTCTTTTCCCGAACGAAAAGCGACAAAAAAAAGCGACAAAAATAATTTTGTCGCTTTTTTTTGTCGCTTTTGATTCGGAATTTTTATTCTGAGAAAAAAATGATCGGATTAACGTTTTAGAACCCAAGTGCTTGAAAACAAAAAGGTTTCACGGCAATGAGACTTAAAACATCGATCCAATAAAGAATTATATCCCCGCAATTGAATTGTGGGGATTTTTTTTGCACCATTAGTTCGTTCTATTCAGTAGTTGCTCTGCGAGTAACTGAAGTTGCATTTTTCTTTTTACTGGCACTTTTAAGTCATTTAAAATTGAGAGTGCTTTTTGATGACGACGTTCTGCTTCCTTCTTCAATTCCTCATCCACGCCAAGTTTGCTATAGAGATCGACGACGCTTTTAACGCGCGATCCCGGATCGTTTAAATTGACAGAATTATTGGCAAGCAGTACTTTTTTCTCTTCCTCATTCGCCAATTCCATACAACGCAGTCGCAGGAATGTTTTTTTATCAGCCAGAATATCGCCGCCGACAAGTTTGCCTGTGAGCTTACCATCACCAAAAGCATCAAGATAATCATCCCATAACTGAAACGACATTCCGAGTTCAACACCAAAATCGAACATGGCTTTTTGCGCCACACTATCAGCGCCGCCAATGATGGCGCCAATCTTCATGGCACCCGCAAGCAGCACGGAGGTCTTTAACCGAATCATTTCCTCATACTCTGCCACGGAAACACTAACACGAGATTCGAAATTCATATCCAATTGTTGTCCCTCACAAACGTCAATTGCCACTTCATTAAAAACATGCATGACGTCAGGAAACACCTCTGGATTCGTTTTCATTAGCAGTTGATAAGACTGAATCATCATCGCGTCACCGCTGAGTATAGCCACATTGTCGTTCCATTTTTTGTGAACTGTAGGCAGACCTCGACGAATAGGCGCTCTGTCCATGATGTCATCGTGCATCAGTGAAAAATTATGAAATACTTCGATAGCGAGCGCAGGATGAACTGCACCATCAATGTTATCGCAGAACACATTGGTGGCCATTAAGCATAGCGCAGGCCTCAATCGTTTTCCACCAAGCTGCATGATATAATTGACCGGCTGAAAGATTTCCTTATCTCCGTTCAATTCACAAAAGCCAGTTATTTTTTCCGAAATGATCTGTTGCAACTCTGCAAGAGATTTCAATTCAACCTGATTTGACTTTCCCGTCTCTTCCATTGATTTTTATTTACCGGCTTTCAATTGTTCGTGTAAATACTTTCCGTAGCCGCTGTTCATCAATTTTTTCGCTAGACTTTCTAACTGGATGTCTGAGATGAAATCCATTCTCCACGCTATTTCTTCGATACAGCCTATTTTCAATCCTTGTCTTTCCTCGATGACCTGCACATATTGACCCGCCTGCATGAGCGACAGAAAAGTTCCAGTATCAAGCCATGCCGTGCCTCGTTCCATGCGTTGCACTTTTAATTTTTTACGGTTCAGATATTCTCTGTTCACGTCTGTAATTTCATACTCGCCACGTGCGCTTGGCTTTAGATTTTTTGCAATTGCTACTACATCATTGTCATAAAAATACAATCCAGGAACAGCATAATTACTCTTCGGGACAGTTGGTTTTTCTTCTATTGAAATAGCATCCCCTTGTTCATTGAATTCAACAACACCATAACGTTCCGGATCACGCACATGATAGGCGTAGACAAGACCTCCATCGACATCGGTGTTTTCACGCAGCATTTTTCCGAAACCTTGCCCATAGAAAATATTATCACCTAAAACCAGCGCTACTTTTTCATTCCCGATAAAAGACTCACCAAGCACGAATGCCTGAGCAAGGCCATTCGGCACCTCTTGAATCTGATATGAAAAGGAGCATCCGATTTCGCTTCCATCACCCAGCAAGCGCTGAAACCCGGGCATATCCATCGGTGTAGAAATAATTAAAATATCACGGATACCAGCAAGCATCAATGTTGATAGCGGATAATAAATCATGGGTTTATCATAGACCGGCATCAATTGTTTACTGACCGCGAGTGTCAGCGGATACAACCTTGTGCCACTTCCACCTGCGAGAATTATTCCTTTCATAACCGTTGTGTTGTTGTGAATTGATTTGAACCTAAATCATCAAATGTCATCGGCGACTTTCGCTTCCATTTCAATTTTTTTGATTGCCCAATCACCATAATGAAGATCATCTTCCTCGTCAGTCATTTGAAAGAAAGGTTCTTTAAATGACTTCGTTGTAACACTTCTTTGGAATGACAATAACAACGCCGGTAGAACGAGCAAGTTGGTAATCATTGCAACCAAAATTGTCACTGCTGTCAACACTCCCAACGCCCTGGTGCCTTCAAACTCGCTGGCGGCAAAACAGCCAAAACCGAAAAGCAATACAAGCGAAGTGTAGACCATACTGGCACCTGTTTCGCGAATGGCCAGCAAGGCAGATTCACGAATTTTCCAATCGTGAAATTTCAATTCCTGTCGATACTTCGCTAAATAGTGAATTGTATTGTCCACTGTAATACCAAGCGCAATGCTGAATACAAGAATAGTAGAAGGCTTGAGTGGAATATTCATGTAGCCCATTATTCCGGCGGTCATTATTTGAGGAATGATGTTCGGAATGAATGAAATAAATACCATACGTGCACTCCAAAACATAACGGCCATCATGAGTGAGATAATCACAATGCCAAAAAGAAGCGAGCTGAACAAATCACCAACCAGGTAATTTGTTCCTTCCAAAAACACAACAGAAGTTCCTGTCAGTGTGACTTTGTATTTCGCAGGATCGAAGATGCTATCAATCTGAGGCTTGATCTCGCTCATCAACCGATCCATTTCCGTTGTGCCAATGTCTGCAATCTGTGTGGAAATACGTGTCATTGTTTTTGCACTATCCAGAAAAGTTCTTTCGACATTTTTAGAGCGGTTTTCATCCGTCTGCACATACGGCGCGATAAAACTTTGTTCGTCTCGCGCCATGAGTGTATAGTATTCAGGATCGCCGCCATAAAACGCTTGCTTCACATATTTGCCTGCATCCACAATAGAGAGTGATTTCGCAAAAGGATGAATAGTGGTATCCTGAACTTTCAATTCATAGTTCGCGAGTAAAATTTGAAGCTCCTCAATACGTTGAAGATTTTTTTCTTTTGTAATCTGCCCTTTCTTCTTTCCGTCTACAAGAATTTCAAATGGCATTACCCCGTTGAAATTTGTTTCAAACCATTTCAAATCGGTAATCACACGATCGCTATCAGGAATATCATCGACAATGTTACCGGTAGTGTGCATCAACGAAATACCATACATGCCAAGTCCGGTCACAATGATCGTTACTACATAGACAGCTCTTCGTTTGTACATAACAAGACGCACCAATGAATCAAGTACTTTTTCCAACCAGGGCGAAGACAAATGACCAAGATGACGTTCAGTTGGTGGAGGAAGGAAACTATAGACAATTGGAAAAATGAGCAGAGATAGGAAAAATGCCAATAAACAATTAAGACTTGCGATAACACCAAAATTTTTGAGCAGATCACTCGAAGTGAAAATAAAAGTTGCAAAACCAACTGCGGTAGTTGCATTAATCATAAACGCCGCTGCGCCCGCCTTTTGAACAACACGTGCAAGAGCGCGTGTTTTGTTGCCATACCGTTGATATTCCTGATGGTATTTTGTAACGAGATAAATACAATTGGGAACCGTGGTCACAATCATCAATGGAGGAATCAGCCCCATCAACATTGTAATCGGATAATCGAAAAGTGCAATGGAGCCCATGGCAATGACGACAGCGATGACCACAACACTCATCACAACAAGAGTTACTTTCAAACTGCGGAAAAACAAAAAGAGCAGCACCATGCAGATAACTCCGGAAAGGATCGTAAAAAACTTAAGCTCTGCTTTCACCTTGACAGCCATTACAGAACGAATGAATGGCATGCCTGAAACATACGTTTTAATTCCTGTGTCAGCGGTGAACTGATCAGTAAGTAAAATCATTCGCTCGACAGCATCTCCCCTATTCTCAGAATTGAAGAGCTCGGTGTTGACGAAAACCATCATTAAGCCGGCATCAGTGCTATCCTGGTACAACAAGCCTTTGTAAAATGGCAGACTATAAAGTCTTTCACGGATTGCGTCCAATTCTTCTTGCGTGGCCGGATCTTGCGGCGCAATTTGTTTGAATTCAAATTTCTGTGCAACGGTATCCTTGACCAGATCATAGCAATTGCCTGTGGAAAATACGCTATCCACCATGTTGTACATGACGCCATCGACATCCACTTGCAACACACGCAGATCTGCAACGAGTTTTCGCCAACGAATAAAATTATTCAGCTCCCAAATCTGTGGATCGCGGTATCCTATCGCGAGCACATTGCCGTCTTCGGAAAATTGTTTAATAAAATTTTGGTACTCGACATAGGTGCTATCGTCCTCTGGTAAAACGCCACCAAAGCGATAGCTCATCCGCACGTTTTTGGATTGCCAAGCCATCACCATGGTGATAGCCAAGAGCAGAATGCCAAGCGGTATGCGTTGGCGTAATATGAAAGCCCCGATTTTTCCCCACATAATAACGTCGCAAAGAAAAGGAAGTCAGCGGCTAAAATCGCTTGGAATCATAGAAGTTTTGTAGACTTTTTACCGACTTTTATTGCGAGAGGCCATGAAACATTCAAAACTCGATGTTCTTTCGGCCAGACGTCATTGAGTTTAGATGCAAAAAGATCAAGCGGGTTTTTCTGTTCAACAGTGATGTATTTTTTCAAGCCACTCCAAGTTGCGATATATCCCAACAAATCAGCCTGTGTCATTTCCTTCCGTATGAAAAATGGCGGAGCATCGATGCGTTCGAAGGGAAAAGGGATATCCTTATACATATCCACGACAAGTTGACGCTCCTGTTCCCAATATTCCCGTAATGTCACATTGTGCAAATGCATGATCAATTCATCCACAGATGGTGAAATTTCGGGAAAGCCATATGCGATTGCCATGATCACACCATCGGCCTTCAGTACGCGGTTTACCTGCGAGTAAAACTGATTCCAGTCAAACCAATGCAGTGCCTGAGCAATGGTGATTGCGTCTACGGAGTTATCAGATAAAGAAGGCTTCTCGGCTGTTTCTTGCCGGTATTCAATATTGACGACTTGTTTTGCCTCGGCAAGTTGTTGTGCGCTTGGATCAGTAGCAATGACTCTATCAAAAAAACGAGAAAGATGTGCTGCAGCCTGACCATTGCCGGTAGCACAATCCCATGCGATTTTTTTTTCAGAACAACATGTTGCCAGAAATGCAAAAAGTTCATTCGGATAGTGTGGCCGAAATGCTGCATACTTTGATGAGGCATCTGAAAAAAGATCTTTGAACGAGCTAAGTCCTTCCATATCTCGTCATTTATGCAACCGTCGTTTTTTGATCATGCCACCGCGCGTATCAATCACCGAGCTCATCACCACAAAAGCATTCGGGTCAATCTTCTCAATTTCGGTATTCAGCCTGCTGATTTCAAGTCGCGTAACCACAGAATAAATAATATCCACATCTATCGTTTCGCCTGACTTTCCAAAACCTCTTCTTCCACGATAAACAGTAACGCCTCTCCCCATTTTGTCAATAATCATAGTTCGAATCTCCTCGAAATGTGATGAAATGATTGTCACGCCGGTGTATTCCTCAATACCTTCTACAACGAAATCTACTGTTTTATAGGCAGCGAGATAGGTGATCATACTATACAATGCAGCTTCAATTGTGAGCAAGTACGCAGCAACACTGAATACCAAAACATTCACAATCATGATAATGTCGCCAAGTGTGGCGCCAGAGCGCCGACTTAAAAACAGCGCCAGAACTTCTGTGCCGTCCAAAACGGAACCGCCTCGCACTGCCAAACCGATACCGGCGCCAAGGAAAAAACCACCGAAGACTGCAACCAACAATTTATCATGCGTGATCTCCGGAAAATGGACGGTAGTCAAAACAATAGCAAGTACGACAATAGCAGCCGCCGTCTTGAAAGCAAACATGGGATTTACGACCTTGTATGCAAGATAGATGAAAGGAATGTTTACTACCGCAAGCCAAACCGGCAGTGGAATTTCGGAAACCTCAGCAATAAGCAAAGCAATACCGGTGGCTCCACCATCAATAAATTTATTTGGCAATAAAAAACTTTCCAATCCAAAAGCAGCAGAACTAATTCCCAACGAAATGAGCACAATATCTTTTGCATGACTAATCATGTTCAAGCGAAAACTTCTGAACGCTTTTGCAAATTGGAAGGCCGAAACCTCGTGCTCAGGGTCATGGTCATTTTGACCAAGCACCGTGCGGTAAACGAGTGAACGAACAAACTTCTTCATAACAGAGCAATATTATTGAAATACGGACACCACTTCAAACATTGTCAAATTCCCTTCACTAAGAATAAGAAATAAACTGCAAGGCAAAAGTGCAGAACAAGTTACAACTTGAAGTGAGATCGCTGCAACGATCGAAAAATACGATCTAATCATCCATTCCTCTTTTTCGAATGGTTCGTGACAAAAAAAACGTTCAGAATCAGACAATTCTAAATTCATTGTAAATAAAAAACTTGAATTAATATGTTATGCCAAGCAACAAGGAAAGTGCAATAGCGGGAAAGAGAATGAAAATGAGAAAGAGTGCGAGAGAGAGAGAGAGAGAGAGCGGAGGCAAGTGAAATCCATCCCATTATGGGCCTTCTCGCACTCCGCACTCGCACTATCTCGCTATTACCAAATGAATGCGATGTAACACGTCTTTCCTATAAAAAATAATGAACCCTTAAAGATTTAACATCACTTTCAAATTTCACGGTTTGCTCAAAAATCCGTAGGTTTGGTGCGTTATGTTAAAGCAATCACTCTCACAGAAATTACAGGTAAAACTGTCACCGCAACAGATTCAACTCATGAAGATGTTGCAAATCCCGACCATGGAACTTGATCAACGCATCAAGGACGAAATGGAAATCAATCCGGCGTTGGAAGAAGGAGCAGATAAAGACGAAGAGGAAAAAGAACGCGACGACGACGGCAACAATGAAAATGAAACGGAAAACGAGACGGAGAATGAGAACGAAAATGAAGAAATAGATTTAACAGAATACTTTGACGACGATGGCACACCGGAATACAAACTTTCGGTGAACAATCACAGTGCAGACGATGAAGACCGGGAAGCTCCCATCGGAGCAGGCCGGACATTTCAAGATCTATTGTACGCGCAACTTTCCATGACAGAATTGGAAGAAAATGAACAAATGTTGGCGGAATACCTCATTGGAAATTTGGATGAAAGCGGCTATTTGCGGAGAGAACTGCCGGCCATTGTAAATGACTTGGCTTTCTCAATGAATATTTCCACAACGACTGAAGAATTAGAAGAAATATTAAAAGCAATCCAGGAGCTTGACCCACCGGGTGTAGGTGCGCGCGACCTTCGCGAATGTTTGATGATTCAAATTCGACGTGCTGAAGAAAGAGATGTAGATGTGATCATGGCAGAACTCATCATCAAAAAATACTTTGATGAGTTCACACGCAAGCATTATGAGAAAATTGCCAAAAGACTCGACATCACAGAAGACGAATTAAAACCTGCGATTGATTTTATTCTGCATTTGAATCCGAAGCCAGGAAACAGCATGATGGAATCTTCCCGGACGGTGCAGCATATCACGCCCGATTTTTTGTTGGTGGTTGAAAATGACGAGTTAAAACTGACTCTCAATGGCCGAAACGCACCGGAGTTGCGAATCAGCAGAGAGTACAAAGAAATGCTTTCTCATTACTCTAAAACTAAAAACAAAGACACGAAAGAGAAAGAGGCCATGATGTTTGTCAAACAAAAAATTGATGGCGCAAAATGGTTTATTGATGCAATTCGTCAGCGAAATGAGACATTGCTTTATTGTATGCAAGCAATTGTGAATTATCAGAAAGAATTTTTCCTTACGGGTGATGAAACAAAACTGCGTCCGATGATCTTAAAAGACATTGCAGATCTTGTTCAGATGGATATCTCCACAATTAGTCGTGTAGCAAACAGCAAGTATATCCAAACGCCGAATGGAACATATCTTCTCAAATATTTCTTTAGTGAAAGCATGAGCACCGATGAAGGAGAAGAAGTTTCCTCTCGCGAGGTGAAACAAATTCTCAAAGATGCAATCGGTGTCGAGGCAAAACGCAAACCGTTGACCGATGAAAAGCTCATGACGATCCTCAATGAGAAAGGGTACAATATTGCACGACGCACTGTAGCCAAATACAGAGAACAACTTGGAATACCGGTAGCAAGACTGCGCAAGGAGCTTTGAGATGATCCATAAGTAGTGCTGTTTTTCTTTTTGTTTCGGCACCCTCTGTTGGAGTTGACTATGAATAAGTTCAAAAGTCAAACTATCAAAGAGTACCAGATCATTGTCCAAAATCGCACTCCGCACTCGCACTCGCACTTATCAAACATACATCGCTACTTCAATATTCATTTCCAATAATCAATTGTACTTCTTGTTTTCTATCTAACTTCCCCGCCGGATGTACCGATTAGCTCAGATCCTTTCTATCATATTTCACCCGCTGTGGATGCCATTGATTATTTACATATCAGTGCGCACTATTGATCCTTATTACATAGCGCCAACAGAAGCTGATTATTTCGTTTTTCTATTGCTCGGTATCAATATCGTCGCTCCTGCAGTGAGTATGCTGATCATGATAAAATATGGGATGCTAACCAGTATTGAATTGCGAAATCGGAAAGAAAGATTTGGCCCTTATTTGCTCGTCATCTTTTATTACATTCTTTCCTATACCATGTTACGTTGGAAAGGGCCATACTTGCCTGACACTGTATTCAGCTTCTTCCTTTCGGTGATTGTTTCTCTGGTGATAAGTCTTTTGATCAATTCAGTTTGGAAAATTTCCGTGCACATGTTGGCGCAAGGAGGAGTATTTGGAACCTTACTAGCACTGAATGTTATTCATCCGAACCTCGACACTGTCTATCCGGCACTGTCATTAGTCATGGCAGGAGTTACTGCATACTCACGCCTTTATCTCGATGCCCACACGCATGGTCAGGTCTATGCCGGATTTTGTTTAGGAGCGATCATCAATTGGATCGTGATCTCGAACACCATGATGATTTAAAAAAGTCATTTGCATCTCAACGTGATGTTTGCGATTTACGATGAAGCGAGCAGGCAGGAAAGTGCGAGAGCGAGCGCGATGAATTAAAGTTTATTATTTATTGCTTCGATAAACCTTGTTCCCATCTCCAGGCATCCTCCAACGCATCTTCAAGAGTCAATTCCGTTTTCCAATTCAAAATTGTATTGGCCTTCTGAACATCCGCCCACACTTGTTCTACATCTCCGCTTCGTCGTTTGCCAACTTCATAGTTGAGCTGAACTCCAGAGACTTTGACAAACGTTTTCACCACCTCCAAAACGGAATTACCTCTACCCTGCCCCAGATTAAACGTTTCGCAAACATGCTCAGACTGCTCCAGCCAATTGAGTGATTTCACGTGTGCACGCGCAAGGTCAGAGACATGTATATAGTCGCGAATGCAAGTGCCATCTGTCGTTGCATAATCGTCACCGTAAATGGTTAGTTTATTTCGAAGTCCGGCCGCAGTTTGAGTAATAAAAGGCACAAGATTGCTTGGAACACCAAACGGCAATTCGCCGATGGCACCGCTGCGATGCGCACCAATTGGATTAAAATACCGAAGCAACGCACAACTAAATGTCGGCATAGCAACACCGAAGTCACGAATGATCCGTTCGCACACTTGCTTCGTATAGCCATAAGGAGAGGTGGCTTCCTGCTGAGGAGTAGCTTCGGTCACAGGCAGTACGTCGGGTTGTCCGTACACAGTGCAACTGCTGCTGAACACAAGATTGTTTACGTTAAACTCGTGCATCAAACCGAGAAGAACAAGCAAGGAATCAATGTTATTCTTATAATACTTCAAAGGATTTTCCACGGATTCGCCAACCGCTTT
>Ga0075152_10003903_pt1 | contig 10324 bp, 6 predicted proteins | sample JI61114C2DNA_FD_70964 | JGI IMG/M metagenome (GOLD analysis project Ga0075152, IMG submission 70964) | Wastewater effluent complex algal communities from Wisconsin, to seasonally profile nutrient transformation and Carbon sequestration -... | ecosystem: Engineered > WWTP > Effluent > Algae...
CCTCCCTCTTTTACCTGGCGGTGCATGATCCGGTGCAGTTCCTCATCAAAATCTGCATCTTCCTGTGCTTTGTCTCGCCACCAGAAACTACCACTGAATGCGCCCATTCTCACAAACTCCTCCGGGTAGCGCCACACAATATCCAGCGCACTCAGGGCACCCAATGAAAAACCGGCATAAGACTTTTCTTTAAAAGACTGGATCGTATACGTTTTCCTGATAAAAGGCAGCACTTCCTTCATCACAAAATCGGTATGTGCCTGCGCCTTATTTCCCCTGCCTTTATAATCTAATATTTGAGCCGTGGCATATTCATTCCGCCTGTCCGGGCCACAGTGCATGGCAACGCAAAACAAGGGTGCAATCTCATGATGCTTTAACAATGGCTCCAGTATTTTTTCAAATTCCATCTTTACCAGGTCCTGGCCATCGTTGACCAGCAGTAAACTCATTTGTGTATGTTCTGTCACATGCCGCGGCATATAGCAGTCAACTTTTACTTCCCTTTTTAAATAGATCGAATCAATGATGTGGTGCTCTACGGCAATGTGGTGAACGTGTTCCCTAAGCATATTCTCCAAAAATAAAGAAAAAGGAGGAAGGCAGTTTAAGGTTTAAGGTTTAAAGTTTAAGGTTGAGGGTTGAGGGTTTGGAGGAGTTGATAGTTAGAACATACTGTTACATGTTTAGTATTCATGGGCTTTTTAGCTGATGCATCACTATCTGCAGTATAAATATTTGGTAAATAGATTTGATGAAAATATATTTATGGGATAGAAACCAAACTAACTTCACTTCTCAACATTTATACTCATGAAATAAGCCCTGCAGAAGCCGCCAAACCAGCGCTTTTCCAGGAAATTTCATGAAGCCAAAACCAACTAAAATTAAACACATGAAAAAGATCGGCATCCTGCACGGAAAAGAAAGAACCTTTCCTGAAGCATTTGTAGAAAGGGTCAACAGTAAAAATATCGATGGTATTATAGCCGAACCTGTATATATCGAAAAGGTGATGCAGGGCGTTGCAGCAGATTATGCGGTGATATTCGACCGTATCTCACAGGATGTTCCTTTCTACAGGGCATTTTTAAAGAATGCTGCCTTATGTGGTACGGCTGTTATCAACAATCCCTTTTGGTGGAGTGCAGATGAAAAATTTTTTAATAACTGCCTGGCTACAAAAATTGATGTACCGGTTCCCAAAACAGTGATCCTTCCTTCAAGAGACCTGCCTGCAGATACATCAACAGATTCCTTCCGCAACTTATCGTACCCGTTAGACTGGGGCGGCATATTCAACTATATTGGTTTTCCTGCTTACATGAAACCATTTGCCGGTGGAGGATGGAAGAATGTGTACAGAGTGGAAAGCATTGATGATTTTTTTGAGAAACACTCAGAAACAGGTGAACTGGTAATGCTGCTGCAGGAAGAAATTGTGTTTGAAGAATATTACCGCTGTTATTGTATTGGTGGCAAGTATGTACGCATCATGAGCTACGAACCCCGTAACCCACACCACCTTCGTTATGTGGCAGATTTTAAACCGGATGAAGCAAAGCTGAAACTGATGACTGATATTGTATTACGTATCAATAAATATTTGGGTTACGATTTCAATACAGTAGAACTGGCGCTTCGGGATGGTGTGCCGTATGCCATTGACTTCTGCAACCCTGCACCAGATGCCGACAGGGCAAGTGTGGGTGATGAAAACTTTGAATGGGTGGTGGAAACTTCCGCCAATTATGCAATCGAAAAAGCCCAGGCACAAGTGCCAGGCGCAGATAATTTAACCTGGGGAGAATATGTAAAGCGGAGTACGTTGAAAGAAGCTTTGTATAATGGATAATTGATAATTGGTTAATGGATAACGCATCAAAGTTATTACGGTATGCAAAATCGAATACAACCTGGCATTGAACAATTATCAATTAGATAAAATTGATAATTGAATAATGGATAATGCATGTCAGTTTTTACTGTATGCAATATCTAAGACAGCCTGACATTGAACAATTATCAATTATCATTTAATAAATTATCAATTAAATAAATGGCAAACATATCCTACAAAAATTTCACCATTGGCGTGGAAGAAGAATACATGGTGGTAGATCCCAATACAAGGGAACTAAGAAGCCATGAACAAAAAATAGTACACGAAGGACAGAAGATCATCAAAGACAAGGTAAAGGCAGAAATGCACCAGGCCGTGGTGGAAGTAGGCACCGATATTTGCCAGGATGTGGATGAGGCATTTATGGATGTTTCCACGCTGCGTAAAACCATCAGCGGCATTGGCGACAGTCTTGGTTTAAAACTAGGCGCTTCCGGCACACACCCCTTTAGCCATTGGGAAAGCCAGTTGATCACCGACCATGTACGGTACAACGAAATTGTAAACGAACTGCAGGAAGCTGCCCGCAGCAACCTCATTTTTGGGCTACACGTACACGTGGGTATGGAAAACAGGCAGATGGCGATACATATTGCCAACTCTGCCAGGTATTTTCTGCCGCATGTGTATGCACTCAGTACCAACTCTCCTTTTTGGGAAGGCAGGCTTACTGGTTACAAATCCTTCCGCACAAAAGTGTTTGATAAATTCCCCCGTACTGGCATACCCGATTATTTTGAGAGTATTGAAGCATATGAGAATTATGTAAACCTGTTGATCCGGACCAATTGTATCGACAATGCTAAAAAAATATGGTGGGATTTAAGAGTACATCCATTCTTCAATACAGTGGAATTCCGCATTTGTGATATTCCTATGACGGTGCATGAAACCATTGCCATTGCAGCGCTGTTCCAGGCTATCTGTGCTAAACTGTATAAACTAAAGAGCCAGAACCTGAACTTTATGATGTACTCACGGGCATTATTAAACGAAAATAAATGGCGTGCCAGCCGTTACGGGATCGATGGCAGCCTGATAGATTTTGGCAAGGAAAGCGAGGTAAATACAAGGGTGCTTATATATGAACTGCTCGACTTTGTAGACGACGTGGTGCCGCACCTCGGCAGCAAACATGCCATCAACTATGTACACAATATTTTAGAGCATGGCACTGGTGCAGACAGGCAGCTGGGGGTGTATGAAAAAAATAAAAATTTAACTGAAGTAACTGACTATATCACGGGCAATTTCCTGGCTGGAATATAAATGTGTTGTTATAAAACCAAAAGAGCCTGCACTTGTGCAGGCTCTTTCTTTTAACATAAAAGTCAAATTTTTTAACGGAGCTGAGGAGTAAAAAAAGTAAGTGGATGTTTACATTTACACTATGATAAAACTTTACTCCCCGAACGGTAATCTGATATCCCTCTAATGTACCTGGCAAACTTCATTGGCAAGTGCCGGGTACATTTTTAATTTATCACGATCTTTTCGATTGTATCTCCACCCCTGATATCATCTATCACCTCCAGCCCTTCTGTTATTTTCCCAAAACAAGTATGTACACCATCTAAATGAGCTGTGTTATTCCTGCTGTGGCAGATAAAGAATTGTGAGCCTCCTGTATTAGGTCCACGGTGGGCCATTGAAAGTACGCCACGGTCGTGGTTTTGCTTAGGCGCTTTTGTTTCACACTGGATGGTGTAACCAGGGCCGCCGGTACCATTTCCATTTGGGCAACCACCTTGTATCATAAAGTCTGGTATCACACGATGAAAGCTAAGGCCATTGTAAAAACCTGAACTGATCAGTTTCTTAAAATTAGCCACTGCAATTGGTGTGGCATCATCATACAATTCAAATTTCATCACGCCTTTGTTGGTGTGGATTTCACCTGTAGTGAGTGCTGTTTCGCTCATATTTCAAATTTTATTTCTGCGAAAGTAAACAGTTGAGCGTTGCAAACAAAGCATCTTTGTCAACAAAGTTTTTTGCGCTGCACTGCTTATCTCCATCAAGAATTTCAAATAATTATTTTTTCTTTCGCAGGTCAAGATTCTGGAAGAAGAACACCCGGGCCACATGACTGTTGCGGTACCTGTTACCAGCGGCCAGTTGCTGAAACCAGTTCATATATCCAAACTGCAGATTGCTTTGTTTACCGGTTTGATATTTGAAGCCAAGAAAGAAACGGTTCTGGTCAAAATAATTGTTGACTATCTGCTTACCAAAATTCACATGCACCTCATCGTTTACAATAAACGACCAGCTTTTAGGATCATTACCATTTTTATAAAAAGGAATTTCGTACAAAAAATTATACCGCAGTCTCCAGTTAAAGTGATAGCCATTCGCCAGTGAATCATCGTTCAGCACTTTACGCCGGTAACGTTCATCCAACCGGAACCATTGCATCATTTTTTTATTGCCGCCATACTTAGTATGCCACTGTATTTGTTGCCAGGGGCGATGCTCATATACGGCAATATTCTTATGCCCTTCAGCAGGAAAATCAATAATATATGCATAGCCCGCAGTAATTTTCGTGGCATCATTAACGTAATAAGTAATACCTACCCTTGTGAGCAACTGTGCCACCCCTTCCCCACCCCAATCTCCTTTTGAACGAGGCTGCACATCTGCCCACAAACCCCATTTATCGCTCAATCTTGTTTGATTGAAATAGCCAGTCCAGGTACGGTTATAGTGCTGGGTAACTTTTGTTTGTCCGAATAAAGAATGGCAACAGGTAAATAAAAGAACCAAAAGAATTATCTTTTTCATAAATGCGAAATTATCTCATTCTGTTTACTTGTAAAAGTTAACTGTACTCTTGAAGAAGTGCTGTACGCAATAACCTGATTTTAATATTGACGCCACGGATGGATTCGTCCCCAACTAGTTGGGGACTCTCGGCCACGTGGCTGTATAAAGCCTCCCTGGGAACAGGGACGCTTTGTAGACTTACGATTGCCTGCCTGCCATTTTCCGGCAGGTAAACTTGCTATATGAAAGCTTCATTGATCATTGTTTAAAAATTATAACGGAGTGTAACGCCGTAGGTTGCAGGATCACCCAATACGCCTGCATAATGCCCTGCATTGCCACCAGCAGGCAACAGTTGCTCAAAATAATCTGTGTTGAAAATATTTCTTCCCCATATAAAAGCAGAAAAGCCATTAGTAGATTTAAAGCCAAGCCTTCCATTGGCCAATAAATAACCCTTCACATTCAGGAAAGCAGAAGGCGATGGGCTGGAAGAAAAGTCTGAACGATAAAATCCATCCAGGCCAATAAAAAATCTGCCCGCCTTTCCGATAAAAGAAACCGGTGTTGAAAACTCACCACCCAATGAACCCGACCATTTAGAAATACCTGGCAATCTTCCTCCCGAAATATCCTTAAAGGCCACCTGTACTCCTTCTATTGTTTGTCCTGTTTCTTCTAGCGGAAGTGGTGCATTGGTAAACCTGACATACTTGCCATCATTGTAAGAAGCTGCTGTAAAAAACGTAAAATGTTCACTGGCTTTTATATTAACATCCAGTTCCACACCACGTACCCTTACTTTTTCTGCATTGGCAATATACCCACGGTTTACTCCCAGTTCCGGCGACTGAACATTTGTTTGATAGTCGTTGATCTCAGTATTGTAAACGGTTACGTTTAGGGTAAAATCTTTCGCAGGCGTAGATTTAATACCGAGTTCATAATGCCTTACATCCTCTGGTTTAATAACAGCCAGTGATGTATCTGCTTTACCGGCCTTTGTTGGTAAGCCAGCCACGTTTACACCAACTGGTTTAAAGCTGGTAGAATAGGTTGCAAAAATATTGATGCGTTTAGTTGGCTTATACGCAGCACTGATCAAATAAGTAAAATTATTTTCGTCCGCTGATATGGCATAAGACTGGCTGCTGTACACACCATTTTTGAGCGCTATCAATGCTGCATTGTCAGTTTGCAGACCACCATAGGCTGTTCTGTTATACGACACATCTTTTTTGTCGTAGTTAAAACGAATACCCGGCGTTATATGAAATGCCTCGGTTATTTTCCAGTCTGCATTGGCAAACAATGCCGCACTGGTAGATTTAATAGATGCTTTTGTTGCAATGCCATAACCTTCAAAAAGACCGGGTGTCTGCCATAAGTTACTGGTGGAACTTTGTGAGAAACGCCATTGTGCAGCGCCTGATTCTTCTGTGCCATCGATTGTTACTTCCTGGTTGATATAGAACAAACCAACAACGCCACTTAACCGGGATGAAATTTCACCCGCATACCGTATTTCCTGCGACCAGTTGCGATGCTTAGCAGGATTTTGAGATTTAGCCAATACCGGGAGACCAGTAAAATCCCTGTCGTTGGAAGGTCCCCAATCCCAAAAACGCCATGCAGTAGTGGAAGTTAGCGTACCAGGACCTACCTTACTGTCAACCGTTAGTGAAGCACCGCCCAAATCATTGTCGGAGTTCCATGGTGTGTCATGATCTATCACCCTGTCGAATGCATTACGGCTTGGTAACTGGTAATTTAATGCTGCAATGATGGAATCGAACTGGCGGTACCCGGCACGCTTTGTCCTTACCACGCCTGCCACCACCTGTGCGTAACCATCAGGGCGCTGGCGGGAAAGATCGCCCCGGAGTATGATCGACGTTTTATCAGAAGCATTGAAAAGCAACTGTCCCTGCAGGCCAAGATTATTGATATCATTGGTTGCTTTAAGTGTACGGATATTGTCCACTACGCCATTGCGTTGGGTTCCTGAAAAAGACAAACGGGCAGCCAGCTTTTTGCTAAGCGGACCAGTGATGGAACTCTTTGCCTGTACGAATCCATAATTACCATAACTCACTTCAAAAATACCACCGGGTTTGAAACTTGGTTTTCGGGAGCTGATATTGATGGCACCAGAAGTGGTATTTTTTCCAAACAAGGTTCCCTGCGGTCCACGCAACACTTCTATTCTTTCCACGTCAATAAAATCAATCGTAGCTGCTGCGGGCCTTGCATAATATACACCATCCACATAGTATCCAACACCAGGGTCTAGACCATCGTTGGTTAAACCAAATGGCGAACCAAGTCCACGGATATTTACACCCGTATTACGTGGATTGGACGTATATAACTGTAACGAGGGTACGAATTCCTTCACACGGTTCACATTAAAAGTGCCGGCATCATCAATTTGCCTGGCACCGATCACAGAAATGGGGATAGGAACATCCTGTAATACTTCTACCCTGCGCCGGGAAGTGATAACCACCGTATCACTTTGAAAGAGTGCTTTTAGTTGTATTAATAAGCCGTCAATTTTACTGTTATCCTTTACAACAAACTGCAGTGTTGCAAAGCTTGCAGAAGAAACAGAAAGGGTAAAGGGAAAAGGCTTGTTTACTAAAAGTGAAAAACCACCCGTGGAATCTGTAGCAGTACCACTACCAGCTCCTTTTACAACAACGCTTGCAAAAGGTAAACCACGGTTGCCTTCATCCACTACCCTGCCGGAAACATTTACCTGTGCAGAAGTAATAAAAGGAAGAATAAATAAAGAAACAAATAAACTTTTTTTCATTGTGTTTTAAATTATTAGTTTGAAATAAGGGCAGCACATCGTTATTGAATGACTCATTTTGGGTTACTGCTTTAACAAAGCATGGGAATAACACAACAACATCGGTATTTAGAATATTTAATGAACATTTATATAAATTTAGTCTATCATTTTAGTGGACTATATATGCAAAAAATTTTACAGCAACTTTGCCAGGATTTTTAAACTCCAGATAATAACCAGGATGCCTAGTAGTATAAAAGATGTTTTGCGTGGAAGTTTGCCAGCCAGCTTTGCAGCTAACGGAGCGGCAATAAAACCACCAATGATCAATGCTACAATTGTCTGAACATGTGAAACCCCCAACAGGATAAAAAAGGAAAAAGCACTGGCGAGTGTTACAAAAAATTCAGTAAGGCTGACTGTACCAATTACAAAACGTGGGCTTCTGCCATTAGTGATGAGTGTAGTGGTAACAATGGGTCCCCAACCACCTCCGCCAAAAGAATCCAGGAAACCACCTGCACCAGCCAATGGAATAAACTTACGGAATTTCTTTTGCGGATTGGCCACACGGAATGCATTGAGTAAAATTTTACCGCCAAGAAACAGCGTATAACAAGCCATCACAGGTCTTATATAATTCGAATATTTCTCTCCCAAAAACACCAGCAGAAATGCACCAGCGATGGCACCTATCACACCTGGAATAACCAACGCTTTAAATAGCTTTTTATTAACATTACCGAATTTGTAATGACTGTAACCAGAAGCCCCACTGGCAAACATTTCTGCTGTATGAATGCTTCCGCTGATAGCCGCAGGATTAACACCAGTAGATAACAGTATAGAAGCACTTGTTACACCATAGCCCATGCCCAATGCTCCATCTACTAACTGTGCCAAAAAACCTGCTACCACCATCCAGTGAAAATTCTCATCCAAATGATTATAAATATTCACCGCACTGTCAGATAAATTTTGAAACGGGATATAAGAAAAAATCCAATGGCCAATCAACATTAGTGCAAATCCAATAACAGAAAAGGTAGCTATTTTTTTCCAGTGCTTTTGTGCAGGCTTTTCAGATTCATCAATTTTATCTTTATTCACCAGCACTTCCGTCAGTGCATTCAATTTTTTTACCTTGACTTCAAAACTGCCATCAATCCCTTTTCTTATCTCCTGGATATTATCCAGCACATTTTCCATTTCATCAGGAATCATGGTGCCAAATACTTCTTTTAATCTCTTGGCTATAGTAGGGGATTTACCATTGGTGGAAATAGCAATTTTGATACTTCCTTTTTGCACAATGGAGGATAAATAAAAATCACAGAGATCTGGCTTATCCGCCACATTTACCAATTTCCCTTTTGATTTTGCATCAGTCGCCACCTGTTCGCTTACACTACGGTCATTAAGCGCTGCAATCACTATATCAGCTCCATCAATATCAGATGACTGATAAGGCCGCTCAATTAATTCAACAGTATATTTTTCTGAAAAATCCCTGATAGTATCACTTATCTCTGTTGCAACAAGCCTCACGGTGGTACCCGGAGAATTTTGCAGCACGGCGGTCAGTTTTTCATTACCCACATACCCACCACCCACAATCAATACGGTTAAATGCTCCAGCTTAAGGAATACAGGAAATAAATTATTACCGTTCGTTGATAACGGAGATAAGTCATTCGTACCTGGTAAAACTTCCCTTTTGTTGGTCATAATTCAGCGATGGCTGCTTCAGAGATAATTACTGAAAAACAAAAATAGGGGATTTCCTACTAATTTAGTGGACTAATAGAAAAATATTTTTTATTGCCCTCGGAAAGGCGTTACTTTTAAGGGACTGGCACCGTGATCTCGGCTAAGCTTTCTTTTGTTTTTGCGATGGTTTCATCGAGGTCGGCATAAGTAAGGGCATTGTTGAGGAACCAGCTTTCAAAAGCAGAAGGCGGCAGGTAAATTCCTCTTTTAAGCATGGCATGAAAATATTTATTGAAAAACTGGTTATTCGCTGCCGCAGCGCTTGTGAAATCAACAACAGGAAAATCGCTGAAGTGAACACTTATCATTGAACCAAAACGGTTGATCCTGAAAGGCTCCTCTCCCCATTCAGTAAGCGCATCCTGCAAACCTTTGTGGAGGTATTCGGTTTTGTCTGCCAGTTCAGTATAAATGGAAGGATTATTCTTTAGCTCCGTCAGCATGGTAAAACCAGCGATCATGGCAATGGGGTTACCACTTAAGGTACCAGCCTGGTATACGTTTCCAAGCGGCGCAATGTGCTGCATGATTTCTTTCTTGCCACCAAAAGCACCAACTGGCATACCACCTCCAATTACCTTTCCGTAAGTCACCAGGTCGGCGTTGATATTTAAGGCTGCCTGTGCACCGCCGGCGCCTAAACGAAAACCGGTCATTACTTCATCAAATATGAAAACGATACCTTCTTCATCACAAAGTTTTCTCAAGCCTTCATGAAAACCGGGTTCTGGTAATACGCAGCCCATGTTTCCCGCAACAGGCTCTACAATGATGGCGGCAATTTCTCCCTTGTGTGTGGCTACTAATTGCTGCACCGCTTCCAAATCGTTATACGGTGCCGTTAGTGTATCGTTGGCAACTCCAGCTGTAACGCCAGGCACCGTCTGAATATCAAGTGTTGCAACACCACTTCCTGCTTTCACCAGAAAAGAATCCGCATGGCCGTGATAATGCCCTTCAAATTTTATGATCTTATTTCTTCCGGTATATCCTCTTGCTAAACGGATCGCACTCATACAGGCTTCTGTTCCACTGCTCACCATTCTTACCAGGTCAACATTGGGTACCATGCTGATGATGAG